>Ga0307982_1001389_pt1 | contig 19726 bp, 21 predicted proteins | sample OrgLakmetagen989_FD_201847 | JGI IMG/M metagenome (GOLD analysis project Ga0307982, IMG submission 201847) | Saline water microbial communities from Organic Lake, Antarctica - #989 | ecosystem: Environmental > Aquatic > Non-marine Saline and Alkaline > Saline | place: Antarctica: Organic Lake... | reverse complement strand
GTCGACTTTTACGTCGTTTATCGTGCGCATGCGTGGTTATCAGGTTTGCCCAGCAGTAATTCTCGAAGGTTGCTTGCATCAGAGCGTAAAGCCTTTTATCAAACTTACTTTGAGACCCTTTGTGTGCCTTCTGGACTAACGTCACAGGGCCTCGCAAAGAAGACGTTCTATGCCATGCCGCAGTACCGCGACGTGTACTTCAATGGGACTGCTCGCCGCAAAGGCGCCGGTTGGTGGCGCGAATGGCCCGAAGCATGGGAGCAAATTGATTCAGAGTGACATGCCAATTCAAACCGCAGATCACATACGAAGTTAACGAAGCAATACTTGAACTTGATCTCATTGGAATTTAATTGAGGACATTGATCTTTTTGCGAAGTCGCCTGATCCATGTATCTCATGGCGGCATTAGAAGTTTACATCTGGTTGTTTTAGAACACATCCCAGGAAGTTGGCAGCCCGAAATAAAAAGAAGGCTTCGCGCCAGCGGGGGTTTGAATTAAGGGTTTTCGCGTTAGCAGCAAAAGAAAAACCTCTTTGCCTTCGCCATCGAAGGGTCGCATTGCGAAAATTAAGATTCAAGAATAATTTCATCTTCCACTTAATTATTTCCCAAAGTCAACTTGAGTCAAGTACAAGTAGCAGAAATAGCTGACACTTTGGACCGCTACCATCACTTCCATGGCCACTCGGGCATGTGCGCCTAATTAGTTTCTTAGGTTTAGTTTGCGCTGCTTTGCTTTTCTTCTCTACCTGTTAGTCTTCTAATTCCGGCCCTTCGGGGCCTGTCTCAAAATAGCTGACATCTGACATTCAAGGTTGCGATTCACGTACCCGCGGGAATCACACGCGAGGTCTTAAAAATTCACTTCACGCGGTATTTACGCGGTATTTACGTGGGAATCACGTGCGGTATATATACGGTATCGTCCTCAAGTATACGGTAAATACGGGGGAATCGGTGTTCTTTTTGGTGGTGGGGGGTCGTCGTGTCTTCAAGTTTCGTGTGTGGTGCGCTTGCCTTTCTCTTTATTCTCTCTTTCTCTCTTCGCGCCCTTTCCTCCCGCCTTGTGCGTGCGCCTTCAGCTGCAGTGTTCATCGCCATGGACCATGGTTGTGCGCATACAGACAAGTGCGAAATGTTACTGAAAATTTCGAGTAGATTCCATGATTACGTCACTCTATTCTGAGCCGATTCCCGTGACGAAAATCACGTCTGATTGGCGCAAATTTCACTTTCCGCGTGATTCCCGCGTAATTACGTGCGTGAATCTTAACCTAGCTGACATTTGTATCATTTACCCATGAAACATGAAACGGCGAATTAAGACTAAGACTAAGGCTGAGGTATGCAATTGCCAAGCATCAAGAAGCACCGATAAGCAACGAAAAGACTTTTATGATCAAGCCCGTAGAAATATATAGTTAGTTCAGCAAGAAAAAATACGAATTGAGGACACAAAAGGAATAAAACACGGCTAAAAGGGAACTACTGCTCCATCTCCTAATTTTTCCACAAAAGACGAAGGTAGGTACTAGCCACTTCAGTCATATTACATAGGACTCCCGGTCACGTGATGGTGCCGCCTGAGTAATGCTAGCTCAGACATAACATAAGAAGTGACTTCAGTGGACGCCTTCTGCAGTAATAGCTGAACTTCGTCAAGATCATTATGGTCGACTTTCGAAAGGAAAGTAGGATCCGCAGCACGCGAAAGATAAAGCTTCAAACCCGCTAGCGTTTCTGAAGTGTTATCCTCCTTTCGTTGTTCAAAGTTATTGCCACTACCTTGAGCTGATGCACTCAAAATATTCATGAACACTTCCGATGTCTGTTGAGTCGCAGCAAGAGCTTCCTCTTTTCGAATGATATCCAACTCTTCAACATAGCCTGCGCCGATGATTGCGATTGGAATGCTTCCAATGCACACCGCGAAAAGTCCAACAAAAGTACAAAATATCTGACCGCCAGTAGTTTCAGGGACTATGTCACCAAATCCGATTGTTGTTATGGTAGTGACAGCCCAATACATTGAAACAGGTATGCTCGAGAACGATCGAAGATCGTCATGATCATGAGAGGCGCCCTCTATTAAGAACATTCCCCTGATAATTTAAGCGACAAATGATAGAAAAAAAAGTGACAATTCAACACCATGCATAATTATACAAAAAATGAATTGTTGCTAAGAAAACTTACGTGGCGATAAGCGTTACCGCGATGGTCATGAGTAAAAGTGCCGCGAGCAAGTCGTCTCCTTTCGAAATCAATACCTTGTGAACTATTTTGAACGCCCGCTTGATGCGTCTCAACTCAGTAAGCTCAAAAATTTGAAGAAGCCTTAGCATTCGCAGGGTTCGCAGCGAGCCCAATATCTGCGAGCTTACTGACTTCTGCGTCTCACTTGTATACAATATTTGGTAAAGCCAAAATGACACTATAACTATGAGATCAATTGCTGGTAGCGGCTTCATACACCACTGAAGTCGATTTGTGGGCGCGTTTCCTTCCGCCGACGCGACATTAGCCACAACACTCCACACAGATAAGACCTATGGGATATGAGCAAGAACTCGCTGTGAGCAGACTAATTGCGGCATATTGAACCGCAGACGAGAGATATTTGGCGCCACTTGGTTTTTAGACTCACCCAATCAAGAGTGATGATGATGGCAAGAATAATGGCGCTACCGTCAAAGAGCTTACGATTGCGCTTGTAGACCTTATCCTCAGTTTCCAATACCGAAAGTACCACAAATAGAATCACAGCAACTTGAAAAAGTATGTACACAAACCGCCCAAGGAGATCATCTCGATCGAGTGGGCCATGGAGACAGCGCCAAACGCGTAATTGAGTAGCTTGATAGCGCGAGAGCTGCTCAAGATATTGCGGCTGCCTTGAATCACGATGAACTCGCACTCCGCCATATACCATGCCTCGGTCATTTCTCGGATTATCCAAACTCTTTGAGGTTGGTCCTATCATAGGATAATTCATAATTCGATCGTGTCGAGGAGACGGAGCGGACGCTCGGCCGTCGCTGGCAACGTCTGGGCCTTCAGATAGAAGGACTGATCTTAGGACATTATCGTCAGTATCCATGATACCAGGAAATCTTCGTGAGCAGCAGGGTTTAGGTCGCTACTAATTAATTACTACAGAACTGTCAACTAACCGTACGATCAAGGGGGTAAGTACGATGGTAAATGGTAAGTACTGTGTATGGAAACGAACAAAGAACAAAAAGACGGTGTGATATTGTGATGTTTGTCGTGATGCTGCGATGCTGTGATGCTACTACTCTGTAGTACTTATTATAGCTACTGTAACTTTTTTGCTACAATAGCTACAGTTCAAAGCTACCGATGGGCTGCTGTATCTGCATCAACTGCGCCCTGGGCTCACATTTTCACTAGCTTAGCTAGCGGCGTGTATTGTGTTCTTCACCACTTCATGGACGAATGCTGAGAAGAGTGCGACATCGTTTACTTTTTTGTTTGTGGACACATTGCAGCGCAATTGATTTTCAAATTACTTCCGTCAAGAAGCTAGCAACGTAGAACACTACAAGCGGCACGCAATTAATTTCACTATCTGTGGAATAAAGCTGCGCTGCATGAAGGTTGACAAAAAGAATAGCCATAGATAAATCAAGTTGGCAAATCAGGTGGCTGAATCGACTGACTTGTATAAATTGATTCCCACACGATGATTTTCTGCGTCAAATCGCCACTGTTGCTACGACCTCAGCGACAAGTTTGCGTTGTATTCTTCATATTGCTATTCGCCATTTCGTTTGGTGGAAGTGAAGTGAAGACTCTCTCTGCTCATTTGGGTAAAAACAGTCAAGATTGTGATGATGAAGTAATAGTCCGAGTGGCTGGCGCTGGAAATCCCGGTGCCAATGGCATTTATACATGCGCATCAATTAGCTCAGGTATTCCAAATTTTCTGTGCAATGAACTTATTATCAATTAGAGATTATGGCTATAATGCACTAGCATCACTACCACTATGACGCTTCATGGCTTCGTTATTTGTATTCCTGTGTAGGTCCTTGCGAAAGAACAAGCCAAAATGAAGATTGGACTTTGGTTACGACCAATTTGAAAGGAAAGGACGGCTTTCGACTCGTCTGGTCGCTCGTGCATGCTGGATCAGTTGTCTACTTTGCCGTTCCTCCACATTCATCGCAAATGCGCTCACAAGATCCTGGTTCTGTGTATGAGGGTACCTGGCGTGTAGCAGTCCCTTCACCTGTATCGGAGCTGGCGTACCTTGCATTCAACCCCCCACCGACAATTACATCACTTGCAAATCTACACCTGAGCTCACCAACCATCGATGAACTGCACGGTGGCGGGCTTTCAAGCGCAGACATTGCTATAGCTACATCCCAACGGTATGAACTTTGCGGGGCCTGGCAAGAAGCAATAAGTTCTTTCGACAACTATTTGAATGCATCGGCCCTAGGTGCAAATCATCTTGATGATACAATGGCTACTTTGACTTTAAGCATACTTCTTCGTCAGGCACGTATGTCAATTCGATACAACTGGGACCTTGCCGTAGCCTCTGTCTCCCTTTCTAGAGGCCTTCGATTAAACTCATCAGATGTTGCAACCTCTATCGAAGCTGGCTGTTTGCTTGCAGTAATAAATATCATTCAGGGCGCTTCTCTGGACGTCTCAAGTCAATGGTTGCTCGAGCATGTGCATCGAACTTATCAAAATAGATCAGCTGTATTGAAAGACACAATGATTTCTGCTCTAGAAACGTCAATTCGAAACATTCGCATTCCATGCGTGCATACGTGCTTTGCAAAGGTCATGCAACCAGTACTTGAAAGTGCGACATATTATCTGCGTTCCTCCTTGGATAAAAAACTTGAATCACTTGACCATTTAATCCTTATCCATTCTACTTCTATTCCATTTGCCACGCAACGTTATAATGTCACTGCGTCCCTGAGCCAGCTCTTATGTGCGAACTGTTCGTCAACGATGCTATTGAATGATGAAACATTGCACCTAGAATCAAATGCTCATTTTTCCTTCGCATCTCTTCTGGCCAGTGTCGGATCTCACAATGAAGCTGGTCTAAACCTTCTTGCTGTCCCATGCCCTCAAATTGGGCGAAACGAATGTGCGGACGTTACAGATACCATTTTAGTCAGAGAAGTCTTAACTGCTCTCGTACCTAGTGTTCTCAGCGGACCTGGGCTACTGAATGACGAGGTCATCGAAATTTTGAGTAGTCTTCAAGACCTTTTACGGTCACTTTTGAAAGAAAGGTGGAGATCTTCACTAGATCAAGCAGGGGGCATTGGACCAACGGCACTTGGCACAAGATGGCACTTTTTGGTAGCATACTTCGGCCTCAAGGACCAGCGCTCAATCATGCAACTTATTTCGAAGGTTCTTGTACATCTTGCACCATCGCTCAATTCTATGCCGTCTTCACCACTTCCTGAAAAAACTCAACGTCTTCAGCCAGTTATACGTGTTGGATTCCTTTCGGCTCACTGGCGATTTCATTCTGTGGGCCGGCTATTGTCTGGAGTGGCTGTTGCTTTGGCGGGTGACCCAAAACAGCGCTTTGATGTCGTTGTCTTACATACAGCAGCACCATTGCCTGCAGACACTACAGATCCAGTTGCAAGGAAGCTTGCAAGCGCTGAAAGCGAAGCTGTCGAAAATATTGTAGATGGACGACAGCGACTCAAGCAAGTTTTCCTCGACAAGACAATCAGCTCATTTTCTGAGATCCAAGCAACGTTGCTGTCTCAGAAGCTAGACGTATTGATTTTTGGAGACGTGGGGATGGATGTACTAGGAAGTTACCTCGCACTTGGGAGGTACGCATCATGTCAAGTTGCTTTTTGGGGGCACCCAGTGACGTCAGGTTCTCCAAACATGGACTACTTTATTTCGTCTACACTCTTTGAGCCGCCGCACGCTGATTCCTCATTGTGGCATCGTGGAGCACATTCCGAGCAACTGGTAATGCTCGATGGTATAAACATTGCGTTTGATCAGCCTAAAGCTGCTGAGAAGAGTCGTATAACTCAAGTTCGAGCAGAGCTTATTGCTGCCGCCTTCCCTCGTATTGGCGATTCGTCGGAAAGTAACATTCGTCTGTACATCTGCTCTCAAAATCCAACTAAGCTACATCCTTCCTATGATGACATAATACTGGGGATCCTCGATCGTGACAGTACAGCGGTAGTAGTCCTCTCGCACAACGCTGCCCAGCCGTTGGCTCATCGTCGTCTTGTCGCTCGCCTCAACCGTGCTGTAAGTGAGTCCTACACTGGAAACCTGACAGATCGGGTTGTATTTGTCGACCAAACTTCGAATTATGACGAGTTTCTCGCACTTCAATGCGCGGCCGACGTCTTCTTGGACCCTTATCCCTTTGGAGGTGGAGTGACAGCGTTAGAAGCCCTTGCATGCCGCGCTAGCGGCAACGGTTTGCGCCGAAGCTTCGTGCCAATCGTAACCGCCCCGAAACTTCAAACGGTTCCCGCGCTTGCTGCTGGCTTCCTCAGAACGGCGCACGGTACTTCGCCGCTCATTTTGTCCGTTCCAAATGTGGAGCGGCTTACGCACGGGTCCATTGTAACCAGCCCTAAAACTTACGTTGACGAAGCACTTTATCTTGCATCGTCTGCAATGGACGACGATGATGAGGGACCTAACCATTCTGGTGAAGGAATTGCGTTGCTTTGGAATTCAAGTACTGCTGTCGATTCCTGGGGGCAATTCATCCAAACAATTGCCGTTCACGGAAAATAGCCGATGAATTATTTAACTACGAACGATGGATAAGCCGCGCCTCCATTCGGAGGTAAGCGCCAGCGGTTCCTTATCTATGCGTGGGTGCCAATCCTGACTTCGGGATATACAATGTTAAATGTTCTACAGAAAAATATGAGTATACGACTGGAACTCACAGGTAAGTGTCGTATCTCCACTTCGAAATACAAGCCCCCTTTCATAGTTCCCGTAGTCTTAATGAAGCCAGGGCGCTTTACCGCGTATTTATCTGTAATCTGTTGTAGCGGGATCCAGGGATATTACTATTCGCATTTCGACTTCTCTGATATCAATCGCGAAATCATAAGGGAAAATCCATTCTTTAGATTGCATATGCGGTTAATTAGAATCAAACATGTAATAAGAAACAGAATTCCGGCCTTAGACCGCCACTCCACGCGTGCCTGGCGCCGAGTTGCTTCCCTGGTACACGTCTTTTTTTCCCGAATCTTTACTGTTAGCTGCCGGGTCGCCGCCATTCTCAAATCCGAGGTTACCAAGTAAGCCCTCCAGCTGGCCGTCTCCACCGGCGCTTGAAGATGACGAACCCGGCCTCCTCGAAGACTTCGCTTGCGCTTTGGCTGCCATTTTGGCCTGTTCCTGGCGGGCTGCTTGCCGAGACTCCAGCACGTCGAGCGCTTTCTGCCGTTCCATGCCTTGCAACTCCCGGGCTTGTGCAGCCGCGGCGCGGCGCTGGCGCTCTTGCGCTGCCAAGGCCTTGTGCACGGCACCTCCGAGGGGTTTGCCCAGCAGGTTCGACCGCAAGTCTCGGCCGGTGCCGGAGTCAACCCCGCTGCTGCCGTCGCCCACGCCGCTGCCCCCCCCACCACTGTGCGCACTCGCCGCGAGCTGCTGCACCATCGGTCTGGACGACCCTGCGTTAGCACGATCGCTGACCGCACGGCGGAACAGCGTGATTTGCACTTTGTTCATGCCGATTTCGCGCACCAATTCGACGTCGCCTATCAGAGACACGTCGCACAGGTCGTCTACGGACGTGATGGCTTGTGCTTCGAACGCAGCCCAAAACTCGCCCAACCCTGCTTTCTCCAGGAACACCCGCCCGTCGGGCCAGTGCGCCATTTCCGACTTGCTCACGGCCCAGCCGCTGCCTCCTTCCTGCATGTAGCCAAGCTCGTCGCGGGGCCCAATGCCCGCGTCTCGCCACAGCCTCGAGATGGTGCGCGAGGGGTACAGCTTGGAAAGACTGTGGTTCGGTGGAGTGCGCGCGGCGCCACTGCTGCTGCTGCTGCTTCCCAGCATCGGTGTACCGTCACTGCTACTGGCTCTCCAACTGCTGGCGTCTTTGGTTTCTTCGCGCGCGCTGTTTCGCGACTCTACATTGGAGAGCTCCACGTCGCCGAAGTCTCGCTTGCGCGTGCGGACTTCCCATTCGTCGTACATTTCACGACCTTTGGAAAACGCAAACACTAGGCCTATAATAGAGAGAAAGGCGATGCCTAGGGCGAGAGGGTTCACACCTCGAAGGTTCCGGTGGAAAAAGTCTGGGCGGTACACAGCCTTGGGCAACGTTGGCATGGGTGAGGGGATTGCTTCAATCGTTGGCGCAACAGAAGGGCTGAAGGTAGGCGCGAAGGTAGGCAAATGCGTGGGATCCCGCGTCGGCGCCGGTACAGGCGCAGGCGTGGGCTTAGCGGTTGGTAGCGCAGTTGGATTGAAAGTAGGCAGCGGCGTAGGCAGCGGCGTGATAGTTGGCTTTGCCGTGGGAAGCGGAGTAGGTGGAAGAGACGGGGTTACGGACGGCAAAGCTGTGGAAGTGGGAGGCGGCGTGGGCGAGACTCCGTTGACATCTAGGGGGACAAGTGCCAGCAAAGCACATGCTGCTGCCCGCCATCTTCTGTAAAGTATCATAACGGTGCAAAAGGCCGCAACTACCAACTATCTCCCTCGTCTCGTTGTCTTGGCGGCAAATCCTTCGTCCGGAGGGCCAAACAACCAATCACGGCCCGCAAGACGAAAATTCTCTAATATGTTATAATAGAGGCTTTCAAGGATTTCACTAACAAATTCATGGACTGATCTCGCTGTACGAACCAAATTTGATCAGTACTACAGTACGGTACTACAGTACAGAACTGCACAACCATTGAACTGGTTCTTGAGATACGATCAGTCCATAAATTTGTTGGTGAAATCTTTTGTTAGTGAAATTTCAGATCCGTGAAAGCCTCTATTGTGTTATCTCGGTTCTCAGTTGCCTCAAGAACTCAAGAAGAATGCCAAATGCCAAGTGCCAAGTGCCGAGATTGTGGTTACCTTATGCCTTGCCTCACCGCGTGTCGTGCCTAGTGAAGTCGCTCGTAGTGGATATCTGTGCATGTGCTTTCTGATTGAGGGCACTCAGCCACACCGACGCCACGACGTCACTACCAATAACATTCGACATTCGCGGCCGGCCGGCTCTAGCGACTAGCGGCTAGTTTTTTGTCCTCCGACGGACTGCGCCTTATTAGCAAAGAAGTCAAAACACGAAAAATAAGCAAGTCGCCATGCTTTGATTTGGTTTAATTAAACCTCAACACGGCGCTCTGCGATCACATTTTTCCCATTAAAAAAGAAACTGATTTCTTATTTCCTATAATTTACAATTGAACTCGAACTAATACAAACCCAAACAGAAGCCAGTTCTGCGGGCAGAAGTATACGCGCGTGCGTTACGCGCAAGTCAAAGTCGGAAAGAGGATGGTGTGTAGAGGGCAGTAAGCATAATACTTCCACCCCCCTCTAAGGCTCTAAAGTCTAAAGTGGAAACTGTTCATGAAATAATTTTGATTTTGAAACCGGACTTAAGTCGTTTCCTATAATTACCAATTTCATTCCTTAAGAAACATAATCGAAATGGGGATTCGCCAATGCGCAGTTCTTTGCTATTTGCTGATATTTCTATGCAATTGGGGATTATAATCCAATCTAATTTAATCCAACAATGCGAGATCTAGAAACCTAAAGTGGGCGAGTAATATCTCTGTTTGTTGGCTCTTTAATTCAGCCATTCGAAGTGCATGCCATCAATTTGGCGCTTCGTACTTCAATTGGCTCTTTTCTTGACCGCATGAAATTTCTTGCTTACCACTTCTGGCCGCGCAAGACGTGAGACCAGCCGATGTCCGCGGAGGCGCCAATTTCGCGCTCTACCGTTGCGCGCCGGCTCTTCTCGCGTGCAGTGCGAGTGCCCGTGATCCCTACAGTAGGCGCATCGCCGCGCGAGTGCAGTTGCGAAGCCGCCAGCAAGCTGGAAGCACTGGACTTGTGGAAGCCTTGAATGTGGTCGTGCGCGTGCACGCCCTTCTTCTTGTCCGTCGCCAAGTTTACCCAATCGCTCACGTCGGGGTGGCGCGGCGCGAAGGGCTTGAGGGCAATGGGGAGGCCATCGGTGGTTGGGCCCAGCGGCGGCTTGAAACCAGCGCCCACGTTGGTGCTGGGGTGCAGTGGGCAACCGTGCGGTTCGTTGAAGTCCACTGCTTGGGTAGGGCGAGGCCCGCGAGCTGACACGTGAGACCCGCAAATGCCCGACGTGAGCTGCTCGCGGTGGTGCTGCGCCACGTCGCGCGCGGTGGAGGCCCCGGGCACGTGCTGGTACAGGCTTGGGTACGCGTGCCAGTGCGGCACCCCCCCTTTCACCGTCACCCCCCCGTGGCCGTCGTCGGCATCCTCGTCGTCGTTGCCCGCCCTGTCGTCCTCGTCGTCGTCGTTCGGGCCTTCGGTGTGGCTCTGGTGCGAATGGGACAGCCACCACTGGTCGCCGTGGTGGGACCAAAACTGCCCGATTTGCGCGGCTGACGACTTGCTCAAGTCGTTCACGTTTTTTGGCCGGGTGTGCCGCAACCGTCCTTTGGTGCCCGGCTCACAAGGCCGGCCGTCCACCGCTTCGCCCAAGTACCGGTCTTTGCGGCCCGACGGCTGAATGTGCACCGGCGGCTCGGCTGAGTCGTTGCTGTCGTCGTATTGGCCATGGCCAGCGCCCGTCACGACGGCCCGGCCCCAGCTCCCCGACTCTTGCGCTTGCCGCTGCAGCGCTGCGCGGGACTCGCTCCCGTGCAAAGTCGCCACGGTGCCGAGGCCTACCCGCCGCGCGCGAATCCCCGAGGGCGCGCACATCATCCGGGCGTCGTGGTCCAGGTAATGCGCCCCCGGCGTTAGAGCTTCAGTGGAGTGTTTCCCAGTTACCGTGCTGAGCTGCTTGGCGTGCCTTTCTCGCTTCTGCTCGCGCCGATACGCTCGCCTAGCCTCATGGATCTGCGCCGTCAAGTCGAACGCCCCGACGGCACCGGACTCCAGGAGCCGCTGCCGGTCGGGCCCGGCCATTTTGCCCAGCCTTGTCTGGAGGCCCTCGCCTCCCGTTGGCTTCGCTCGAGTAAACAAGTGGCCAGGCGCTGAAATGCCCACTTCACCGCTGCTCAAGTGCTCCACCGCAATGCGCTGCCGCCGCTCCTGGAGGCCTCCTTCCTGGGAATCGCTCACAGAACGGCGCGGGTCCCAACGCGGGTGGTCGTTTCCTTTGCCGAAGCTTAGAGTGGAACGGTCTGTGCGTGCTGACTGTGTGTACGCACCTTTCAAAAGGAACGCCTGCCGTTCTTCAGCATTGTCGACGGTGTTTTCGGTAGGCACCATCTTAGCGCGCCAAAAACTCCCTGGCCCCTTGTCGGTCATAGTCATGCTCCGGTCCACCTGACGATTCGGAGCATAGCCTTTGCTTGGTTCCAGTTGGCCTTTTTCGTACGCGCCTGGCCCAAATCCTAGCGTGTTGCGCTGGATCGAAGACTGGAGAGAGCTGGGGCGCCGGCCTTCGCCCTGGTTCCGAGAAGGAAAGATTTGGGTGCCGCCTGCAGACGACATGCTTGGCGAGTTTGCGGTCCGTGGTACCATGAGAGGACCCCCGGTGGGAAACGACGAAGAGGTTCCCGTAGTGTTCAACTGCGCCGTGGTGGCACCCATGTTGTGTGATGCCGTCGGCATGACGGAGAATGATGACCGTAAGGGTGGTCAGGTGCTCACAAGGATTACGGATGTAGCGACGTATACACCGTAGGCGAGAGTACCCAGACGTGAACTTAAGACAAGACGAACTGATAAGCAAACATTTTCACGAAAAATGGACCACGGTGTCGGCACGCTTTGCCTCAACGTGGGACCAGGCAGAGCGGCGCGTGGCGTTGTGAGTAAAGAGATTTTGATGAGCCGCCCTCCCTCCTTCCTCGCCTCCTCTCATCTCATCACAACATGAGAATAAACTTTCACCCCAAAGGAGGCTTTGAAGGCCCGACTCGTCGGGAGTCCGTCCACATTCGTGCCAAGCATGCACTTCCCCCGTTTGGAGGGTGTTTAAACTTTTTTCGAACGAGCAAAAGACAGACTAAGAAGCAGTGGATGCTTGTACTCACTCTTGGCGCCATATTGCTTTCGTTGTCATCCCGCGCATCATCCATGAGCCTTTTCGCTAAAAGCATCGGAGAGCATGCCTCGTTGCCAATTCGCGGGTCAAAGTATGCAGCGGGCGTTGACCTTTCGAGGTAAGAAATATAAAAGCCTGTAGACATAAATGGATGTCTGCACTGCAAGAGGATATTATGTGTTCAAACTCAACCGTAACAACTAATTCTTGGTGCCTAATAGCGCTTGCGCAGTGGTGGTACCCGCCCATGGCAAGGCTATCGTGCAAACCAATCTTGCAATTGCCACTCCGCTCGACTGTTACGCTCGAATCGGTAATTGAATTTTCTATTGGCGTGTATGTACGCGTGGAATCTTCCTACCGTTATAGGGGCTTATAGATTACTACATCTTGTCTTCCTCAAAGCATTCACGTTTACCCTGTTTTGTAGCGCCTCGCTCGGGACTCGCTTGGAAGAGCCACATCGATGTGGGCGCCGGTGTTGTGGACGCTGACTACCGCGGCAACGTCGGCGTGATTCTGTTCAACCACGGAGACAACGATTTCGCGGTCGAACCGGGTGATCGCGTGGCGCAGCTCATCCTTGAAAAAGTGGACATGGCGACAGTGACGGCGGTAACTGAGCTTCCAGACACAGCGCGCGGTGAAGGGGGTTTTGGTAGCACCGGCGTGAGTGACGCAGTGGCTCAAGAAACTGCCTCGACCCCCGCCGCTGAGGCCTCAAGCATTGCTGGCGGTTCACTTCTGGTCAAGCGCTTGACTGAAGCTGCAGTGCTGCCAGTGCGCGGCTCGGCCTTCGCGGCAGGCTTCGATCTGTCAAGTGCATACGATGTAGTGGTGCCGGCGCATGGCAAGGCCATTGTGAAGACTGACCTCGCCGTTGCTACGCCACTGGACTGCTATGCCCGCATCGGTGAGTTTGATCGCATTATTTCTTGTAGTTCAATCTCTGTACAGGATGATCTACGCAGTAGTCCCTTTTGTCGAGCAATTTTTGAATGATACGAATCCTCACATGGTACGTTGATTTCGTTCGCGTGTACAGCGCCTCGCTCGGGACTGGCTTGGAAGAGCCACATCGATGTGGGCGCCGGTGTTGTGGACGCTGACTACCGCGGCAACGTCGGCGTGATTCTGTTCAACCACGGAGACAGCGATTTTGCGGTCAAACCGGGTGATCGCGTGGCACAAATGATTCTGCAGAAAGTGGACATGGCAGCGGTTTCAGAGGTGAGTGAGCTTCCAGACACAGCGCGCGGTGAAGGGGGTTTCGGTAGCACCGGTGTCTCGTCAGCGGTGCCTATCGATGCGACGGCTTCTAAAGAACCAGAAACTGCAGCCACGACCGCCGCTGAGGCCTCAAGCATTGCTAGCGGTTCGCTTCTGGTCAACCGCTTGACTGAAGCTGCAGTGCTGCCAGTACGCGGCTCTGCCTTCGCTGCGGGCTTCGATCTGTCGAGCGCGTGCGATGTAGTGGTGCCGGCGCATGGCAAGGCTATTGTAAAGACTGACCTCGCCGTTGCTACGCCACTGGACTGCTATGCCCGCATTGGTTGGTGTGCTCATAGCCTGCCCTAACGGATCCTAATTCTGAAATTGTTGCACAGCTATCTTTCTCTGAAAGCATTGCCTTGACTTGTTAAAGCTTTTTTTTTGTTCATTGGTAGTCTGATGTTTCTTTTTCGTATGTATACACAGCGCCTCGCTCGGGACTCGCTTGGAAGAGCCACATCGATGTGGGCGCCGGTGTTGTGGACGCTGACTACCGCGGCAATGTCGGCGTGATTCTGTTCAACCACGGAGACATCGACTTCACAGTTAAACCGGGTGATCGCGTGGCACAAATGATTCTACAGAGGGTGGACATGGCGTCTGTGACGGAAGTCCAAGAGCTTCCAGACACAGCGCGTGGTGAAGGCGGTTTTGGAAGCACCGGTGTGAGTGGAATTCCAGAGCCGGATTTGAAAAGGCCCAAGCCTGAAGTCGGGTCGGAGTAGGCGCTTCGATCTCTGAGATGCGTAAATTGCTTGGTGACCGCACAAGCACCTGATAAAGGCAGTAACTAAGAAAACCGTGGGTTTTCCGGATTTTTACCACTTCGGGTAAGCAGAAGATCCGGTAAGTACTAAGTGCACTGAGGGAGAATCCAGTGGCCTCGTGGGTTTTCTTGGTTACTGGATAAAGGCCTTAAGCTGTTTTCGGATATCCTTGGCTTTCCTGGCTTAGTTCACGTAGTTACTTAATTTCCTATTTTCGTTCATTTCCTGAACTATTGCGCCGTCTATAAGCTATAATGTGCTGTGCACTGAAAGGCTGCAGCAGGCGGTAGCGCTGCAGCACTGCCATACAGCCATACAAAAATACACGACACCTCACACCTCACAGCCAGCAAAGAGCAAAGGAGAAAGGAGCAAAGCCCACAAGTAGCAAGCACAGCAAAATAAAACCACGAAACGGCCCTGTAGACATGAATCTTCTGCAACGACGGGTCGTCGGTGGTCGGTGGTAGGGCCAGAGTTGAGGCACGACGGTAATGAAACAACAGAAACGAAGCACAATTCTCGCCGGCGTTCCGTCCCTCGAAACAGGTCAGCGTATTATTCCGGGCGTTTCCTGTCCCGAGAAACGAAACACCGAGGCGCCGAGCCCCCCTTCCCCGGCCCCGTCCGCAGGTCGTGGATCCGGATTTCGAAGAAGTAGTTCTCTCGGGGGGGGTTGCTTGTTGGCGTATGAAATCATAAAAACTCCCGAAGAGGCGCGATATAGCTGGAATTCACGAAAAAAACACTGAGAAACAGCGCAATTGGCAAAACAGAAAACGGCACTATGGAGTTGTGGGCAGACATGTCGATATTTACCTGCGTTTAGGGGTATAATCGGGGGAAATTTGAAACGGGCGTTGCGAATTTCGTTGTTTCGTTTCAAGAATGGAAACATAATCATACCCAGCGCCGTCCGCGTGCGTTTCACGAGAAACGAAGCGTGCCTTCGAAGCTAGTTTTCTGTTTCGTTTCTACTTTTGAGTGCCATGCGAAACAGCCCCCAAAAAGTAAGGTGTTTCGTTTCTTCACGGTTTTCCTGTTTCAACTCAGGCCCTACTGTAGATCAACGAAGAGTTGATGTTTTATTTGACCACGACCAGAAAGTGCCTACCAAGGATTTTTGTCCTTCCGTCAGTCACATCACAGACACAAAAAACCCTTGCGTGCTTGTTCTGACACGTTGCCATATGCTGGCACGTGCTTAATAACATAGGTTAAAACCCTTGCGTGCTTGTTCTGAAACGCTGTCATATGTAAGCACGTGCTTAACATAGGTTCGCATACTACTTACACTATGGTCTCACATGTGTGACTTATGTGTGACTTATGACACACGATAGCGTTTGTACGTACTGTACTCCTATACATAGTTCTGTAGCGCTGTGCAGCAGTAGGTGAGATCAATCATGAAGTGCGCTGTGGAGACCTCGATGGTTTGAAGGTTGAGCGACGACGAGGATACCGCGAGGTCGTGCGAAGTGTACAGTAACATGTAGCGCGTTAGTTCCTTCAAAGAAGAAGTCGGCAAGGTAGAGCACAAAAAGTGTAACACGAGGACGTGTACTTCTCTCTCATTCATCAACGAACAACGCGGACGATAACAAGGAGATTGAACAAGGGCACTTAATATCACCGGGAAGTAAGACATACAGAGCAACATTGGTGACGATAGTCAAAAAGTACTGGCGACTGAAACAACGATTCTACACTTCGACACCATCTCAAACTGTACACCTTCTGACACTTCTTGCACTTCCCCTTCTAACGATCGCCTCCAATGCAGCCCCACTTCGAAGGATCTTGCGGCACATGCCATTGCGCATCGCGCCACCCTCTACTTCACTTCCATTCAAACTTCCTTCACGCTCTCTCACGACATCCATTTCGAGGTATCGAGAATCGATAACGGTGTCGACATAAAAACCCTTCGTTGATCGTGGCGCGGCGCACCCGCGCCGCTGCAGTAGTCGGTGGACGGTGGACGGTGTCTCGGTGTCGTAATTACTACTGCACGTGCACGCGACGAAGAGTGCGTGGATCTCATCGTCACGATTCTAGAACGGGCATCTCCGCGTTGTTACGCCAGGTTGAGCATGAGGCATTTCCGACGCCATTTCGATTAACTTTTCCGAATAATTGGAGCGTAGCGTATATCTTTATTCATTGAGTGCTCCGGGTTCGATTCTGTGCTTAAAGTTTGACCTCAACATCATTTTGATTTGCGATCTTACTCCTGAGGTAAGCATACATTAATGTAAGGAGCTAAACGAATTGTTGTTCTACGATTCTATAATTTATTGAGTGATTTCCTAGGATTATTAGAAAACATCTATTCTTCTTGGCTTTCCTGCAGGCCTCAACCTTAACGTTAGTCCTTTTGGAACGCTACAGCACATCGGGGCGGCTTAGCCGCTAGCGTCTTGAATCACCCCGAGAAGAGTCGCAGAAAGCGTGCTAGGCAAACTTATTGTGTAGGTCAACTTCTTCTGTAAATTTTCGCATTGATCAATAATGGCGGGTACACCTACGCCCATCCCTGTGCCTCTGCCAACTTCACCACCGGTGCCAAATCCAACGATTTCCTCGGAGCCTACCAACGCTCCCACGCCAATGCCGTCAACATCCCCTGCACCAACTAGTATTCCAACGCTAAAACCATCAATTTCAACGGTACCTACGGGCAATCCCACATTGCTGCCAACCGTGTCGTCTGCGCCTACCGAGGCTCCTACGTTCCAGCCGTCGCAGAGTCCAACTCCAGTGCCCATGCCTTTGCCAACGCAAATGCCCACCCCTTTACCGACGGCGAAGCCCACGCCTTTGCCGACCATGGAGCCGACCGTGGGGCCGACCGAAAAGCCGAGAAAAGTGCCGACCACCTTCCCCACAGCCTTGCCGACTATTCTGCCGACCATTTCGCACCACCCAACCTCGTTGCCCACGTCAGCGCCGAGTGCTCAGCCGACCGCAACGCCTCTGCCGAGTTCAGCCCCCACGCCGAAGCCCACACCGAAGCCGAGCCCAGCGCCTACTTCTAGCCCAACGCAGAAGCCAACGCCGAGCCCCACCGCGAAACCTTCCCTGGTGCCCAGCCCTAATCCAACAATCACTCCACGCCCCTCGGACGTGCCGAGCATAGCTCCCACTCCAGCGCCAACAGTGACCCCACAGCCCACGCACGTGCCCACTTCCCTGCCTACGCACCACCCCACCCACGCGCCTACTTCTACCTTTGGGCCAAGTGCGCTGCCCACCTACTCGCTGCAACCCACGTCGCGGCCTACTTTGGTACCCTCCCTGGGGACCCCTGTTCCGGCTCAGTCCTACGAGCTTATCCTGGCTGCTGGGGGCGCGTTGCTCTTGTTCCTGTTGTGCATGCTGGGGGTGTTTCTGTACAAGTATGTGCGCTCCGCTCCACCTGCCAACGTGGAAAGCATGGAAATGACCGAAGTGTTTGGCGCTGACGAAGTGCTGGGCTACTCGTCGAACCCCATGGCCAATCAGCGCAAACCTGCCCTCGAATACGGCGAAAATGAGGTGGGTAAGGAATCGATGGGAATCTTGTGTGACATCGTCATTTTTTTCATAGTTTTCATGTTTTTTAATTGTGCAATTACACTACTTATCTTCCTTCAGTTTGAATGAGGTGTTATTTGAAAGAAGTGTTGAACGTGTTTCTTAAATAACTCGAGCGCACGCCTGCCTTGCCTTCACTTGAACCCACGTTCACCGGTTTTATATGCATTGCTGCGCGCTCGCTTCTGTGTGTGTTGTCATCCTCTGAACAGCCTGAGCTCGCAGCGTTTCAAGACGGCCCCATGGGCTTTGGCGTGCGCGCGAAACCAGGCGTGGGCATCGTGGTGCACTCGATTACGCCAAACTTACAGGCGGATTTGGAAGGCATGGACCCGGGCTGCAAGGTAATTGCTAGGGCGGGCATTGGCCTCGGCACTGCGAAACATGTACATTGCTAGCATACGCGAGCCTCTACTTCTTTTTCTTTTATTTTCGACCACCATTTCATCATTTTGCGTCCATCAACGTTGGGATAATACGCCCGAGTACTACTCTGCACTTTCCTCTTTCATGGAGTTACTCGATTGTTCACGTCTTTTCCTTCTCTGTGTGCGTTTATGTGCTCTCTGGGGTTGTGCAATATGCGATAACACCGCCAATGGAAATATTCGTGGCAACATGAAGATCACGGAGATCAACGGGCAGCTGTTGGCCAGTGACGTGGACGACCAGCGCTTCACGGACTTGCTGGTGTCTCTGAAGCGGCCGCTGATTTTGGGTTTCATGCGGCCCAACGGCCAAGCCGTGCGAGCAGCGGGCACCTCGAGCCAAGAGGTGGACCTCGATGCGCAAGGCGGCCTCCGAGACTCAGAGATAGGCCAGTCTATCACCGACCTCTGAGTGGCGACCAGAGAAGAAGGCAAAGGAGGGCGATTTACTACAGTAGCTTACGCCCTTTTGTCCTGTAAATGTTGAATGGAAATTCTGATCTCCTGTCAATCGATTTATTTCTAACTCCGACTTTAAAGACGGCTAGTATACACTTATCTCTGATCTGGCTACAACATATAAGTTCAGAGTTCACGGACTTTCTTTTGGTAAAAACTTCTATCCCAAATAAGAGGTGAGAACTTGGCTGGGAATGACGCAGGAGCCAACTCGACAATACGTAAATCTACGCAAATTTAAGTAAATTTTATTTCGTAAAAACGCCAAAGAAGGCCCATTTAGGACTACGCTTAGAGAAGATTATACGTTAAAAAAAGGTAAATAAAAGTAAACTCTGAGTTTAAGTAAAAACCGTCATTCCCAGCCAAGGGTGAGAAGGCAAGTGAATTCCGCACCGGCCGTATAAACATAACCATGAAATAGGCCATTGTATAGTACTCTAGTTGGAGTTGCTTTCTTTGCATCTCGTGGAAGTGATAGCTGCTTTTTCAACTGCCAAACAGCTAAACACACCCACACCTGGCCTTTGCCCCGCCCGACGGCGTTGTCACTAGAGGACTCTCGGAACGAGGCCCCTCAGTGATTCAACAAACGTTAAGCCGTGCGGGTTGGCGCTAAGAAGCAAAATATCTAAGAATCTAAGAAAATAGGAGTATACTCCTAATGGTATCGACTTGCACGCAATGCTCGCGCGTACTCTTATGCCTGCGGCATTGATTTCTGTGTCATTTGGCATTTGGGTTTGTACCATGAATGATTTACCTGCAGTTCGAGATCGAGTTCGGAACAACACAAGGGCGGGTATCATTCCTCCCTGTTTTGAAGCTCAACTCCCGGTCAATTTTTCGAACGCTCAGATGCTCAGAGATAGGGCCAGAGTTGAAACACGTCGGTAATGATACAACAGAAACGAAACACGGTTTTCGCCGGCGTTTCGTTTCTCGAAACAGACCAGCGCATTTCCCTGGGTGTTTCATGTTTCGAGAA
>Ga0307982_1001387_pt1 | contig 19739 bp, 5 predicted proteins | sample OrgLakmetagen989_FD_201847 | JGI IMG/M metagenome (GOLD analysis project Ga0307982, IMG submission 201847) | Saline water microbial communities from Organic Lake, Antarctica - #989 | ecosystem: Environmental > Aquatic > Non-marine Saline and Alkaline > Saline | place: Antarctica: Organic Lake... | reverse complement strand
CTTTCAGTGCACCCCGCAGCTGCTCACCCTCCGGCGAGTCAGCACCCAGCATGAGGAAACGAGGCTTGAACTGGCCAAGCGCTTCCAAGAGACGCTCCTCATCTTCAGCTTCGAGTGCTCCTTGCACGAATGCTTGAAGCTGCTCGAGCTGCTCGAGCTGCTCGGCAGAGAGAGTGGGCTGCGCCGCAGCGCCTACATTGCGTGGCATGCTGTACTGATGTTGCGAACAAATCAAGTATCAATTGCCACTCAAAAGACGAGCATTTCGTCTCCACTATTCACTATGTGCCGAGAATGGCACGCTGCGCTGCTTCTCAGCCACTCCTGCTGGCTGGGCCTCTCGACGCTGGGCCCCTGCGGGCCCCTGCGATACGGGGGGTTCTGCCCCTGACACCGCCCCAATTTGCCGAAATGTACAAAATTCAACGCAACATCCTGTGAAGACTTACAAAATGTGTCAAACTGATAAATCACAGGATTCTTTTCTCTTGTAAACACAAAGCTCAGAGTTCGAAGTACCTGACCCCTGAGAGCAACATACAGCCGGGTCCAAATGAAGTGTATTACAGTGCTTTGTTGTCTGTGGTGCATTTTCGCGGTGACTGCATTATCCGACGTGAAAGTTTTCGAACCAACTGACGAATGGCAAGACATACCAGACGGTGTGCACATTCCACGCGTAAGTTCGATAACTTCGTGCCGCACCCTCGCCACGTGGAAGCATTATGTTTATTGTGTGCAGGGCTTGCACGTTAAAATGGATCTAACCACAGGCAGAAAGCAAGCAAAGAATATGTCTCCAGATGAATCAACAACCAGTTTGGCTGTGGCAATTGACCCTGCAAGTGGCAGTGTGATGCCAGAAATGTCGTCGGACGCAGGCACGAAATCCAGCAAGAAGCCACCCAGTGATGCAACAACAGATGTCGTTGACGACATGGTTCGAATTCTTCAAGCATTGCCAGAACCGGACGAGAGTTTCACCAAGCTTCTGCAGCGCCGTGACTCCCTGTCCCGAGCTGAGCTGGCCACGCAAATGCGCGAGCTGTGGGATGCTCGACAAGTCATTCTCAAGGATGCCATGGGCAGCGCCAAGACGGAAGCTCAGCAAATGCAGGAAGTATTGAGGCAATTGATTCAGCCTGCCTCTGATGTTGACAGCATGCTGGGTACATTGGATGATTTGACGTATTTTGTGACCAAGAAGGACAACGCAGTGGATTTTGCGGGCATGGGGGGGCTGGAAGCTGTCGCCTACCTGCTGAACGATACACTACCAGCTGTGCGATCTGCGGCAAGTATTACTTTGGGGACCTGTGTCAAGTACGAGCCACTCCTGCAGCAGCGCGCCATGGCCCTTGGGGTGCTGCCGGTGCTGAGTGCCAACCTGCAAGAGGCCACCGAGGGCATGCACACCGCCATGGCTGCACTGCGCAAACACGGCGCAAACACACAAGACTCCATGAACCTGTTCAAGGAGCGCTCCGAGCTGGCCTCCCGCAGTGTGTTTGCCCTGGGCGCCATGTGCCGCGGCTCGCCAGCGGTGCTGCAGCGCCTCCTGGACGCCGGCAGGCACCAGCTATGGCAGCGCACGCTGTCACTGCTGACGCCCCGTGCGCTGGGGGCGTCCACTGACACCATGTCTTGGTCTGAGCAAACGCAGATGTGGCATGCGCAGGGCAGCCCCGTGAAGACTGCGGTGCTGCGGCTGGTGGGGAAGCTGGGGGCGCTGCTGGGGGACTTGTTTGCGGAGGCGCACTACCAAGTGCTCACTGTACCCAACGCCCCTGAGGCTGCAGAGGAAGCCAATGATGATGGGGTGCCCATCACTGCCCTTCACGAGGAGAGCACCCAGGAGCGTGAGCTGCGTGAGCAGGCCAAAGCAGAGGCGGATGCAATGGCAGCCATGGCGGAGTCAGACGCCTTGGCAGCGCAGGCTGGACAGAACAGCGAGCAGGGAGACCCAAGTATGCCATCTGTGGCGGGGCTATTTGGAACTGACTCCTGTGCTGTCCTCCTGCAGTCGCTGTCCGTGTGCTTGGCCGCCAAGGAGTACCTGAATGTGGATGTGGCGGAGAAGCTGCTCACCACTGCGGCGTACACCATGGGCGCCACACACCAGGCCCTCAACAGGGATGCGCGGGAGTTCGACGCACAGAGCATTGCAGCCTGGTCCAGGGAGACGCCCACAGCGCAGCAGCAGTGTCAGGCGGATGGCAGGGCTGCCTGGGGGGCTGCACTGCTGGACCAGCTGCGCGCACTGGACATGACGGCTTTCCCCGACGCACAGGTTGTACAGAGGGCCGCACGGTTTGTGGTGTGGCAGCATTCTGCCGGTATGTGATGCACGGTTTGTAGCTAGTGCTGTAGGGCGGTGCATTTCAATACACACTGCATTGCTGCACTACACACCCTGCGTGCCTGCCACTGTGAGCTGTGGGGCTGCGGCGCCACCAGACGGGCTCCCGTCATGTGCTCCGTGTGCACTTGCGGAATGCCCATGATCGTGTGAACACCCACTGCCGCACGCAGTGGGCTTTGGTGTGTGGTTTGCCACCTGCGTGGCGACAGCCCCCAGTGCTTCTGCGGTCACCTTCAAGTGCCGTACTCGCCCTGGGGGCACACGCCGGGCGGCACGCAGCCCCAGCATCTCCTGGGCATTCTCCTTAATGGTGTCCCACGCGAACGGTGAGTACACCTCGCGCTTGAAGTACGGCAGGGCCTTGAGCATGGCCAGCATCTGGGCGTCAGCATTGGGGCCTTGCAGCTGCCGGGACACAGCCAGGAACTGTTGGGCCTTGGCCACTGCATCGGGGGGAGAGAAGCGCCACATGTGCGCATATCTGTTTGCGTTAGAGGCTTCGTTGGTGGTTACATTCCCCGCCAGGGCGTGGGGCACGTGGAAACCCAGCAGACCTGCACACAGCGCAGTGCCAAACGAGTGGCACAGCAGCGACAAGAGGCTGATAAAGCCACGCCCAGCAGTGGCACGCCAGATAAACATGGGCCAGGACATCTGTGATGCGTGGGGGATGTGCCACAATGGCAGCATCCATAGGGCCACGCCCAGTACGCAGCACAGGAACTGCGCCACGCAGTACAGCACGAACCAGGGGTGGGTGTTTGCCGCCACCGCCCGGTGCACCCAGGGGCAGAAGTGGTCAAACTTATGGTATCGTCGCTGAGTCACAGTGTCGAATTTGCTGCGTGGGGGCTGCACACACTCCGTGGTGAAGCAGGTCATCTCGTCCCGCAGCTCGGCGCTGACGCCGCTGGCGAAGGTGCTGTCCAACAGCAAGCGCTCAATGTGGGATAGTTTGCGCTGCAGGAGGAATTGACAGGTTGTACTCCATGTGGTTGACACAGTTGGCTGTGTGATGGCTTGGTAGTCGAACTGCACAGTAGCTGGCGCGTGGGCGCCGCCTTGCATGCGCCTGCAAACAGCCCCAGCGTCGCCAGCGCTATCCACCACCACCATACGGTTAGAGGCTGTCTTGGGGACAAATTCTTCGGCAATAAAGGGCCGAGAAGATAAATTAGACGCAGGGTTGTGCCAGTTGAAGCCTGCAATGCCTTGTGCCACGCCCATGGCCAGCATGGCGTTGGCCAGCTGGGCTGCCGCCACGCATGTCGGGGAATCGTCCACTGGAGTCACCTGCACGATCATGAAGCCGTCACTGGATTGCTGCTTGGGTGCTGTGGTGTTTACTGTGGTCAGTCCATCCGGCAGCACCTGTATGCGGTGGGGGTCCACCATGAGCAGTGGGTGACCCGCCCCCACCTTGCTGCTGGCATCCATGTGCCCCGACACAGGGTCCAATAAATGGCCATCATGAGAGACTGCCCCATGCAGCAGCTTGCCTTGTTTACTGAGGGCTACTGCCACCAGGTCTCCCCCGCGGGGCAGTGCCTGCCAGTGCACCTCCCCCTCCGCCCAACCCACCGCGTAGGGGTCCACCGTGCCTGGATCCACCACAAGAATGACGGCCTCTGCCAACAGAACCACACCAAAGAGGAATGCTTCCATGGGCACCATCCATGAGCTGCGCATGGGCCCTTGCATGTCGTTCATGCCCAAGTTCGCAATGACAACGGCCACCAGCAGCACCCAAGCAGCGAACGGCAAGTGGCGCACCTGCCAATTGGAATTGGGCGCCTCTGACCCAAACACCCCAAAGGTATAATGTGCACTAGCTTCCATGATCAAGTCAAAGCGCTGGAGCTTGGGGATGGTGTCGCCTGCGCTCAGCCCCGAAGCGAAGGGCAGCGCCACTGGGCCAAGTAAGCTGCCCAGCGTGAGGGTGCGTAGCTTCCAAACTGCAGAGGGACAATGAGGGATCGCTCTGAGGCGCCAGAAGTAGGGATCAGCCACCGGTGCCCCGCCGTTGCGCAGAAACTGCAGACACCTGCCCAGGGACTGCCCGATGCTGCTCACTTGCGCCAGGGACACAGCAGGGGGCGGAATACGCACTGGTCCTATGCTTGCACTGCCCTCACCTTGGGTAGTGCGTTTGTATATATCCATGATGGCCAGGTCCAGTGGCAGCAAGTTCCTCTGCCCCGGGGCATAGCCCATGGCTGCCAAGGCGTCGCCGTCTGCCAACTTGTGACCAGCAGCCAGCGGTGCAGATGCGCTGCAGCCGAGCTCCTCGACCAGGAATATCGCAGCATCGAACTTGCCTGAAGCACATGCACGGTGGATTGGGAGCATGTCCTGCCCATCCTCGGCTGTGGCTACGGCGCCGCGCCGTGACAACAGCCGCAACATGTCGACATCACCAGCGACTCCAGCGGCAAGATGCATGCAGGATGACCCATTTGCATCGGTATGCACTAGGCTTGCACCAAACTCGATGAGCAACAGAACCATGAATTTGTTGCCGCGAGAGATTGCGGCCAAAAGAGGCGTTGTGCCATCCTGGTCAACGGCATCAATTTGTGCGCCACTCGCTAGCAGGAGAAGGGCTGCCTCTAAACTGTTGCGGGCAGCAGCCCAATGAAGGGGAGTTTGTCCCGATCTGGAGCCAAAATTGACCTGCATAGGATGAAATGAGCCTTGGCAGGGCAATCGGCTCACAGGCCACGCACGTTCATGCCTTGCTCGATGAGATATTTCACGGCCGGCAGACAGGAATGCCAAGCGAACCAGTGAAGCAGGGATGTCCCGCCTCCATCCACAATTCTGAGAGCCTCTTGAGTTTGATCAGCCCCAAGAGACATCAACACTTGCAACGCTGGCATTGGCTGTCCATTGCTGGTGAAAAGCAGCACTGTTGCCGCAGTTTCCTGCTTGGGGCTCGCTGGTCCTGAGCTTGATAAAGCCATTTGCTCACAGGGATGAAAGCAAATACACTTCCGGCACCTTCATCGCATCCATGATTGGTTCTTGAAGTTTTTATCTGCGGAAAGCTATCGCATCGGGAGATCGGCAATCGGCACATTTCGATGCATGGACGGATCCTGTTGTCAACAGACCCCTTGCATGCGTATGCCAGCAGAAAAAGCGCCGTGTACTGCATCAGCAGGAGCTGCTGGTGCGCAGACAAAGATTTATAATCTATTCATTCGGCTTTGGCACCGGCTTGCGCGACGAGCACTGGGGAGTACTGCAGTGTGGAGTGTGCCACCGGGAAGAAGGACAGGTCTTCCGACTGCAGGCTGGCGGCAATGAAGCTTTCTGCACCAGTATACTCCGTGCTCTCCTTCAGGCGTAAGTAGGCCAGAGCGTACACATATTGCCACATGTTGTGCTGGTGGCTGCAGTGGAAATCGAAGCCCCTGCCCTCCCGGTCGAACTTGGATCGCTCCAGGCCACACACGAAGCACTCGCTGCTCTGGTTGTCCTCCACCTCGGCACGGTGGTCCCGTGCGGCTGAGAAGGAATCAATGATGATGCCAGTCACGATGCTGGACATGACCACTGTGAGCAGGATGAAAAATACGACGTCGTACCAGCTGCGCAGGGTGCCGGAGTCCTCCCCCTCCTCGCCCCCGCTCAGGAAATCACCCACGCCCCCGCCGGCCCGCAGGCCAAAGTTCAGCGTGAACCACACACATGAGGTCAAACTGTCACAACGGCCTTCAGGGAAGTCTTCTGCGAATGACGCATGGCCGAATGCCGCGAAAACGTACAGCAGGATGGCCCATAGGGAGGCGGTGGCGGCCAGGGAGCCACCGTAGGATGCCAGGGCCGACAGGGTAGAGCGCAGCAGCGCCGAGTGAATGATGAAGTCCAACAGCTGCACACAAACAAGCAAATCTGAGGGCACCATCACAGCTGCCACGGTTGCTGCCAAGTGAAAGGCGTTGAAAATGGCCACAGGGTCTTGCACTGCGAACACCAAGGCTCCAGCGCTTAGGGACTTGGGGCTTTCATGGTCATCAGCCCACTGAGCCGACCAACTTTCCAGTTTACGCAACATGTAGCCGACAAATCGGACGCCTGAACACGCAGCTGCAGCTACTGCAATCCAAAACACCACCACATTCAGCAAGTCACTGGTGTCAGACTGCAGGCTTGCGCCGGTCAGCAGCATGACATTCAAAACCAGGGCCAACAGGAAACTGATTTGCGACACTCGGGCATTATAGCGTGCAAGCACATTTGCCTTGAGGCCTGTGCGAGGCACAAGCTCGAACATGAGCTGGGGAAATGCGTTGAAAAGGCCCTCCACCCGAGTGAACGCATTGTCGCGGTTCACGTCTTGCAGGAACGCCTCGCGGGCATTCAAGTAGTCTGCATCCTGCCTAAACGACTGAATGATGTCCGGTATTTCGTACACGAATGGCTCCAGGCGCCCTTCCCGCATGATCTCGATGTGCCCCACCCGGCTGTGGCACAGCTGCCGCAGCGCCTGCACCGGCACCGTGCTCAGCAGGGACAGCACTGCGGAGCTGGTGGCTGAATATACACGCGAGAGCCCTTGCAAGCTGTCGCCAAGCTTAGCTTGTGTAAAAGCCGGCCCGTGCACGCTTTGCAGGGCCTGCGTGCTGGGTTGCACCGTCGCAGCTGTCGGGCCCGCCGTGAGCAAATTCGCAGCCCGCTGCAGGGCAGGGCGCACATCCATGTCTGGGCCCACACCGTGGTGCAAAGCAAGCTTTGTCAACAGCGCATACCAACGAGTACAAATGTCCACATACGCGCTGGGGGTGTCCCAAGCCCCCCCTGACAGACGTTCCTGCTGCTCCTGCATAGACGCGGGGCGCAGCGCAGAGCGAGAGGCGCACAAGGACAGCTGGTGTGCCAAGGTAACGGGTAACCACGCATTAATGTCGCTGTTTGCCATGGCTTGATGGGCATAGCCGTGCCCCAGGGGACCCTCCAGCAGCGCATTCAGCAGGCAGCAACAGCTGGCTTGCACCCGCAGCAAAATACTGTGCCGAGCCTCCAGCAGTACTTGTGCCTCTGCATCGTCATCCATATCAATGAACATGTTGTGGGCCACGTGACGGGAGTACGCCAACCAGGGCCCAGTGGTGGCAGCGCTGGGCAGAGAATGGGGCAGCGCCGTGCTGCCCACCCCCTGTACACATGCTGCGCTGTCCCACACACTGCCCAACATGGTGGATGCAGTGGGGTCCAGTGTTGCATACTGCACCAGCAAAGAGTGCCACATGCCAAAGTCCACTTCGTCGTTGGCCGCCTTGAGGGGGAACCTGGCGTGCCCATAGCACGTGTTCACGGCGTCCATGGTCCACGACACGGCTGACAACAAACGAGAAGCCGCCAGATTTTGTTGGTTGCCAAAGTTAGGTCCCTGCACAACCTCTGTGAGTGTTGCCAGCAGCTGGAGGAGTGACTTGGTCACCAACGCCAGGCCGGCCGGGGGAAACCAAGATGTCCAGTACACAAGCGCATACCACAGCGGCCCGGCGTCGCACATCATGCCGGCAAGGGTCTCTGTCAGGCTACTGATAATATCGTACTGTGTGCTTTGGTTCTCTTGGGTTCTGAGTTCGTCTTGCCATGCAGTGAAGTGTCCTTCGCAAAGCTGCTGAATCAGCTGCATGGCCAGGTGCAGCTGCTGCCAGGACTGCACCACACCAGCATCAGCCCCCAGATCAACTTTGCTATCCTCACTCAATTCTGCGATGACAGCTATGGTGGACTGTGACGCGCGTTCGAACACAGTGCTGCCATCATCGTCCTCATCCTCGGCTTGCTGCACAGGGGCGAATTTCGGCACCACAAGCCGATTGAAACGCAGCAAAGACAACAGCGATGCCATGAACTCATTGCGAGGGTCAGCTTGAGTGAAAGCTAAAAAGGCTTGCTGTGCTGGCTCGAAGCCCCCGTCGAGTAAATCTACGCCGAGACGAAGTGCTAGGTTCAGCGCAGCGACGTGCACTCTGCACCGGCTGCCGTCAGTACGGTGCGCTCGTGACAGCACTTGCGCCACCATTACGGCACAGCCCTGCTGCAGCAGCTCTTGTCGGTGGTCTGCTCCTGATTTGACAAACTTGATGAGCACCTGCAGAATGCACGCAGCATTGCCCGGGGAAGCGACGATCCAGGGACGGGAGAATGGGGCTAGCTGCGCCTTGTATACGTGCAGGGTATCTACAAGTCGCGTGGCATGAGCATCCAAAGTCAGCAGTTTCAGTACTGCGGGGAAGAAGGAGCTGGCATGCTCGAAGCTTGCTGCGACAAACGCCCCCGCGCACTGCTCGCGGAAGCGCTGCCAGCGGCGACTGCTGTGCATGCGCTGCACCAAAGCATCTGTAATACGGGGAGGCACAACTGCCAATGGGTTCGTAGATTCCTTGGCAGCACCGGAGGCTGCAGCGTTGGGGCGCAATTGCACGGATTTGGGTGCCGGCTGGCGCAGGCCTTGCCGCTTGTCCTGCAGTGCTTGAATGATGTACGACACGTCAGCATCGGAGGCCGCTGCCACTCGTGAACAGTTTGCAGCAGAGCGACCAACGGCAGTACTTGGAAGCACGCCCGTACCCCGCAAGCTTCCAGCTGGATCTCGCATGTGCTCCAGGGCATTCACCAAGCGGTCCAGACGCTGCGCCGTAATGAGGGCGCTCACGGCATCGCGCTGTGCAGTGCGAGCTGTTTGCAATAGCAAGGGAGATTGCTGCTCCTTGCCATCCTTCACCACCGTGGATTTGCAAGCAACAGTCCCCATGAGACTCAGACAGTTCACAGCTGTGTCCAGAAGAGATGCGTACAGCCCACTCCCGGCAGCGACTACTGCTGGGTCGGGGTTGTTTGAATCGAAGCAGCCATGAAAGTACACAACCAGGAATGGACAGAAGGTATCAAATATAAACCTGAGCAGAGCGCTTGGATCTGGGGAATCACTCGAGCGGTTTGGCTGTCGGGAAAAGACGCCTCCAGTTAGGAAGAGCTCGTTCAGGCGGAGCCCCTCTTGCATGATGACCGCCATGAGGGCTTGAGAATCCAGTGCAACAGAGCCGCGCGGCAGCAGGTGACAGCAGCCGGATGCTGGCCGTAGCACAGACTGTGGCCCATACACCTGCTCCAGCGCCTTCAAGAATAGACCCTTCAGCTCCACGGAGGGGCAGCACAGGAAGCCGTTGATGAGAGACTCGGCGGACAGCACGGACTGCAGCAGCTCGGCAGATTCCTCCCTGGAACGCACAGCCATTCCCTGCACATACCGCAGTCGGTAAGGGGCGCCCTGGATCACAATTCGCAGCCACAGGCCAAAGACACACGCGGCGCCGCCAGCGCTGGCTTCGCCTCCGCCGTCCCCGATGGCCAGGCCGTCAAACTCGCCCACACGCCAAAACACCTGCTCACATACAGATCGCAGTAGAGAGGGACTGTGTAGGTGGCACAGCTGCCAAAACATGTGCGAGCCGTAGCTTCTATCGTCGTCAGCCGCGGCTGGTGCCTTGCTTGTCTGCACTGCCGACATCAACGAGCGCACAACTGCGTCCTTGATGTCTTGGTGTCCGTTCACACACAAAACAGCAAGTATGCACTGCAACAGTGGGGCTGTATCTTGTGCAGCGGCTGTAGTCCCAAGCAGGTGCACCAATGTCTTCGCCACCTGAGCCAGCTCCCCCGCCACGATGTCCTGCTCGGGGCAGCTCTGCAGCAACCGGGCGATCAATCGCGCAGCATTGCTGGAAATGTGGATGTGCTGTGCAAATGCGCCTATGTTCTGTCGCAGCAGCTCCAGCGTTGCCGCACCTGCCCCAGCGGCATCACACAGCAGGCCGTACACGCCGTGCAGCAGCTCACTGCCCACAAAGCCCCCCGGCCCAGAGCGAGAAGCTAGGCTGCGCATCTTGGCCAGAAAATTTCTCGGCAGTTTGCGCTTTGCCGCATTTCTCAGCAAATTTGCAGCCTTGGTTGTGCCAAGTGGCGCTGCCTTCGCCTTGCCTCGAGCCCGCTTCCCAATGGACGGCGCCATGAATTGGGCGCTGCGCTGCGCTTCGATGAACACCCTGAGTGGGGAGTGCACCAGATCCAGCAGGCAATCCATCAGTCCGCAGTGTATAAACGAGGGCATGGAGAGGTGCTCGGGCTGCTGTGCCAGAGCAGCATGCAGCTGCCTCAACAGGCTGCTGGCCACACCGGTCCGCAGGGTCAGGTCGGTCACAGTGAGGTCCTGTGAGCTGTCTGCTGTGCGCTCCCAAACAGTCACTTCGCGAAGGGTGGATGTCAGCTGGCATATTTGCGACAGAAAGTCATCTTCCTCGCCAGTGGTCACTGCGTATGCTCGTTGAATGCAGCCGACCAGTTCGTCTGGCAAAGCTGAAAGCCTGCACAGCAGGGAGGTACCTGAGTGTGACAAAGAAAGGGTGCAGTGAAGTGACTCTGCTGTTAACAGAGGGAACAATCCCAGCTTCACGGCATGGTCGTAAATCCACATGGCGCCTGAGGACTGGGCATTGCGGCTGGCAAGTGCATCCTCACTGGACCAAACAAGCTCAGAGTCAACAATCAAGTGCAGCGCTTGAATAGTAGTGAGCTTCACTTGATCCAGACGAACTGCAAGGCTCTCTTCCTGCTCCTGGCTGCTGCTGAGCACTCCGCAGCAGCGGCTGAAGAGCTTGGGCAGGTCTTGGCGACTGACAGCCCCACGGCGAAGCAGTGAGTTCAACAGCGCCAGCACCAGCAGCGTCACACGATTCTTCTCGGCCAGGGCAACGCTGTTTTGTAAGTATGAAGCAATCCATGAAACCATTGTCCGGCTGCGTGCCACAGAGAGCACCGGAATGTCTGGGAACGGGAGGTCGCTGCCGGGCAGAGCCACGGGCTGGGGGTGCGGCTCAGACAGCAGCAGCAGGGGGTGCAGCCGGGATGTGCTGCTGGAGCCACAGGCCTCCATGTGCCGGTGTACACCACTGCCTTGTCGCTGTGTGTTGCTTCCTGCACTACCGTCGATGCTGTCCACTGTGCTGGTGTGCGTGACGGTGCTGGAGTGCGGCCCCGTGGAGAAAGGCCCAGTTCCAGGCCGGTCCTTCACCAGGTACGGCTCCAAGTGCAGTACCCGTAGTAACAACAGGCAGGATGAGCGGATGCCATCTCTTGACTGATTCATGGCCTCGCTGGATGCAATGGCGAACAGCGAGTCGAAGGAGCACAGCTGGCCCAGGGCAGCCACCGCCCGCAGCCGCTTGCCACAGTCGCCAACGCACAGGTATGCCATGAGACGCAGAAAGGCTGCAAGAGATGCATGGGTGCCTGAGTCTCCGAGCTTTGGTACGCCTTGGCCAATAGGCACCAGGGCTGCTGACTCAGGCAAACTGCGTGCCAGTTGCCCTGTGCCCTCGCCGAGACGGGCGTGGATGAAACGCAAGCCATTATCCTCCAGCAAAAGCTGCACAAGCAAGCTCTGGTTTCTGGCAGATATCCTCCAGTCCAGAGCGTCTTGAATCGGTTGCCGCTGCACGTTGCGTAGTAAGCCATGCAGGGAGCTGTGGTAAGCGTCCAAGGGACGAGCCACCAGCTGCACCAGCAGACTCAAGAGACTCTCCTGCAAGCTGCCGTCTTCTTCACGAATACAAGATGTGAACAAGTCGCGGAGGGTGTCGGTGGGGCATAGCTGCAGCAGGGTGGGGGATGCCTCCAGCGCCTCCGCCACAGTGGACAGGATCAACCGGGGGGCGAAGCTGTCTTCCGCTGCCAGCCGCTGCACTGCAGCTTTCTGGGCCAAAAGACTCTTCAGATCTGCAAAGCAGGTTTCTGCTGAGCGCTGGTTCTGAAGGACTGATAAGTGCAGCACAGCATGGCACAGCAGAAAGGCCTTGCGTTTCCAGCCTGTTTGCCACTGGGCTGGAGAATCGGTGACAGACATACGCAGCAACTGGCCACTGAGGTTGATGACCGTGGCGGGCAAATGCAACCCCGCAAAGCGCGCCTGGGCCGAAGGGCTGGGGTCTCGCACAGGCTGGATCCCCGAAGATGATGCCAGCAGCCCCGGAGCGACGTTGGACACAAAGCTGTTTGCGTGAGCCCAACCCCCCGCTGCCCCTGCTGAGCTGCGAGACAAAAGCTCATCATCTGCCAGTCGCCGCTCAGCTTCGTGAAGAAAGTCTGAACCCAGCTGTTGGCACTGAAGGACAAAGCAGCACTCAATCAGAGCTCGAACACATGGCCAAGCCTCGAAGGCACAGTCTACATGCAACTCTGGTGATGAATCTACTGCAGACTGAAATGTAGCTGCCATTCGCAGCGAGTGCGCGCTGGCCACCATGCGTGAAATTGTGGAGGCAGCGGCCGGAGGCAGTGTGCAGCACTCGAAGGAGCTATTCACAGCAGTCTGGGAAATAAGTGCTACCCGCCCAGAGGTGCACGCAAGCTTGGCAATGGCAAGCACTTTGCTGTTGATCTGGCCGTCGGAGCCGATGATTGCACTGGAGGTGCATGAGCGTAAGCTGTCCACGACCACTTCGTAATCAGGGACTCCTAGTCGCATGCATCCACCGTGAGCACTGCTCCCGATTTCAAAGGTCTTACTGTCGCCGTTCATGTAGTGTGTACACGACAGTGCTCGAGCTCTGGACCGGGAGAGTATGAGCGGTGCCGCCGAGTCTGACTCGTACGGCAGCCCAGACTCCACATCCACTACCCGGCGCACATCGTTGGCGGAAAAAGCAGTTGGCATGGGCAGTGCCAGGGCCTCTATGCTGCCCCCTGCCAGTTCGGCTTCCGTTGCTGAGGGGCCATCTGCGATGCACAGGAACCGCTGAGAAGCCACGTGGAATAGATGGAAGCACCCGGCTTCACAGGGATCTGGTAGTGCTTGCCATATGGCTGCTATGTTGGACTCGTCGTGCTGCTGCTGGTCCTGCTGCGCGGCGACAAAGCACAGCTCCGCCTGCCCCAGCACGCTGGAGCCGAGGTGGCACTGTGCATTTGCAATGAGCAACTGGTGTCCAGCCCGCAGTACAACATGGGCTCCTATCGAAATAGCAGAGCCCAGGGGGGTGCCACTTTCTTGTTTGGGCCCCCAATGGGACGGAAACATGCAGAGCTCAGCGCCGGTGGCCGGGTCAGGGGCCTGGGATAGGAGATTTCCACTCTCCAGCAGTACATCCAGCAGGTACTCCTCAATGCATTTTGCATAGGATGTACCTTTGGCTTGGAGCTGGGTGGCTGAGCCCATCAGCAGGTACGACATTGTGCGTGTGCGGCGCGCAGCGGAGGGCGGCGTGGCCTGCAATTGTCGCATGCACCAGGCGGCTACTTGGCGCTTGATGCCCTTGGACTGCAGCACATCCGCCAGTTGGCTGGGTGTGTGCGCTCTGGTTGCGGGGGGCAGCATGATCTGTTCGTGCCAACGCACAGACGACAGTGTAAGGCTGTCTCCAAGGCTCAGCAGCTCGCCCTTGGCTTGGGCTTTGCTGCCAAGCCGGAACCATGTGCCCAGAGATCCTTCGTAGTACGGGTCTGCAGACGAGCGCTCCAGCACCAGGGCGAAGGAGCCGCCGGAATCGTGGGTGCTGGACAGCTGGCAGCACAGGAACAGCCCAGAAGCCTCGTGGCACAGCTGGATACAGTCACCCACACGCACGCCTTTCCCCTCAGCCCGTGCCAAAGCGTTCCAGGAGGAAAACTCGGGTGTTTCTGTGGGCACTGCGCTGGCATTCTCCAAGAAGTCCAGGTCGTCGGGCAGGGGCCCCTGCAGCATGCCCTGGGGACTGAGCGTCTTCCCACAGAGCTGGAAGAACTTCAAAGGCGATGAACTCCCAGTGGTGTAGCAAATGTTCTTGGTGTGTGTCTGTGGCTTTGTTGCTGCGAACCACTTGCGCACTGTATCGCTGAACTCAACATCTAGGGTCACAACGCCCGCGAAGGACTGCCGCGCATCAAAGAAGGGCACGCTGTACGTGACCATCCACACATCGCCCCCGCCGTCATCGAAGTACGGGTCGCTCCAGTGGTCTCTTTGGGTGCTGCGGGGCACAGCAAACCACTCATCGCCACTGAAATCGTACGGGAGCGCGGACACCGCGAGTGCGGCAGGTGCTGCTGGAACTGCAGCTGCAGGAGCGATGCCTGCCCCTACCACTTTGTGTTCTCCTGATGCTGCACTGCTGATGAGGTGCCGAAGCGATGGGTCTCTGGCGAAGGCGTGCTCGCTGACTGGCCCGTCCGGGGCACTGCTGGCGGCGCCAACGCGGCATGCATAGAACGAACGCTGCTCCAGGTCAGGAAAGCAGGACGGCGCCAGAGCTACAGCAGAGCCAAAAGCCACCTTTGAGCTGGACAGTACATCGGCGAGATGCTTGCCCGCTGCAGCAGAAAGGCTTGCATCTGCAGGCTGCCCTGCAAGGCTGCGAGACAATGCCGAGGCAGCGATCCGGGGAGCACGCGTGAGAGACTCTATGTGTGCAAGTGCAGCTGCAGCGTCTGAGTTTGCAAAGGCTTCCTGTGTGTCGCCGAACGCTGCCCGCCCCTGGCGGTCCACGCTGAGGGAGGACGCGGTGCCCAGGGTTGCGGCCTGCACCGAGTCCTCCTGCCCCAGCTGGATGTCCATGGTGACCACACCCGCAAATACACCTTCATGGGCCAGAGGCACGCTGTATGTGATCATGGGCACATTGCCGCCCCCTTCATCCACGTAGGCCTCAGACCACGTGGCTTTCCCGGAGATTTTGGGGGCCGTGTACCACTCCCAGTCGCGGTATAGAGGCACATAGGAGGGTGGATGCAAAAAATCAAAGGCTATACTACTGCTGCCTGTGTCGTTAGATTCCGAGTGCTGGCCGAAAAGGCAGTACACGGCGTGGGCTTGCCCGTTTGCAGCCTGCATGATGTTGGCCTCCAGCGCCACCGCCATGGACAGGATGCGCCCCTCGCTTAACATGGCGTTGGTCACCATGCGTTTGATTTCGGCTTCAGATGTGCTGGTGAGGCCACTGGCTTCGAATTGCCTGGCCAGCAGGCGGGGCCACTGGGACAGGTGCTGCAGGGCCATGTCGATGCGGGGCGCCGAGGAGGCCGACCAGCTGGCTGCAGCCTGCCGGGTACTCACACGGGGAAGAGCGGGGGGCAGGGAGTCTGACACGCAAGATACAACTCGGAAAGATGACAGGTCTGGTCTGGACACTGGGTTGGCTGTGAACACAGAGGCATCGGCTGTTGAGCCGCACAAGGCCCATGATGCAGTAGGGGCACTGAGTTGGACAATGCTTCCGATTTCAACCTCATTGCGAGAAGAGTCGGCAGCAATTGGCAGATTTACGTGATTTTTCACAGTGAATTTTGCACCTGCGCAGTATGGTAGGATGTGCTTAGAAGCTAGTGCGGCGTGTTGTGAAGTGCATTTGCAAACAGAAAGTTTTGCCTCTCAAGACTCGCTCTCACCTTGGTATACGTCGGGAGCTGCTGCCATTGCAGAATCGATATGAACACACTTCTGCTGCTTGGGCTTGAAACTGCAGCGCCGCTGGTGGGAAGTTCACGGAAGTCAAGCAGTGGGCTCAGTGCAGCAATCCTGATGAATCCAGCAGCAGTGAGACACGCAATCGTGTGCGTAAATGTGGCAGACTTGTGCAATGTGAAATGCTTCTAGCTTAAATGAATAGCTTTTCATGTAGCCCGGTGTCATGTTTGAGTGTTCGGCGAATAGCTCAAGGTGTGAAATGATCGTAGCTGGAGCGATTTTCTGGCGGCCTTGCTTGTGGGGGCTTCCGAGGCTCGCTTGACAACAATTGCACAATTTGAGAAGAGCCAAGCTGGTCAAAGATAACAATGGCTACAGCTTCACCTTTTGGGTTTCGCATCCATTTTTTGTGCTTTTCGACTAACCATGGCGAGCGCTGATGTCGCTCAGGAAATTCTGCCTGCGCCTACCCCGCCGAAGCTGATCCGGTTTGCATCATCAGAGCTACACTTTGCAGCAGCGAATGGCCAGCATGATACAGTGAATCAACTTGTTGCGAGTGGAAGTGATGTGAACAGCCAAGATCGGATGGGTGAGTGGTCGCATGCCGTGTGTCGCGTCACGTGGTAACGTGCTCAGCTGCCTCAACCAACAGCTACATGACGTGCAGGTCGGACGCCCCTCATGATTTGCTTGGACTCCCCGCCTTTGTTAAACGCGTTGATCGATAAGTACGATGCTGACTTGGATGCCGTGGACAAGTCTGGCCTCACAGCGTTACATATAGCGGGTAAGCAAATTCAGACGAATGCCCTGACTGTATAGCAAGGTACACCTTCATGCGTGCTGTACAGCCCAAAGCAACCAGACCCAGGCAGCTATTGCTCTGCTGGATGCTGGGTGCAACACTAGCATTTTAGCCGGCTGTGGGCAAGGCCGCGAAGGGGACAAGTATCCGGCCCTGCATTTTGCTATTCTGCAGGGGCACTCAGAGCTGGCATCCTGGATGGCAGCACATGGAGCTGTGGACAAGTTGCAACTGTCAGCGGATGGGTGGAATGCACTTCACTGTGCGGCATGGGTGGGCGAGGTGGCGGTGCTGCAGTTTTTGTGCGCCAATGGATACAAATCTTACATCGGCATGAAGACTGCAGCGCCACACAAGCAAACGGCTGCAGAACTCGCCAAGGCAAGAGGTTTCCAGTCCTGTGCAGACATCTTGAACGCTGCCATGAGTCAAGTGCGTAGTGCTCAGGCCTCACGCCGCGGGCTGGAAGACGCCCTGCTCAAGGCTGCAAAGCGAGGGGCGGTGAAGCCCATGAGATCCCTGCTTGAGAAGCTTGGGGGGCCACCTGCTGCCGGTGGCATTCGAACCCGCACAGGCTGGAATCTACTTATGCTAGCCGCCAAGTCAGGCAAGGTTGCTGCAGTGGAGTACTTGCTGCACTTGGACCAGCTGTCGCTGGACCTGCTGGAGGTGAACAACCGTGGCTGGAATGCACTGCACATCGCAGCATCGGCTGGCAGTGAATCTATCTCCCGTGCACTGATGGGTGCTGGAATCTCCAGTTTGAGGGAAACTTCAGCGGGGGCCTCAGCCGCCGAAATTGCGCATGCTGCAGGCCACTCAGACTTATCAGCTTATTTGCACGCCACAGCCGTCGCTGCAAGCCGCGCACAGCGATCGTCTGGTACGACTTTCGCAGCGTTGGGGTCTCCAGATCGAAGTGCCATGGAGGACACCGGCTTCAAAGAGGACGGAGAAACCCCAAAGCTGCGCAGCGGCAAGGGGCGCAGACACCGGCATCGACCGCAGCTGCTCTTCGCGGCTGGCAGTACAGGAGGGGGCATGCTCGGGCCACAGCGAGGTGCATATGGACTTGTAGATGGTGCACGCAAGTCCAAGCCCCTGCAGGAGCAGCAGCTGCGCATGCCAGGTGCATCCGGCGCTGGTGGCTCGCCGGATGCACCACCACCGGCAGTACCAGAGCCTGCTGAAGCCCCAGTTTCAGAGGACTTAATGGCTCTTCTCACTCAACTTGGGCTTGCTCAGTTTGCAGCACCCCTTGCTGATGATGGCTTCGATGATTTGCCAGCCCTAGGCTGTGTGGAAAACGAAGATCTAGAGAGCATGGGCATGAAAAAGGGGCAGCGAAGGCTGCTATTGAAAGCAGCTGCGGCTATTGCATCTTCAACAGACTTATTACCGACACCACAGGGCGATATGCTGAAGACTTGGGACCGGGGGCAAGCAACGGAACCTGTGAATCCTGGACACTCCGCTTCGGCTGGAGATATGAGCGGTGTTGTTCGCTCAGAACTTGCAGGCTTGGGACCGTCACTAATTCGAGCAACTTCAGCCCCACTTGGATCTCTGATTGCAGACCCTACTGCCCAGGATACTTCCCCTGGCCTGACAGGTGACTTCGAGCGAGTCGCTTGGCCACAGCGCAAGACAAGCGATGGAAGTAGCCATAGCGGCCCTGCAGTAGAATCTATTGGGCGCCTGCCGCACCAGCTTGACCCGAAAGAGTTTTCCTTTGGCAAAATTATCGGTGAAGGCAGCTTCGGGGTTGTGCGCAAGGCCAAGTGGCATGGCATGACTGTAGCCGTGAAGACATTGAAAGTTGGCCAGGCTGCTGCTTCAGGTTCAGGAGTAATGGATGGAGATGCCTGTCATGCAGGAACAGATGGTGTTGATGACGACAGTGGGAATCGCAGTGGGGCTGCTGACCTGAAGGTGACGCTGCAGGATCTAAGTCATGAGGCTCACGTGATGGCTCGCGTCTGCAGTCACGACCATATAGTGCACTTTATCGGAGTGCTCATTAAACCCATGCCCGCGATCGTCACTGCATTCATGGAGCTTGGCAGCCTGGAGGATGTTTTGGTTGTCCCAGGTAGCGGGAGGTACAGGCGGCATGACTTCAACGACGCAGGACTGGTCAGAATGGCATGTCATGCAGCAGCAGGCATCTTGCATCTACACCACGAAGCTGTAGTACATCGCGATATTGCAGCAAGAAATTGTTTACTCGACGCCTCGATGTGTGTGCGAGTGGCTGATTTTGGGTTTTCAAGGCTGCGTGAGAATAACGCCTCAAAGGGGCTGACAAAGTCAACGACTGGACCTGTCAAGTGGATGGCGCCAGAAGCCATCCGTAGGCGATTATACAGCTCAAAAAGTGACGTTTTTTCGTTCGGTACACTGCTGTATGAGATATTCGTTGGGCGGCTTCCATGGGATGGCCGCGATAATGTGGAAGTCATGTTTGAGGTGTGCAGTGGAGGCCGCATGGACTTGCAATCTGCGCAATTACCGGGTGGGTTACGCGAGCTGATTGAAGCTTGTTGGGCTCAGGAGCCCAGTGACCGTCCAGACATGGCTTCAGTACACGAGACGTTGTCCAACCTCCATGCAGAATTAGACAATTGTGTCAGCGATAGTGAACATTATGCTGCAGCAGGTGGCATTGTTGAAGTGTCACAAGTTTATGATGTGCTTGCTCGGACAGAGAATGGCTGAGGGAGGGAATTGTTGGTATTTTGAATAGGCTAGACCGCTGTAAGCTTAGGGGAGGGGCGGCATCCCGCCCCCCAGCTCCCCTTGGCAACTGCTGGCTGAACGAAGCATCACGTAATCGCATGCTGCTGCTGGATTGGCCTAGATCATTCATGCTTGGATCAAATGGGGTCTGAAAATTCATCGTATGATGGAAAGTGGTTGGATCAAATGGCTTTTGCCCAGCAACGGCCCTGTTTTGTGCCTGTTATGTGCAACCCCAGGCCGGCCGTTTGTCCCATATAGGCATGGGGTACACGTGTCGGTTAGGGTTAGGGTTAGGGTTAGGGTTAGGGTTAGGGTTAGGGTTAGGGTTAGGGTTAGGGTTAGGGTTAGGGTTAGGGTTAGGGTTAGGGTTAGGG
>Ga0307982_1001384_pt1 | contig 19762 bp, 16 predicted proteins | sample OrgLakmetagen989_FD_201847 | JGI IMG/M metagenome (GOLD analysis project Ga0307982, IMG submission 201847) | Saline water microbial communities from Organic Lake, Antarctica - #989 | ecosystem: Environmental > Aquatic > Non-marine Saline and Alkaline > Saline | place: Antarctica: Organic Lake... | reverse complement strand
AAACACAATTTAATTGTGTTTCTCGCAGGATTTCAATTTTTATTTGATTTTTCTAGGAGCTAGCCATTAATTTATTTTTATGAACGCGTTGCTTCCAGCAGCGCTAGGTGCTATCCACATTTTATCCTACCTTTATTTTGGTCTCTTTATCCTCGTTTAATATATAGTTATCTATATTATGTCGTCAAAAGTTAATATTATAGATGGCAACTTGTATATATTTGTTTGTCCTCATAACTGTGGCCAAAGTTATGGAGTTTTAAAAAATGAATTAAATTGTCGGATATTTAGATGCGGATTTTATAAAAAAACTGGTTCACAAATTGAACAACATTTGCCTAAAATAATGTGTGATAAATTATTTTACAATAAATTAATAACTGGTTGCGGAAGACCATTTAAAATCATTGATGTCCAAAATAACCAAAAATTAGTTGTTGTTTGTGAATATATTTGAAAATTGTTAACTTTATCATTAATAAAAAAATATATCCATTGATCCTTGATGGCATGTTAAAGATAATCTGCATATATTTAAATCTATCATGTTAAACTGTAAATACTAGCCTATAAACAATATTCATACCATTAACTTGATACGTGCAACTCGCTCTAAATGTTGTTTCTTTAGTCTTTTTATCAAATCGTTTGTTAATAATCTCATATTTCGCTTCTGAATCTTCATTCACTTTATTTACGTGAGATTCGACGACTGACTTTTCTGCACTGCTTGAGCTAATAATGTATTCTAAATATTTCATACCACATCTACTAGGTCCGTGGGAATATGGACTCGTAAATACACCACCTTGGAATTGTGCATCATAATTTTCAAGCATTCTGTTTTTTTCGTAAAAATAAATTACAAAAGATATGCCTCCGATTATTAGGTAAATCATGGACGATCCATTTTCAGACTTTGGATCATTTTCAGACTTCGGATCATTTAAATAAGAGTATCTGCAGTGTGAAGAACAAGGGACACAATAAGTGAAAAAATCAAACATATTCATTCTTCTATCGCTGAGCAATTCCATTATATTTTTTACAAAACAAATGGAACAAGCACCGGTCGGATAATTAACTTTTTTTAACATTGCTGAAAATATAATTCCCCCTTTTCCATTAATTTTTGGTAAATCGCCGTTTGGATCAGAGTAATAAGATATCGTCGTCCTCTTATTTCTAAAGATAGAGTGACAATTTTCACATTTAAAAGTACAAAGTTCACAGCTGCTTTGACTATGTTGTTCTCCGCATCGATTGCAAATAACTTGTGGCATGTGTGTTTTTCCAAAAATAGTCATATCAAAAAGATGATGTTTGATGAAAATAGTTCAATAATATTTTATGATGATGATGATACTAAATATTTTAAATTTCAATTTTTAAAGTATGTCGCGTCAATAAATAAATAATCTTCATTTATTTATTTCTACTTTAGCGCCGAAAAAAGGATGGAAATTTATTTAAAATCGTCAAATCAAAAATAATATGAATAACCAATAATAAATAATGAATAACAAAAAATTTTATTGGCAATATTGATCATTCGAAATCATTCGAAATCATTCAAAATAATTCAAAGATTTTAACCTTCCAGTAAAAAAATATGCTCGGCAAGAATATTAAAATTATTATGAACAATGACATATAAAATAAGAATTATTGTGTAATAAAAAAAAATGAAATTTGAAAATTTGCCAAATGAAATACTTTATAAAATATTTTCGAATGTTGATTTAAGAGAATTTAGCAAGTTGCTCTCGTTAAATAAAAAATTTAACGAATTTTTTAAAGATGAATATTTATGGAAATTTAAACATGAAGAACTTTACAAAAAAATGAACTCCAAATCATTAGTTGCTACTTTTTTGTATAAATATTAACGTATAATATATTAAAGCGAATAAGACATTTTTTAAAGAATATTTAATAAGAAAATTTTTTAATTTATAAAAATTGAAAAATAAATTGATTTACAACTAATATATAAAATATACCTGACTACAAAATTATACCCATCAAAAATGAGTCTACCCCTTGAAATACTAGAAATGATATTCAAATACTCTGATTTCATCACCCAACTAAGACTAACAGAATGTAACAAAGACTTTCACTATATATTAAAAATCAAGGATATACCAAAAGGAATCAGTTGGAAGTTAACCGACAGTATACTACAACAAGAAAAATATAAAAACCTTAAAATACTTGACGCTTCACATAATGAGGGAATAACCAACAAAGGTATCAAACACATGAATCTACATACACTTGACGCCTTTAGAAATGAAAACATAACTGACCAAGGAATTAAACATATGAATCTACATACTCTTTATGCTGCTTACAATAAAAAAATAACTGACCAAGGAATTAAACATATGAAACTACATATACTTGATGCTTCTAACAATAAAAAAATAACCAAATGAAGACCCTATAGTTACCATCGTGATCATCATGGACTCCAATTGCTAATATCATTAAAAGATAATCAAACTCGAATAATTATCTGTTATTTTTAATCTTCTCAAATATGATGGCAACATTTTGTTTGTCTTTGATCATCCATTTATTAAATTCATTAAAATCTATTATTTCCACTTAATCAAATAATCTTGTTTATATCTTAATAAATCTTCTTCATTTATATTTTTAATCAAATATTTATTCATGATTATTCCATAACTATCAGTCAATTTATGATTATTTTTTATTCTTCATTCTTCATAATTTATCATCCAATAAATTCAATGTGTCACTGAAATAATTTTTTTAAAGTGAAAACTGAACTTGATACAAAAAATTTAATGTCCGAGATAAGTAATATGGCCTTCGTGTACTCTAATTGTTCAACTTATTCTATTACCAAAATGGAGCGTAAAATGACCCACTGTTGATTATCACTCTATTATGATGAGTATAATTTCCACTTAAATGATCAATATTTAAATAATTATGTTGTCCATGATTGTTATCTTGCGCGTTTCAAGATTGAATGTGATAGTCGTGAAAATGTTCTGCCATTTTGCATTTAAATCCAAATTTAGATTTAGATTTATTTATTTGTCTATAAGTTAAATGAGCTGAGTAAAATAAATGAGTCGAACAAATTAAGTGAAGTTAATTAAGTGAAGTTAATTAAGTGAAGTTAATTAAGTGAAGAAAATGAGTAAAATAAATGAGAAAAATAAATGAGGAAAATAAATTAAGTGAAGAAAATAAGTGAAATAAATGAGTAAAAGAAATGAGTAAAAGAAATTAAGTGAAGAAAATAAGTGAAATAAATGAGTAAAAGAAACAAGTCGAACAAATTAAGTGAAGAAAATTAAGTGAAGAAAATTAACTGAAGTTAATTAAGTGAAGTTAATTAAGCTATGCAAATGAGCAAAATAAATGGGTAAAATAAATGAGCAAAATAAATGAACAAAATAAATGAGCAAAACAAATGGGTAAAATAAATGAGCAAAAATAAATGGGCAAGATAAATGAGTCACATGGCTCCACTGCGTGTCGCCATACGTGTGACTATTTATGCTCTCGTTATTAAATAATATTAATCATAATGTCATGTCATGTAATGAAGCTTTTAACATATCCACTGTTATTAATATTTTTTTGATGAGAAAATTAACAAACTAAATTAACTGAATAAATTAACAAGCAAACTTGATAAGTTAAATGGCGACACGTAGGTGGAGCCATGCAACAATTCATGTTTGACATTATAATTAAATATTCTTTTGCAATGTTTATTGAGAAAATAAAAATATTATGCAGTGTTATTTTTAATTACATTATTTTATCTTCCATCCTTCATACTTTTTTTAATATTCTATCACTTTATTTGTTCCTTAAAATTGATGTTTAATTACATCATTTTTCTCCAAATCCATAATCTAATGCCAGTGTCACTGCATCAACTAATCTTATTTTTTATAGAATTAACAGAAGACCGTCAAAGTTGAGTTGTCAGTTGAGCACGCTTAACTGGCTGCTACAAAAAATATTATCGTAATACGTATCAACAATCATTTTATCACAAGGATAAACGTCTTGTGGATACACCCATTCATAGTTACTCTTTTCGTATTTTATTGTATGCCAAAAAGGTCATTTTGAAACTTTCATTTATTATCATATCCACTTTTAAGTTTTTATCTCCTTCTGTTTCTATTATACACATGATCTTTGCATTTCCATTGAGCAAATCTCCTTTTTTAATTCTATCACTAATTTGTTCGTTCCAACATTCATTAAAAACACACCACCTCATGTAAAACATGAAACAGACGAGTTAACGAAACTTGACATATCCACAGGAAGACTTCGAGTTGTTAATGAAGTTCGATAATTATAATTATTTTTACTTGAATTATTTGGGTATCGGAGCTTTTAAATTCATGAAAATATGTAGATTCACTATATATCAATAACATAATGTAAATCTCTTTTATTCTTGCATATATTTAAATTTGCCATATCTATGCTATTTTTAAACCTGACAAAATATTTGTTAAACCATTGGATCTTATGTTTTCTATCGCATTATTGGCTTTATTCACACTGTGATTATCCAATTTTGTTAAATCAAATATAACGTGAACGTTGATGGAAAAAAGTTACAATTTATAAATAATTTCATTATAATACTTTGACAACTGTTTTCATTGAATGTTTAACTAAATCTTCTCTGTTAAAATCTTACATTTCTTTATTTTGAGGTTTTTCGCACACATTTCCGCACATAGATCCAGAAGTGTATAAAACTGCTATGATAACTTTTTTATTATTCGTTAAATCTTTGAAAATATATATGTTCGCTTTCATGAGTGCTTGAATCTGTATTTGCACAATATCTTGATTTTTTAATTCCATGATATTCGTTGATTGCTTCCATTATGTTCCAATTTGTCCTTAAACTAGACATTTATATACTTTCGCGAGTGATCGGACTATCTTGCTTAATTTTTAACCATTCTCCGATGTGTTTTCTATCATAAGTCATAAGTGTGGCCACCTTATCAAACCACTTGCCCCTTCATTATTTCGTTAGATATTTTGCACGTTAAATGTTGAAGAATGGACATAATTATTATATTTATATTAAATTATTTTTTAATTATTTTTTGATTTTTTTAATATATTTTATCACAGATGTTCCCTGAAATGTGTTTTTTACGCCTTTGTTCTAAATATTAAATAATATGCGTGAAAAATATTGAATTATATATTTTAATTGCGTTAATTAATTCACTCACTAGAAATAACTAACATGAATAACCTCGAAAACCTCAAAGTTGTTGAATTGAAACAGTTATTGATAGATAATAATTTAAAAGCATCCGGAAAAAAATGCGAATTAATAAATAGACTTAAAAATCATCGTTCTGCGAATCTAAATAAAAGATTTTCGAAAGTTGACCAAAATATCATGGAAGTTGATAACACATTTAAATGTATTGTTGTCGCTGAAAATAAAGATTATGATAATATTGAGGATAATGACGATAATGACGATAATTACTACGATTTTATATTCAAAATTGATGAGTGCACTTACAGCGATTACAGTGATGATTTTGAAAGTGGTGAAGAAACTTATGAAAGTCACAAATGCAAAACTGACGAAAGATATTACAAAAATAACCAAGAAAACGTGTTTAGATACGATTGTGATTATAACATGGATGATCAAGATACTATTTACAATTTTTTCCCAAAAAATAAATTTTATTTCACCAAAGATAATGTTAGTTATACTAATGGTGATGCTGGTATTATTTAAAACGATAATTTAAGTTCATATTTTCAAAGAGTTAAAAATAAATCATATTTTTGACATTATTTAATTTCATTGCCACCTTGGTCATATATTTCTATCAAAGATTTTATATATATGTACGTTAACTCTTTAGTTTCTTTATCATTTATTTTTTCTCTGGCAAAATTGAAAATGTTTAAATGTGCATTATTTTTTTTTATTTTTGAATAGATTAATCTATATTCTGAATATGGGTCAAATGTTAAATGTTCACAAAATAAATCATACATATTAATCATATTTTCATGGTTCAACATTATGTAAAATTGTTGAAATATAGATAAATTTCTTCCTAATAAAAACTGAATATTTATTTCAAAATTGTTAACTTCATCTTTAAAATCTTTTTCCAACACGATATGTCCATTCTTATTTTTAATTATAAATTTATTATTTATTTCATCAGGTTTATAATTGTGATTTAACATTTCAAACTCATAAGGAGCGAGTATTACATAATATAATTTTTTATTATATTCTAATTTCATATAATAAAAATTCATGGATTCGAAATACAATCTTTTATCATCAACCCCTAAGTCATCACTTAGTTTTTTAATATTGAAATTATAACTGAATAAAACATTTGATTTCTTTTCAAATTGTTTTAAATTCTCGTGATATTGATTAATTCCATCTACAATTCCATCTACAATTCCATATACATATGTAAGATTTTTCAAATTATTTTCTAAATGAACGCATAATGAAAATATATCAAAATAATCATTGTAATTGTACTTTACTCTTTTTTGCAATAAATCGAATATTAATAATTTATCTGTTTCTTCTTCTTTATTTTTCTCTTTATTTTTATCTTTCTCTTTCTCTTTCTCTTTCTCTTTCTCTTTCTCTTTATCTTTCTCTTTCTCTTTCTCTTTCTCTTTCTCTTTCTCTTTTTCATTTCCTTTGGATGCAATTCCTTCTTTTTCCACCAATTCAAATAATTTTTTTTTGGTTTCTTCATATTTCTTTTTCAATCCTTTATTTTCCAATTCTTTCGAAGGAATATCCATTTTATTTATGTATTCTTTGTAATATTCAACGTTTGTTTTATTTTCTTTATTTTCATATTTATCAAATTTAGTTATTGTTTCATCTTTTACGTATTTCCTTAAAAATAATAAATTTTGTTCCAATTTTTTAATTTCAACTGGGCCTTTTACATTATTCATTTCTTTTTCCATTAAATGTTTTAATAACTGCTCCCTTGATTGTATCGCATTTAACACATCGATATCTGATAAACAAAAATTTATTTTTTGGCCTCTGTTCAAATATCTTAATCTAAACATAGCTTGAGATACATCTGTATATTTATTATTTTTATCGACAGTGACTAATCCTTTTAAATCTTGGGACTGTTTAATATCAACTCCGACAGTGTGTTTATTATCGTAAATAATGAACACTTCATTTTTGTCTACAATTTCTGCTTTATCATGATATCTATCTTCTCCATCTTTTCCATCTTCCCTAAGTTTTATTTTAACTTTATCATTATTATCTATGAAAATAAATTTTTTTTTATTATTTAAATAACTTCCTTCTCTGAATTTTGTATCAATAATTTTGTTTATAAATTCCAATGGACTCATGTTTTTCAAAAACGCGCCACCATCAATTAAACAATCATAATTTCCATTATTCATCAAATAAGATAAATACTCAAATATATTTTGATTTTTATCATAATGTTCTATTTCATTATCTCCTGAAATTATTGCATTATAAATAGAACCATCTTCAATATCAGATGACTCTATTTCGTTAAATTCATATGTATTTTCTTTCCATGTTGGTAAAATAATATTTGTTGTTCCTGAAAAACCAGCTTTATATTTTGTAAATCTTGAACTTATTATATCTATCCCGCAATAATTATATACGTCTTTGTATATTTTAAATTTTGGTAATATATCATTAACAAAATATTCACATACAATGTCATATTTTAAAATAGGATTATTTATAACATCACTCATTTTTTTTAACTCATAATTGTCACTCAATACATCATTGTTAAATAATATTGATATATTTGTTATTTTATATTTCCTCAAATCATTTTTCATCATCATTTTTATAAAATCGACATTATTGTAAAATATTTTAGAATAATTTTTAAATTCGTTTATCAATTTTATTAAAATGTGCTTGGCTAAACTATGATTTACATTCAAATCGCCATAAAAATATGACAACAACGTTAAAAAGATTTTCTCGTCCAATTGTGAATGTAAAGATCCCGGAGAAGGAGTGTCCAAATGATCATATGGTACAGCGTGCCAACTTTTACTGTGACTATTTTTATTTGGAAACCCATATTGGACTCCATATTTTTTATTTAAACATTCTAGAAGTTGATTTTTCAAATTATTCATCTCTGTATCATTTACATATAAGTCATCAACGCGGAAATCTTCGTAATATTTTTTAAATTCAGCACTGCTCAAATTTATAGGATGATTTACATTTTCAATTTTGTTTTTAAATATACATTTTGTAAATTCAACTAGATGTACGATTTTTTCCTTATTTATTCCTAATACGCTTTCTGCCTCAAAATCATCGTCATACTCAAATAGCATATAATATTCAATAGGAGTTATGCTCGCATTTATGTCTACGGAATTACCTAATTTTAATTCTTCATAAAGCTTGTGTAAATCTTTAAAATGTTCATTATATTTTTTAATATCTTCATCATTGAGATTTTTTCTTTCCTTGAGTTTTTTTATTTTATCAAAATTTTTTTTTATTTTTTCGGTCAGAAATTGTCTTTTTGTCTTGGATTCTTTTTCGAATTCTTGTTTATTGTACAAATAATTAAAGGCTCGAGTATATACATTATTATACATACTTTCAGCATCCAAAAAATTTTCACTCATTTTTAATTCCTCTTTACACAGATTTTGAACATTTTGAACATATTCATATTTCCCCGATAATATATTTGACATTAATTTTTTATTTATCTTAATCATTTTTTCGTGGTTTCCAACCGGAAAATTTAAATCGCTTTTCAAAGGATCATATATTGTGTCAATTTCATCAAATATTACAACTGAATTATTTAAAAGATCATTCTTGTTTATTTTTATTTTTTTGCAAAAATCTCCGCCTCTATTAATTAAATCATTTATTATTGATATTTTAAAACTTGTATCTGACATTATTATTATTTTTTTTACATTTGATTCTGCATTTTTACCATGATAATCTGTTCCATCGTATCTTTTTGATTGCATCCTCCTAACTGAAAATCCATTCAAAGATCTGTAATAATTTTTTGTCACATCGCTGTAAGTTTGCTCAACTAAGTGATCAGGGACTGTTAAAATTACATTATTTTTTTTTTTATATTTTTCTCCATCATACAGCACATCTAGCATAACTAACGGCATTATTACGCTCGATTTACCTTTACCCATTAATAATTGTCTAACTTTGTAATTCTTTTCTTCATTTTTTAATTCCTCACATATGCTTGAATAAAATTTATATTGTTCATTTCTAATTATCACATTGGTCGTTAATTCTAATAAAATTATATTTATTGTTCTGTCTCCTAAATAAAGATCATCTATCATCGAATACGCATTTAATAACTCTAAATTAGATTTTGAATTATCATTTACAATATTTATCACACTGGCAAATAATTTCAAATATATCAAATTATAAAAAATTTTGTAATTATCCAAAATTTGTTTAATATCATGAATGGATTGATCATATTGATCATTAAATGATTTAATCAATCCTTTTTTTATTTCATTGTGATCAAAATAAATTTCATTTTTCTTTACATTGTATTTTTTTAAACTATCATAATATCTTTTAATACATTCATTTACAGTTTTTCCGTTTATATTTTTAATATCATATTTTTTATCAACATTATTCCCTTTTTCATCGGCATCATTTGATTCTGGAAATATTTTTTTTATTTCTTCTTCCACTTTTTTAACATCGTTATTTAATAAATCTTTAAAATTTATTTTTTTCGGTGCTGAAGTAGAAATCCCGGAGGGATTTATTGGCGCGACGTTTCCAATGTTATAATAATTATCTATTTTATAATTATTTCCATTCAATGAACCATTATTATCCAAGGATAATAATGTTTTATTATATCCTTCTATGAAAAATACATTTTTGAATAAATTGAAATAATATTTTCGATGTGGAGTGTTTATTAAGCCACTTACATCTTCGTCGATCGATTTATTTATGATATTGAAAAGTTCGTTATTACTTTTGGTCGTCACATTACAGTTAATATCTAAATTTTTGTATTGATAAACAAATTTGTTGAAAATGTAATTTAAACAGTTTTCTTTTCCTATTATCATGCAATAAATTAAATATATTTCCAATCCTTCTGATGATTGAAATTCGATGTTCATTCCATCTTCCGATATTGTTGCCATATAATACTTTTTAAATACTCTTCTATCTATTATTATATTTATACTTCTGATATACTCTTTCATAATATCATAATCGTAGTTATACAATTCACAAAATTTTACACTTATCAAGTTTGGAAATATTAATTGATTCCCTTCTAACAATATTCCGAATGGTATAAATTCAATCCATCTGGCAACTGTTAAGTGCATTCCTCCATTTATTATTACTTTTTTTTTTGATTTATTATTATAAAAATATAATTCTCCTTCAATGCAATTCAATAAATAAGGTTCATTATTATTTTCGTTTAAATTTAAAGGCAATTCAACTACATAATCATTAGAACCTATCGATCTATTTGACACTATTTTTTCTAACCTGTCTTTGCGGACATCGGATATTAAATATTCTTTTTTTTCATCCATTTTATTTAAATTTAAATAAACGTTGCAAGTTATGTATTTAAAATGATAAGATGTTTCCAATAGAGAACCCTGATATTTTTTCGCATCTTCTAAATAATTACTTATATATTCATCTAATTTATCATAATGTCCTCCCCATTTTCCTGTTTTAACTTCATCTGGTAGAGATGGTAGAGACTTCGCATATTCTTGACTAATACCACTAGATCCAGGATCAATTATATGTTTTAAATCATATTCTTTTCCTTCAAAATTTAAAATTATTTTTTTTTGGTCAATTAACAATGACAATGACAATTCATTGCCATTTTTATTTATATTTATGCATTTTAATTTATTCTCATTTTCATTATCGCGCATATATATATAATAATTTGATAGATAGTTTACTTGTTGTTTAAATATATATGATTCATAAATATTTAAACCTGATATATCCACCACAAATTCATATCTTTCATTTTTTTCATCTTTCAAATAAATAATATTTTCGTCTACTCTACTTATTGTTTTTCCAAAATATATTTCCATCCTTTTTAATTCTTCATTTGTCAGACAATTTTTAGAAAACGAATTATTCCAGTGAGATTCAAAATAATCATTTTTTATTAACGATCTTAAATATATCCCATAAAATACGTAAAATTCATCATATTCCATAGCAGTTCTGAAAATATTTGCTATATCCACATCATATATATATTCGTTAAATATTACGGAATAAATAATTTTGTAAATCAAAGGATAAATATAATATTTTTTTTCTGTTTCTTCAGTTTCTTCAGTTTTCCCAGTTTTATTTTCCAAAAGTTCGAGTTTTAATTTTAAATCGTTCGATTCTATTTTCACTTTTAATACTTTTTTTAATTTTTCGCTTTTGTCTTTTTCTTTCAATAAATCAAAATACATGAGTATTAAATTTATGTATAATAATGGTTCATCTTCTAAATACAAATACATATCTATTTCAAATTCATAATTTGATAACATCGATTTAATATGTTCATCATAACTTTTTTTATATATGTACAAAAAAATGCCTTCCTGATTAAATTCATTAACACACCCACCATCTGCATTATAATAATCTTCAAATAAACTTAAATTTACCAACATCATATCATATTTTTTGCCATTTACGATGTCATATTTTTTATTTTTCAATAGATAAAATAATTCACCATATTCGTCGCTTTTTAAATGTAATGTATTGTTACTTATATGTGTGTTCTTACTTCTTTCAGATATTAAATTATTTTCTTCATTTTCGACTAAATAATCATAATTGAGAATAGGATTATTATGCTTTTCAATATATATGTATTTTCCCGTATAACCATCATCCGAGGAAATATATTCTATTTCTAGGTATCCTTTTATAAATCCGGATAATTCAATATACAGTTCATTTATCTTGTTGCGATTGTTATTATCCAATGAATGAATTATTTGATATTTGGCATTATCAATTGAGAATGAATTTTTCCGAACCCTCAACAATATATTCATAAATAAATCTATCCCTTGTTTTTTAGAATTTATTTTGTAAATAGAATTATCATATTTAACATGATGATGATAATATATTGAATTTCCTATACGCGTTTCATTATTTTTAGATTCATCGGTCAAAAAAAAATAATAATTATTTACATATTCTACATATTTTTTATTTAATTTATTAAAGGTATAATTATCAAAAAAACATTTCATTATTTTTATTTTGTTATCTGGTACTTCTCCAGTGATTTCAACAAATTTGGATATTTCATTCACTTTATATAAAATTATAAATATTCGGAGATATAATCCATTTTCAATAGTTTTTATCATTTTAGATGGCTTTTTCTTCTTTCCATAAATAATCACGAGATATTCGCCATTTAATTTAGCATAAGATATTATAACTACAATCAATAACAATTTGCGCAAATCATCTGTAAAAACATCCCCATTATTTTCTAATATTTCAATAATATCTGCCAAAAAACATGTTATTTTCGTTAATTTTAGATATTTTTTTTTATCTCCATTTGAGCACGATATATCACTTATTTTACCTAAAATAGCACAAATTTTTGCTATTAAATCGTCGCTTTCGTTTACTTCATTTTTCTGGGATATTTTTATTCCCTTACTTTTTAAAATTGTTCCGTATCTTAAACCATTTAAATTTCCATCAATATTGATTTTTACATTGTTCAGTAAATTTTCATTAAATTTTTTTCTATAATCTCCTTTTATCGAATTAATTAAACCTATCCATTTATTGGAATCTAAATTGGTATTTTCAAAATCTACTTTTAACAAATGTTTAATATTAATGTCAAGTTTAAATTTTCTGTGATTTTTTTTTATTTCTGTGAGTTTATCCCCTGTGCATAATTCCCTGTAAAACAATATAATTTTCAATTCCTCTAAAAAAATACTGTTTTCGTTTTCGGCCTTTAAATTACCCTCTAAATACTCTTCACATTCTTTCATGTCAGAGAAAATTTTTTTTTTATCTATTTTGCCAAGTTTATTAAATCGGCCATTGTTTAAATCTATAGATTCATTAACATCTATTTGACTATTATCATATTCTATTAAGGTATTTTCTATGTGACTAATTCCAAATTTTACGAAACTAAATCCTGGTTTTATAATATTAATGTAAGTATTGATTAAGAGTTTTATTTTGAATTCAATCCCTATTCTATTTTTATACCCGTATTTAATAAAATATTTTGCATAATCAGACCCATATTTCTCCAAATAACCCTTACGATTTATTACATGATCACCTATTTCTTTTTTAATTTTATTAAAACTTTTATTGTCACTAGATGATTCTTTAAAAACTTTCAAAAAACTTTTCGTTTTATTTATAAATGCTTCTTCCTTCAAAAGTGTCAATTGAGCATTTATAATGTTTAAAGATCTCAATTTATTTTCCATGAATAGTTTTTCTATCGTTTTTTTTTTATCTTCATTGAAAAAATCTTTTAATTGATACAATATGTTTAAATAAAAATCTTTATTTTTTCTATTGTCTTTCTTCTTGTTTCTACTGTCTCTGTAAAATAAATAATCCCGCAACATGTTATTTATTTCTTCTTCTTTATATTCATATTTCGTTTCCTCTCTATTTTGATTAAATATGTAATTGACTAAATTAAAATTATCATGCTCTCCTTTAGTGTACCTCGAATAATCATGATCTAAATAAATTTTATTTTTTATTACATTTCCGATTAAATATTTCGTGCCATTTAAAATAGATGTCATTTTTATAACCTTTATAATTTAAGATAATAAAATATTTCTCATCTTTTTCACATCGTCTCCTGTTCTTATTTTATAATAAATTGATTTAAATTCTTTTAAAACTACACTATCCTTTATCATCTTTACCACTTCATCCGAAGTAAAATTATTATTGGAAAAATCACCCATAAAAATCATTTTTAAATGCTCTTCGTTTTCCAAACACCAATCATTATTTATTATCGCCATTAGCAAAATGTAATCTTGATAAATATATTTTGCATTTTTTACCCCAACCATCTCATTTTTAATTTCAGCTTCTATATGAGTATCGTTATCATAATTAAGAGTTACATTTTTTATCATTTTATCAAAAATAATATTATAAAGTTCCTTATTCATTTTTTATAATTATAATTTGCAAATTTATTTATTTGTTAATTATCTTTGGAAAAAAAAACAAAATAATGCACTTACACCTTCGGTGTCTTCGCTGACGATCAGCGAGCTTAGCTAGCTAGTCATGCTTCGCTCATTAGTCGACTGAACACCGAACGAAGTTATAACCCTGACACCTTAGATGTATTCGCTAACGCTCAGCGAGCTTGGCTCACTAGTCATGCGAAGTTCATTAGTCGACCGAACGATATATTTCCAATATATAGCAACCACTTTTTTTTATCCTTGTTTAATATAATTTCTTCACTTAAGTCAACTTCAATATATTTCAATTATTTATCATCAACGTTGTTTAAAAATTCCAACCTCATATTACTTATTCATGATAACTTTTAATGTTTAGAATATTTTTAATAAATAAAATTTAATCACATTTTTTCCATCCATTCAAAGATATTCTTTTTAATTCGCAATAAATCCAATTTGCTGATAATCCAGAATGTCCTAATTCGCCGTCAGTTCCACAAGCTAAAATCGACATTTCTTCTTTGTAATTTTCTGTTTTAAATAAAAATTTATCATGATTTTTTAAATAGTAAATAAGAGTGCATCTCATATTTCTCACACTAAGATTGCACGTTTCTCCATATTCATCAACATAATATTTCCTTAAAAAAGGAACAATAGAATCTTCATTTTCAAGATTAGTATTTGGAAACTCGACCATATTTGGATTTGTTACGTTTTTGTAAAATTCGCTCATTGTTATCTGTTACACTTTTAATATGAATTGATTGTGATTCTTTAATGTAATCTATTATATCTTCCTTACATTTTTTTTTTTCAATTTTTTAATATCCGTCATTTTAAGTCAATCAAGAAATTGAAGAAATGTTGTCTATTTTAAGTTAATTTATCACCCAGTTTAAATCTAATATAATTATTATATTAAATGGACGAAGATTTCCTTTTTAGAAAAGGTAATGGTAAATCAAAAATTCTACTTGTGTTTTTTGGAGGAATGGGTACTTCAAATGATCCAACATTAATTAATAAAAAATTACCATTTGAATTTATCAAATTAACTGACGAACATTTTAATCAAAATGATCGCTTATTTTTTGCAGACCACCATCAATGTTGGTATCATAAAGGATATTTGAAGAATAAAATTGTTGACATAGATGACACTGCTAAACTAATTAACGATGTAATAAATAAATGTTCAACTGATAACAAGAAGATAATATTTATTGGTATATCTTCAGGCGGTTACGCTGCCATATTATTTGGTTCAATTTTACATGTAAACACCGTGTTAGCTATTAAGCCTCAAACTAATCTTAATTATTTAGAAGTTGATGGAATGGTTGGAGGTAAATCATCTTTTAGAATAAAAAAAATTAATCTCAATCAAAAATATTTAAATTTAAGTTTAGTGTTAAATAACAAAACCAAATATATTTGCTATGGTGACCTGAGCGTAAGGCAAAATACTAATTGTCATCACGTTTTACAATGTCGTAACATAAATAAATTTAAAAACGTAAAAGTTCGCGAATTAAACAAATTAGATATTAAATTAATGAGCACGAATGGTGAATTGTTAAAAATATTAAACATCTACATTGTTGATTGATAATCAAAAATATAAATGTTAATCTAATTAATTGACAGTTATTTGAATTATAATGTTAAAATATGATTCTCGCTAATTTAAATTTATCAGCATCTTTAAAAAATATATCTTTCTCATCGTTTATTATGTTATATTTATCAATGATACTTTCTATATTTTCACCTTTTGGAAATTGCTCCGTATCCTAAAGTTGTTTTTTTGATTTGCATCCTCTTTATGTTCTACCATGGGTCTTCACCATGATAAATATGCCAGCAATATCGACATTGGAATTAAATCATATAATTGGTCAAACATTTTATCTACATTGGTTAATTGTGATATATTATATCCATTATATGTTATTTCATTATTTTTTTTCCATTGATTCACATTTAGCATGCATTGTTAACTTTCAACATTTATCATTTTGAAGAATATTATTTTATTTAGTATTGTATTTTTAGTTTCAAATTCTTTCTTAATTGTTTCATTGTCTAATATTATGTTTATTTTTTTTACCCATTAAGTCTTTAGATATTTCCATTGTATTATACTCTACTTATATTTCGTCATTTTTTATACCCGGCTGATCGCATTCAATACATTAATATTAGGTTTCTCATTTTTTACTCATAGAGTAAATTATTATCCATCGCGCATCTCAATTTTATAAAATGAATACTTTTTCACGCATAAGTTAATCAGTAGACTACACTTGTTACCCTCCTAAATTAACAGTTTTAAACTGAATATTTATTAATGATAGCTTGTCTATTTTTGCGCGTTTAAAATATAATAAATAATGTATAAGATAAGAGTGGAGAGGAACATGAAATAAAAAAAATTATTATAATATTTTTAAATTAGTTGACTTCTTATTTTTAATAAATAAAATTAAGCAAATTAATATTAACTTAACTTTTAAGTCAATATTAAAATTTAATGACGATTTAAATTGACTTTACTTTATTATTAATTTTTGAGCATTCAACTAATATTTGTTGATTGCTCATGTAGCACAGTTGGTAGTTGCATTGGTCTTATGAGCCAAAGGTCGTGGGTTCGAGCCCCACTATGAGCATTATTTTTTATATTAATAATTTTTGAGCATTCAACTAATATTTGTTGATTGCTCATGTAGCACAGTTGGTAGTTGCATTGGTCTTATGAGCCAAAGGTCGTGGGTTCGAGCCCCACTATGAGCATTATATTATTAATTTTTTTCTTAAAGCGTTGCTTTCAGCGGCGCTAGCCACATTTTTTAAAATTTATTAATAACAAACAAATTTTCATTTGAATAAATAAAAATTGAAATCCTGCGAGAAACACAATTAAATTGTGTTTCTCGCGATTACATTTTTTTAAAGTGTCCTTAAAAGGACACTTTAAAAATTGAAATTAAAATGTACTGTGGCTATTTTGTTTATAAACTTAATTAACCAAGAAATACACCAATGACCGATTCGACAGACATCAATTCAGATTTAATAAAAAATTACGTTGATTTGGATTTAATAAAAAATTATGAAAACATGCAAGAAAACATGCGTGAGATAATTTATGATATATCTCACAATAATAAAAAGTTAAAATTTATGGAGAATGATAATGATGAAATTAATGCTTACGTTAATGAAAACTTCTCACTTTTCATGGATAAAATAACACTTCAATTTTTATCAATCATTTATAGAGGCACCATTTATGAAGACTTTTTAAAATATTTATCAGAATTCTCAAAAAATTTTATCAAAAAAAATGGCATCAATAACATCATTTGTGGAAAATCTATTAATGGGTTAATTAAAGATAATAGATGTAAAATCATATATAAACTGAAAAATGATAATTTCCTGGGAGAATTAATAATGAATTACATCTGTAGCGTGACGTCTGATTACTTAAATGACCACAAAAAAAAATTAAAAAATCTTAATTTTTCCGACAAATTAAATTTTGAAGCCATATTCGTGAAAATTTTTAAAACGGATGAAGAACCAATAAATAAAAAAGTTAATTCTAATTGTTACGCATCGGTGCAATATTGCGGTAGTAAAAGATTTATTAACATTCGAGAAGTGCCATTAATGGAAGTACCCGAATACTCGAAAGGATGTTTATCTCCAATTGAACTTCCAGAATTTGTTGAAAATATTCAAAAAATCAAAATTATTATCCTGAACAATTTTAGACAAATTATGAAAGAAAAAATTTACAGTTACCCTAATGGGTTAGGATATTTAATATTACAAAGAAAATATCAGCATTTGGAAAATCAAAATAATTATCTTGGACAATCTTAGGCGAATTATAAAAAAAAATTTACAGTTAATCCTGATAGATTGGGAAATTTTTTATTCGTTTTGATATAAATTAATCATTAATTTATCAAATATCACATCATCCTCAAACATATTTTAAACTTTTTCTATCTTTGTTATATTTATATCATCTTTTTAGTAAAAATATAAACGCTTACTATTCCACCACAAATATCAGTGTTAATCTACAATAAAATTATAGGTTACTAATGATAACTTTTAATTATCCGAATGTATTAATATTGTTTTAATAAAATAACAAATATAACAAAAATGTGTCATTTTACCCTTATGCATAAATTTATCGATATTTAGGAGAAAAGATATGTGATTCTTCCTAAAAATGAAGGATCACATATCTTTCCGAAGAAATCACGAACTAGACAAGGCAAACATATACTCACATTTTAGATATCGGACACACTAAACCATAGGATAAAAAGGCCAATGGTCAACACTATAAATCTACTTACCAAGGACATCGAAAACATCAAAGACATCCCGAAGAACCATGTTATAAAATAAAATAATGAAGATCACATTCAGTGCACTTGCAGTCATACCGCATCCTTCCTGACTCATCACGAATCATATAATCAATTGGCTTACAAACATGCCCTTTTCCGCAAAATGGATCCACGCAAATTCGGCGTTTAGGTTTTGTTCTTGAGCATTTAAAGTTCTCATATCCCTTTGAATTTTTGAATTCTAAGCACTTGTGAATAGTTTCACCACAGTCGAGGCAAATATTTCCCGTGATTTGTTTGCCACAAAGTTTTAAACGAACGTTATTATGCTCGCAAACTTTTTCAACGATTGATCCCTTTTTATCTTTGATAGATTTGTTATATTCTTCAGTTTTTTCCTTGTTCTCATCATCTTCTATCTTGCTGTTTACGTTATTATTCTTGTTAGCTTTTAAAGTAATGAGAACAAATACGTTAACGAGTGCAAAAAAAAGAGTACAAAATGCAAGAATGATTTCTAAAGTAGTCAACATTGTTTCTAGTTGTTCGAAAAGAAAAGACATTTAAATACATTGATTAAACGAGACTACTTCAATATTTTAATTTCAATTTTTTAGAATCATTTTACCCTCATATCAAAAAAATTATACATAGATGAATACTTTTAAAGATACCAATGTCATTGTTTTATTTTAGAATAAAGTACTACTTATAGAACAAAAAACAAAAAACAAAAAAACGCAAAGTAACGGGGGGTAGTGTGTTGTTGTGTTTGATAAAAAAATTTGTTGATGATATGTGTTTGAGTGCTTTTCTTCCAGACAGAAAAAATTCACCTAACTGTGTCGGGGGCTTTAACCCGGACTGCGTGGTATTACTGGGGGAAAAAAATAAAACCCAGACCATTACTAAAACTAATACTAAGACAAGACTGATACGAAAAAAACAAGACTAACGATGTGACAAAAACCTGACTGACGTCAAGCACTCTCACACACATCAAAAACTCATTTAATCATCTAGACAAC
>Ga0307982_1001381_pt1 | contig 19768 bp, 26 predicted proteins | sample OrgLakmetagen989_FD_201847 | JGI IMG/M metagenome (GOLD analysis project Ga0307982, IMG submission 201847) | Saline water microbial communities from Organic Lake, Antarctica - #989 | ecosystem: Environmental > Aquatic > Non-marine Saline and Alkaline > Saline | place: Antarctica: Organic Lake... | reverse complement strand
AGCAGCGACGACGACGACGAACTGGGGGAAATCGCCGAAGAACGAGAGGCCGAAGCGCGGGAAGAAGCGGAGCTGCTGGCCAAGGCAGCGGCCGCAGCGGCGAGTCCTCACAACAAGTCGGCGTCGGCCTTGCTGCAAGCCTTTAGTTCGGAGACGAAGGTGGAACCTCCTGCCAAACCGTTGCTCCTTCACGGCATCGCCCAAACGGTACGTCTTCCCATGTTTGTTTGAATCTATTTGGCTCCTTTTTCCTGTATGTTTTGTCACATTTATATTTTCTTTGATTCTTGGTTTGCCTTTTCAATTTCGTCTTTTTCTTCATGCCAAACCAATAGGCCCAATTCCGGCAGAAGGGCATGTTGTGGCGGCAGAAGGCGAAACTGGCTGCCAAGCCCATGGTGGGGTCCATTCTTGACCACGATCGCGCAGCACGAGCCGAACAACTCAAACGCTTTCATAGCGTCGTGGCCAAGGTATTCATACTGTATTAGAGTGAGGCAGCTGTTTCGTTCTTTTGGCTCCCCCAAAAAGTGAAGAAAGGGTGCATAGGTAGAATTCAAGGAGGAATTTTCCATCGCACAAATCGTCTTTAATTTGTTATCCCACACACCTACCCATGCTGTAGGTCGAGCGGGAGTCGTTGGCGCTGGAAAAAGAGCGCGACGCCCATGTGGACGAGCACGCGGATTGGGTCAACGGTCAGGCAGCCAGCACCCTAGCACTGTCGGAGTTTTTCGATGACGAAGCCGGCAAAATGGAGCGAGCTGGCAACCGGGAGGTCAAGTACGTCTCCGAGTTGAAGATGCACACGGCGCGCACCATTTTGCACTTGCTGAACACCGTGCGGCACAACAGCGAAAAAGCGTTGGACTACCTCATTGCGTGGCGTTACTTTCGCGCTCTGCGCGTGCCGTATTACGACCGGAAAGCGTTTCATTTGCGCAACAAGCAAAAGCTCCGCAACTGGCTGCGGCACTGCGTTCGGCTGCAGCGGCTGGACCGCGGGATGCCGCGGTTTCGGAAACTGCGAGTGCTGTGGCGCTGCTGGCACAAGCTCTTGAGGCACGCAGAAAACCGCCGGAAAAATCGCACGCCGGCGCTGCGAGACCATTTGGTGGCACTCTCCAACCGCGCCGGGCGCTTCAATGCGCTGCTGCAGGCGCGCGGAGTGTGCGGGGAATTGCCAGTGCCCATGGAGGAGCTGCACTCGAAAACTACGGACTTGCGCGCGTGCCTGCTGCGGTGGGCGGCGTACGCGGCCGACGTCTGCCACGCCCGCGCGACTTCGCGGCTCGTGGCGTGGCGGGCGCAGTACACAAGACGGCGGCGCGCACTCCAGGGTTTAATGCTCGCCGGTCTAGGGATTGGCAAGGCTACGCAGACGCTGGAAAGGGCGGCGCGCAAGGCCAAAGAAGCAGAGATCGAAGCGTTGGAAGCAGCAGAACAAGAGAGAGCCGAGTCGCTCGACTACGGAGAGTCTTACCGAGATTTGCCGTCTTGTGTGCAATCGGGTGCGATCCAGGGTGGCAGCAGCAGTAGTGCAGCTAGTACGGTAGCCGTGCCTGCCGTTGCTGTGGCAAGTGGGAGTGGTACTTCTTCGGTGAACCAATCCGCGGCTGGGTCGGTGCGCTCTTCTATGATTGGAAGTTCGAAACCAGCTGCAGAGGAAGGCCCACACGACCGCGCCGCGAAGAGGCGGAAACGCGCTCTGATTGGTCGAGACGCCAGCCGTGCCAAGACCACCTACCCGGGCCAACGACAAAGAAGGAGCAGCGGTGGTGATGACGGAAGCGGCGATGAGCCTGAGAGTGGGTCTAGCTATGGAGGCATGGAGTCAGAACAGGAAAATGAAGTAGGCAGTCGGCAGCATCACCAGGCTATGAGCAGCAGTAGCAATACCACTGCGAACACAGTGCGAAGCCACAATCACTCCGTAACCAAGAAGGCAGACAACAGCAACAGTGCGAATGGCCGATCCACCACCGACGATGCCGCCTCTCACGAGTTCGATGGAATCATGCGCGACGATGTTCCCGTTGGGAGAACGAACTTCAAGGAGGTGAGATTAGTCATTGCTTTGACGTCTCGGCGATTATTCTCTGGTTTTTCATGAAATGGGTTACTTACGCCGAGATGTTCAGCATTGAAACTTGTTCATTTCTTTGGCCTTCACTTCATCTTATTTGTTCTTCTGAATGTTACCGCCTCACTTCATCAGGTGGTCAAATCCGCCACTGCGCACATGGCTACTGCGGCCTTTTTGGACGCAGCCTCCGGGAAACTAGGCAGCGGGCACTTGAACCAGATCGGCGACCTCAACATCGAAGGCGCAAGCTTTGGGAAAGGATCAGGTCTAGTGGATGGGTGGGAAGGGCGCGAAGGCGAAGCACGGTGGCCTTACGCGCCTCCGCAGCCCAAGACCTATGCCGAACAGCGGCTGCAGGAAGACCTGTCGGCTTGGCGGGACATGTACGCAAACAAACGAGCCAGGTGTGTGAGAAAGACAATCACCCTTAAAAACTTCGTTTCATTATTGCTTTCTGCTAGCTAGTAGCCATTCGTAACCTCTTATGCCGCACATTTACTTTCTGCCCCTCGTTTCAACTTCTCTGTTTGCTTTTACAGGTGCGTTGCCACTCTAACGCGGCGTTGCAACCGGCGCCGCGCGGCCGAAGTTGCTTTCAAAGCTCGGAACGGCCCCAGCTTCAAGAAGTACATCGCCACCTTGCGCGCTGACGCGTCGCGGCGCCTGGCGCTGGAGAGGAGCCTGCTGCTCGATGCGTTTGTGACGCGAGGAAAAGTGAGCGAAAAGGATTATTATGGTCGATAGGTTTTCGTCGACGCATCGGGTGTTGTGAAACCGTGGTACAGGAGAGAAGGAGGATGAAAGAGTGCTGTGATCTTGTTTTTAGCTTTCAATACTGCTGGGATTTCTTATTCTCCCTTTTCTTCGTATTGAGATGTTATCTTCCATTTTCTTTGTGTGTGTGTGTTAAGCTTGGATTCGAGGACTACAGCGTTGCTTCAATGCCACAAACGGCACAGCCAGAGTCCTCTGAGTCTCATTCCAATGGCGGCGACAAGAAAAAGAAGAAGAGCAAGAAAGGTGTTGTTGCAAGTAATGATCCTCATTCAGAGGCGACGACTCTGGGCGTAGCAGCTGAAGAGCCGCCGATGCCGGGAGATACCTCCTTTGTTGATAAGGTCAATAAAGAATTCACGACTTTATCAACGCTATCAACACTGGTGTTATTTCCATTCGTTCAATGGTTACTCTTTTCTGCATTGCTTTTTTCTCCCTTAAATTCACTTGTCTTGAATCACGTTGGCGTTTATCGTCTTTTTTATTATTCCAGGTGGTGTGGGGTGGGTTCGCTCTAGGCGAGGTCACCGTGTTCACATCTCCCGGGCTCGGCATCGTGGGGGTCTGTTTGACTTACAGGGGGGATGGCCCGGGCCAGGTGGAGCTTCTCCCCCAAGGGGGGCTTCGGGCCCCGCACGGGAAAGCCACGGAAAACATCACCACGTTCAAGCTCGAACACCCGTAAGTTATTATTTGCTTGGTTTTTCTTCGCTCTTTACTCTTTCATCTTCGCTTTTGCCTTCTTCTATTTCTTTACCTGACTTTATTACTTATTCGGGCTTTTCGAGTCATTTTGATTACTTTCTTTCGCCTAATCCTGCCGCACACGCACAGGTACGAGCACGTGTACGCCGTGACGATGGTGATCTCTTCCGGCTCCTTCGAAGCACTGCAATGCCATGTGGCGGCTCCGGATGGCACGCACCTCCGCGACTCGCCTCTGCTTGGCAGGTCAGGGGATAGTTCATTGATGGCACATGTACATCAAGACATGCTTTTTTAGTGCGGAGAGTATTGCCCTGACTTTCTTTTCAATTATGTTTCGCTCGCAAGCTTGTACACTTTAACAAAGCACTATCGTTTTTTTCTTTTCAATCTTCGTTGGTCTCATTCTTGGTCTGTCTCGTTTGCTTCATTCCCCAACAGGCCCTTTTCTGCGGATGCTCGCCGCGTGGTGCTGCGCGGCACTTCCTCCAAGGACATGCTAGTGGGCTTGCGCGGGCGCTTCTCGCCCCACCGGGTCACGGCCCTCGGCCTCCAGATGCGCCACGTCACCTCGGCGCGACACGTGTTCAGCTGCCATTGGACGCCCTCCAAAGTGCGTCCTTTTTACTGTGATACTTATCTTGGGTCTTGTTTTTATTTCATCATCAGTTTGAGAAGGGTCAGAACAGGACTCCTTTTCGTATGTTCGTTTGAATTTTTGAAGTTTTTACCTCAACCTGTTCTATACAATTCTTGTCTTTAAGATTCTATTTTTACTCCGCTCAATCCATCTGATCCACCATTTGACCCCCCTCCCTAACACGCACTTCCCTAAAATACATAATATATATTTGAATTATAAGGTGGAAGCCACCGCGAACGCGACCCTCGCGAAGCACGCTCTGGTGCTCCAGGAAGCCCACGCCGCGTCCTTAGCCAGGGCCCAAGACGCCCTTTCCGGGGGTGGCGACGAGCGCGCAGGCCAGAAGCGCTCGACGGGCGCCAACACTGGTCCCGACGGGATGCCGCTGCCCCCAACCCCAGTGTTAGCGCGGCCGTCCTCTGCTGAGAAGCTCCTGGCGCAGCGCGCCGCAGCTCGGGATGCTCTGCTGCAAAAGGTGAGTCATGAAATCCTATGACAGCAAAAAAGTCAAGTGGATGCACTGTGAGGAGGAGTACTTTTTTATCATGCTTCCTTCTCCCAGCCCATTTCCTGAGCTCTGTGAAGTCAAGTCATTAGGCTTGCCTGCTGCGTGTATCGCTAGTGTTTACGTGCGTCGTGCATGTTTTCTTCTATGTATCATTTAGGTGGCTGAAGAAGAGGCGGCCGCCAAGGCATTGGCCGAGAAGGAAGCTGCGGAGAAGGCAGCGGCTGAAGCACTGGACCAAGAAGGAGGAGCGGAGATGAGCCCTTTGAAAGGAGGCGAAGGAGGAGGCAGCGTTGGCGCCAGCTCCTCATCGACCATGGCAGCAGCAGGTGCAGTGGTGACGTCGTCGCGTCCGTCTACAGGAGGGCTTCCACCGAAAGACGAGCCGAATTTCTTGGTGGGGTCGGGGATTGCCGCGGGCTACGGGTTGAAGGAGCAGTGGCGGGTGGCGATCGAAGCTGGCAAAGAGGCCGAGAAAGACGCAATAGCTGGAAATTGGGAGAAGTATGCTCCCGGCAAGACCTTGCGCACTGCGGAAGAGGAAGAAGTGCAGGTTAGTGATACTTTGATTATGATTATGTTCATGGTGAAACTGGTCACGGTTCGAAAGGAGTCTCATAAAGTTGACTCATGCTTAAAATTTTGACACTTACAATGGTGGTGACGCAATCATTCCTTGCCCTATATTTTCTCCTTTTTCTTTCCCAACAAATTCAGGTGGCTGAGTTTATGGCGGTGCTTCGCATGCGGTCAGTGGATGTCTCCGCCGCCGCTGCCCGCTCCGAAGCCTTCGTGAGGAGGATGTGGTCGGGGACCGTGTGCGATAAACACCACACTGACACCCACAAGTTGCGCACGCTCGGCCTCATTACGAGCTTAGGCCGCTGGCTCTTTCGGGCTCTTTGCTTTTCGCTCGCTCCGGATCCGCCCTGTCCGCCTGACATTCCTGATAGGCTTGAGGTAAATTTGGGAATGAAAGAACATGACGAGAATATGATAACGAAAGGAAGACGAGAATTTGTATTGCTGCGGATGGTAAAATAATCTTTACGCGCTCAAGATGCATCAAGCTTCTTACTTTCATCATCGTGTGTTCTCTTGTTTTTCCTTCTTATATTCTGCAACAGGCGCGGTCGATCAAGTTCTTGCACGCTGCTGCGGTCGGAAAGAAAGCCTCGGGCGATTTGCACCATCGCGCGTTGGAAGCTGACGCGGCGCCGAGGACCTGGGCCACTTTCGGGTGAGAATGAATTGCAGGGACTGGAGAGACAGACAAAAAGACACTTATGGGCTGATGATGATAATGATGATGATGATGCGATGCTCAAAGCAAACCGTATGGTTACGATTTGATGTGGTCTAAAATAATTTGTGGTGTCGTTTAATTGTTTAACCTTTTTTCTTCTTCTTTGGTGCAATGCAGGCTCATGTCGCCAGCCGACCGCGATGCAGAAGCGAATTTCCGGGCTCAACTGGCGGAGTGGCGCCACGAGTCGTCGAGGCTGGCCGCCAAAGCTGCGCGCTACAAGGAAGAGGTAACGAAAGTGAAATGGCTTGAACGTGCTCGGGATTGGCTGGTAGTTGTAGGCTTCACATATGTCTTGCGAGATGGTGATTATTGGTCGTGATAATGTTTCCGACACTTCCAGGAGTATGCTTTGTCTTTTCTTTACGCGCAAAACTTACTCGCTATCTTTCGCTGTTTTCACAACAACTTCGCTCGAAATTATGCGGCTCTTTTGTGTCTGTTTCTAATGTATATATCGCTGTACTCTAGGGCGAGGGGTATGCAGCGGCCGCGCTCGCGCTCCGGCCTCAGTTGCGGAACACTTTTGCCGCGCACGTGTACTACCGCAAGCGGCTGGAGTTGGCTCGCACGCAGCGGCGCATGGAGGCGGAGTTTGGGCGGCAGTACTTTACGGCTACTTTGAACGCGGTGGCAGCCGGCAAGGCGCACAGCACGCTAACGCGGCAACAACTCGAAGAACTGGCTCATGCGGTGGAGCCCTTGCCGCCGGGCTTGAGCGCACCAGGCCAAGTTGATTTCTAAACCGCGATGAAGTAACTACGGGTGCACACGGTGCTTCACAAGCCATGGGTGTCTAATTTTGGCGTAAGCTTATATCTTCAGTTACGATAATTCGGTTTGTAAGAAGAATACCACGCATGATAGGCGATTTTTCTGTTGAAATGATATGCTGGATGATTAGCAATTACCCGATTAGCGATCGGCGTATATTGATGCGACAGAAGTTGAGATCACCGAGGAGACGACGAGGGGCCAGCAGGGGCGAGCGGCGAGGGGGGCCTTCGATTTTACAGTAGAGCACACCGAACTACAATAGAATTATTGACCCGACTTCTTCGTGAAGCAGACTTCGCGTAACGCCCCCTCCATCTCTAGTGATGTGGATATGCCGAGAGCGCTATTTAACATTCCCACTCCATCTCACTCAACATTCAACATACAACATTCAATAAGTAAGGAAAACGCAAATTCGCAGAATTACTTCCCTGTAATGACACGAATGTAGTGTTTTCAGTAGGCGCAGCGAAAGAGCGAATTGAGGTACAGTAGTGAAAATGGCTGTCCTTCCGCGGGTAACCCATGTCGTTGGCCGTGCCCTGCGCGAGGTAAAATTTTTATAATGCAGCAGTATATTCCATAAATGCACTCTTTTATACGTCCATGATTATTGATCGCAGTCGCCCCATGCTTGTGGCCGTTTCATGTAGCGGTGACGAGCACTGTTTGCACTGTTGTTGGTCGGCTGCGTATGAGTTCGTTTAGGGAAGCACTGTTCAATTATCATCTGACTCGCCCCCTCATTGCTTTGTGATTATAGACGGGCCAAGCGCTGCAAGTACTCGGCACCCGTGCGGCTGACGACTTGTCCTGGCGTGATCACTGTAAGTATCAACCCCCTGTTCGATTACTGGCCGCCCCTGGTGCTGCTGCGCTCGCTGCGAAACGATGCTGAGCCTTTCGTGTGTTTTGTATTCGTAGTCAAAACATGACAGCTTAGGGCTAGAGTGCTCGTTCAGTTTCGTACTGCTTTCCTTCCATTACGTGGCATTCGACCGTCCTACTCACAACCCCTTTCTCCTTGGTTGCTTTTACCATCGGGACTTTTTTGTCGCGCGTCCACTGCCATAAACTTTTGATTCGTCAGTCTCCCGGCACCGCACTCTTATGTCGCTCTTCGACAAGGCTCCTACTACTACGGAGAGCACATTCGTAGCGCCGTGCGCGTCAGTGTCTGGCGACGTTACCCTTGCCGAACAGGTAATCGCACCTCCTCTTGACTCCTTGTTAAATTTTTTAACCGTTCTATTGAAAGCAAAGTGGTGTTTGGCTGATAGAGCCAGCGCTAGAAGTCAAAGCATGCGAAGCTCGAGATGAAAGCCAGAGAAAACTAACATCTAGGTGTACTTGACTAACATTATTTATTTGTAACTGTGTCTGCCGCCCCCACCCCTTCCTCGCGCACACGCCACAGAGCTCGGTATGGTATGGCGCTGTGGTTCGTGGAGACGCCAACAAAGTCACAATCGGCACTGGCGCCAACGTCCAGGTAACCCGCCGTGAAGCTATTCTGCATTAGAATATCAGCTATGCATGGAGCGCGCACGCGGAACCTTGGCAGGCAACACGAGCCAGCGAGCTTGTCTGAACCACGCGTGCTGCCCATTCTATACTCCTCTCCTGTGGGTGCAGAGCTGCTCCGCGACATCAACGAAGTCTTCCTTTATAACCCTTTCTTTTTGCCTTCCTGTCTGCCTGCCGTCAAATGCTTTGCAGGACAACGTGGTGATCATGAGCACGGCCAGTGCCGGCACTTCCATCGGCGAATACGTCACCATTGGCCACAACGCTGTTCTCACGGCCTGCACGGTTGGCAACGTGTCCCTCATCGGTGCGTTCTCATTGCTACTTGCTTACACGAATGGAGGTCTGAGAGCAAGGGAATAGTGCAGGCGCGTGGGCGTCTGGACGTTGGTCGAGAATATCTTTGCGGGCCTTATTTGAAGTACAAGAATGGCACTGGCTCTTTCTTTTTCGATATCCTCGTTGCTCTTGATGCGTTATTTGTGACGTCTTTCTTTCTTCGCGTGGTTCTTACTTTCCTATGCATATTCTGCTCGTCCTGTGCGCGATCCTTTTTCAACAGGCATGGGCTCTGTGATTGGCGAAGGCGCGGTGGTAGAAGGCGGCTCCTTCGTGGCTGCCGGCGCGGTGGTGGCACCTGGTAGCGTGGTCAAGTCGGGCGAACTCTGGGGTGGAAACCCAGCCACCAAGCTGCGGAACTTGACTCCGAAAGAGGCGAGCGGCTTGCAAACTCAGGCCGACGAGTACGTGAAGCTGGCTGCATGCCACGTGGCCGATCTCAAGACCCTTTAATTGCATTACACAGAACGAGAATGAGGATATCCCTCCCTACTCCAGTTCTTTTCCTGTTTTGGGCTCGTGTTCGCGTGGCTGTTGACCATATAGATGCAGTTAGTGATTTGGGAATCCGAATAAAGCGAATGGAATAGCGAGGTGCCGATCCAGGTGCCCTTCTCAAGCACGATCGCAAATTCGATTTTCTTGGTTTGGCAAGGAAGGGGATGGTTACTGTTACACAGGGACAGGGATACTGGCGATTGTATGTTAACTGTTCGAAGCCAGAAGTTCCGGGTAATTCGATCGGCTGACCGCTGGCGCGAATAATATCTGAGTTGAGACCTCAGTCTCGTCGAGTCAATCGGTGTGCTCTATTATAACCCTGAAGATAGACAAGGGCAGAAATAGCACGCTCTCAGAGGTGATCTGTATTTGTACTTGTGGCATGTATCTGCGTGTTCCAGAGGGCTCTGTCTGGCGTCTTCCCTCCGAACAAGTCGGCGGGGTCTGAGTGCCCAATGTGTTTCACGTCTTAGGTACACAAGGCATTTCACCGGGCTATTTTTTGCCCCAGTAGGGCACCGGCTCAATGTTCCTGTCAGGCGGCGGGCGCCAGCCGCTCTCAGCATCGCCTGTCCTCTTTCTTGCTGCATATGGCCAATTATGGATCACGTCGCCGTATGGTGCGGCTTAACGCCGTCTACCATCGGTGATTTTTTCTCCAGCCCTGTGCATCAGTACTTCACGAGATCGTTCAAAGAGTCGATTGTTTTCAGGCTCGGACTCACATGTATCCGAGTTTGGTGGGGGGGTTCACGCTCATCCTGAACCGACTTCCTCTCTGCTCCAAATCCACGGTCTTCCCACTCTAACCGATGGGATGCCTTAACCCGACGAAGAGCTGCGAGCATAGGCTCGATAGGTAGAACACAAACTTGGAAGCAAGCTACACAGCAGGGGAAATCGTAGTAGGGGAATTTTTCTTCGCAAACCGTGCACAAGTTCAGTGGCTACGCAGGTGTCGGGAAACTCACCGACTACACCCACGAGCCTCACCGGGGAAGTTGAGCGACGGAAGGTATGTACACTGCCATAATGCTACGATGCTCTCTCGACCAAAAGAGCATTCCACAATATGTCGTCGTAGACGATCCTAATGCACTGCCTCCTCTCTTCCGTCTATTAGAGTTCTCTTTGGTTCTATCTCTCTCTATTTTCCTATTAACTTCAGAAGTCAGAAGCCCACTTGAGGTGACTTCAGAAATAACGAATAACAAGAGAATGTGGTTATGGCATAGATTTCGCTGGGAATAAAGCGAGGCGCCGGCTAGTTGGCTTCAGGGGAGTCCCGTATTGGACTGACGGCATGGATAGGAATTCGTGTAGCTATTGCGAACGGAATCTTTGTCATAACTGTTGGGAGCTCGGGGGTGTTGAGTTTAGTCCCTAGGAGCGTTAAGGGATGCCTATACCATTTGGATTTGACAAGCTCATCGTGGAAGCCCCAGACCCCGACGAATACGAATACGAAGACGATGAAGAGCTGCTGCTACTTCGCCAATTGGTTTCGGCAGCGTAAAGCTCAAGGCGAGTATCCAACTTGATTCCCTCAGCGAAGCTGCCAGCGTCTCCTTCCAGCTGAATAAGGGATAGGACCCAGCGCTTGAAGTTGCCGTCGCCATCAAAGGCTGCTTGTAACTCGTTCACAGAGGTGCCGGCTTCTCGAAATAGCGCACCGACGGTGCGGACCTGGTATGGCATCCATACTCCACGACGTGGCACCGCATTAACGGTAACTTCCGAGTTGAACATAAGTTCTTTGGAACTCCGATAGAGCTGGACACGGCCATCGCTCACTTGTGCACTAAGCGCGTGCAAATTACCGCTACCGGCATTGCCGTCCAGAACAATTTCTACGACGAATTGACGTGCCATTGCGGGGCCATATGGTTTCTCTGGCTGGGTCGTGCCGGTATGCCTGAAATAAAAGATGTTTGACTTTGTGGAGCGGAGATGGCACAGAGCCCATGACTGAGTTGATCGCGCACGTTTCGGGCACAATTTCTACACCCACTCCTTGTTCTTGTATTTGACGGGTCAAGGTTGCACACACAACGCTCATGATGTGCTGCTGGTATACCGGCGTTGGGGTCATCGGCATGCACAAATATCCACTTATATTGACGTCGGAAGCCCCAGGAGGCTGGATCCACGCCCGTTCTTCCTCTGCAGTGGTGCTTACTAGAGCCCCAAGCTGTTCCACGAGTGGACCAAAATTGTCACGGAAATGCGTCACCTTGGACGTGTATGGATCGCGGAGTGGAAGCCATTCTTCGACAGCGTTCTCGTCCACTGCTCGCAGCGTTTCAATGAGGCCCAGAGTCCACACGCCGTCGATTTCTCGCCCAGATGTTGGTGGTGGAACTTGAAATCTTTGGTGCTGCACTGAGTTCCTGAATTATACCGCGTATTCGAAGGCTTTATGAAGCCGAGAGAATACAACAGGCAGCAGGGTAGCGTAAACGGAAAACACTGCAAACAAAATGGAGCACCATGCCACACCATATCATGCATTTTGCGTGCATTGTTCCTAATCTAAATCAGGATTTCAAGATTCCTTTATTGTTGCTGGAAGAATGGATTCCATGATTTTGCGCCTGAAACTGGAAGCAAAGTTTGGAACTACGAGCGCCAGCACAGTTCATGAAGCGATCCCACGATCACTCCGGAAGTCCAGTCAGGTGCTAAAATAGGGATTTTGATTCCAGTTGCTACTACAGATACTTACAGTACAGAGGTTGGCAAACATAAGTACGGGATTGTTGTCGAGGCTCATGGAGATGATATAGATAAGTATGTCATGATGTCATGATATCATGTTCGTGCTGGTCAGATGCTACGGTGTCTTTACCTAGTATATAATACAAACCCCATTGTAACACGAGAGCACGCGAGCCAATACGCCAAAACTGCTGGTAGAAAGTATCTTCCTTAAGCGTTGCCCAAATGATTGTTTTGTTATAATTTATCAACATCTTGGAATGAAAAATACTCCATTGATTATTGCAGAGAGGCAAGAGTCGCATGGTCAGGTATAAGATGCAAGTAACTCTACAGTATGCACCGCTTTTACGATATCTGATGACAACAACTTAAAAGATTTCAATGTGACAAGGTATATTGGCTCTTCATGGATTTGGTGCAGTGCTGTAGAAGCTCCGATCGAAACGTTGACCGATATTCTGTCTTCTTGACAAATTTGGACTCTTCACTTTGGACGAACCTTCAGCATGCTCGATGCACCTGCTACATTGCCTTATACTCAACACCCAGAGACGCGGCACCGATTCGGTAGCACTCGACGTGCCTATCACAAAGAGTTGACCTTGCTAGAGCACCTGGCATTTTTTTCGGGTACTCTCGTGATTATTGCCGTTGCGATTGTTCTTGGAATACTTGTGACGGAATGGGCCTGGTTACTGCTCCTTTTGATATTACCGTACATGGGAATGTACATAAGTCTCATCGAAAAAGATCGCCGCATGCGGTTGACGAGAAAAGCTTTAGATTCCGCAGCGAACGCCGAGCAACCGCCACCAAAACGCGCACCAAATGGCCTTCGAGATCTCACCGAGACGGATAGGGCTGGCGTAGGAGTTGAAGCAAGTTTAACACAGGATAGGATTGGGAGTGATCATCATTCAACAGTTCAAGTCCACTGAAATGCATCATCTCTCCGTTCTTCTACTCTCGATTATTGAACAGTCATTGGATAATTGATGATATGAGGGCCTCAAGTTATTTCAAGTCATTATTGAGATCGCTCCTGTGAGAGCAGAGTGAGAGTGAGAGCTGCCCCAAAACCCCAGTCGGGAATCCAAAAATGCGTGTCTAATTAGCTCCTCTTTTCGTGCTAGCTCTTAGTATCCTTGGTAGATATTCCAAGGAGCTTTGGAAGAAATGAAATCACGCAGCCATGCAATTAGAGAAAAGTTAAGCAGCTGATTGGATTGGCGTAAATGTAAATAGGTCCCACCAATGATTGCGCTACAGTTAGACGCCTAACACATAGGAATACAGAGCAGTGTCGCTAATATTAGAAGAAGAGCCAATTAGGCACACATGCCAAGTTCGTTTGACACAGGCCCAGAAGGGCCGGAATCAGGGGGCTACAAGCCAGGAATAAAACATGGAATGGGGCAACATGGAGCCTACAGTAACACTAGAAGGAGAGAAACCAGGCACGCACATCCACTTTTTAAAGCCCTCCCCTTCCCAGGAGGACACTGGACTTAGTAACCAACAGAAGGGGTTCCACCGAAAACTTGGTGAGCACGGCCATAGCCGTCGTGTTCTGCCCAAGTCATTGGCCGCTACGGGGATGCTTCCTCTTATCCTCTGACCTCAGTCTCATCCTGGACCTCGTCGCACGGGAAATGGCTCGCAAACACACGGCACCCTATAACATTGGCTTTTCGGAAGCCGGAGCCATGTTTTGGTTTAAGCTTTCTCGCTAATGGGGCCACACGATTGCTTGGGGTTGGGCGACTCTTCTTCTGGATCATCTAAGAGACTTCGTAGTGGGAGCGCAGCTTACTTGCCTCTGCGGGCGGACACTCCTCGCTTGAGCAGCACTCTCAGAGCACGGAGGAGCGTGCTCTTCGGACCGCTGTCATCACTTCCAATGGCCACTTGGACATGTTCTCCTGATTAGCTTCTCAGTTCGAGCTGCGTTGCTTTTGATAATCTTTATCTGTTAGCCTTCTAATTCCAGCCCCTTGAGGCGCTCTCAGGCTCTCAGGGCTTGTGTCAAAATTTTAGGATTCTGACTTTCTGACGCGAGTTCTGAGCTTCGGAGAGACCCTCCTTCATTGGTCAGATCACTGCTTAGCTTCATGGAATTAGATCACAACGTGACATAAGTACATCAAACATCATCCCGTTCCTCGGCTCTCGGCTGAAATGGGCGACAGCGGTGTTGGGTGGACGAGCTGCTTTACGGTAGAAGAAGAAGCTGAAGTGGAATGGCGAACTGTCCCGCTCCGCTTCGGTGTCGACGCAACGCCTGCGCCAGATCAGCGCGGCAGCACTTCGAATGCTGTCTTCACTGCCAAGTACACGGCGCTGTCCTTTTTGCCCAAGGGGATCTTTGAGCAATTCCGGCGCGTAGCCAACGTGTATTTCTTGGGCATATCTGTCATGATGGCCATAGGCACCTATGTTCCCGGCACATGGTTCTCGAGCCTGGACCCGTGGACTACTATTGGCCCGTTGGCGCTAATTGTAGGCCTGACCCTCACCAAGGAAGGCCTCGAGGACAGCAAGCGGCACAAGGCCGACCGCGCCGTGAACTCGCGAACTGCTCAAGTCCTGTGCGCGGACGGGAGCTTTCAAGCCGTCGGGTGGTCTACCTTGCAGCCGGGCATGGTGCTGCGCATTGAAGATCGCCAAGAGTTCCCCGCCGATCTGGTGCCGCTTGCGTCGAGTGAAGACGCGGGCAAGTGCTACATTGAAACCGCGAACATCGACGGCGAAACGAATCTAAAGCTCCGAGCAGCTGCTTTTGGTGCCGAGTGCTTCACTGGGGGTGCGGACTTGATTGCTGCGGCCACGGAGGACGGCGGCAGCGCAGTAGCTTTGTCGTTTGAGCCTCCTTCTGCCTCGATTCACGCCTTCAATGCGACCCTCGCCGCAGGCACCGCCAAGGGCAAAGGGGCACTTGGGGCCGAGCACTTGCTGCTGCGTGGCGCTCTATTGCGCAACACCAAATGGATTCTAGGCGCAGTGGTGTACACCGGCAAAGAAACAAAACTCGTGATGAACAGCCGCGACGCGCCGAGCAAGCTCTCGACGGTCGAAACCATGGTCAACTCCATGATTTACTTCATTTTGGTGGCCATGGTGGTGTTGACCACCTTAACCTGGATGGGCTACGCGCTTTGGATGTCCGCGCACGACGACGAGCTGTACTACTTGTGCCACGCGCCTCTGGCAGGCACTGATCCACTGTTTGCAGCAGGCTGCGACCAAAAGTCGTGGGACGAGTACCCGCTCTGGACGCTGTGGCCCACTTTTTTCATTCTATACAACAACTTCCTGCCGATTTCGCTGTACGTGACTATGGAGCTTGTGAACGTTGCCCAGGCATACTTCATCGATCAGGTACGTGCTAGTTTTGAGTTTTGTTGATCTTTGTTTCCCTATTCTCACTTGCGTACATCGCAGAGTCCTCTTCGCTTACGAAGCCTCACTCTTGTAGTTCTTGTTGTCTTTTCCTTCGACGTCCTGTTGGCTGCCACTGCCGTGCACGGTTCTCAACCTACGCTTACTTCCTTTGGTTTTCTATTACATTAATGCGTATAAATTAGGACCTGCGGATGTACCACGAGGAGCAGGACACCCCCGCCCTGGCGCGCACCTCCAACATGAACGGCGATCTGGGCCAAATCGAGTACGTGTTCAGCGACAAAACGGGGACCCTCACCTGCAACGAAATGAAGTTTCGGCGATGCACCGTAGGCGAGAGCGTCTTCGGCGCACCACTCGTTGAACCCACTGTTGCAGAGGACCCCTCGAAGGCATCATCATCATCATCGAATGCTGATGGTGCTGCTTCCTCCTCTTCGAAACCGCCGAGTTGGCAGCCTCTGGAGGCCCTGCTCCGGGTGGTCGCCGCTGCTGCCGCCTCACTGAGCCCCGCGCACCATGTAGCGAGTTTGTTGGCGTGCTGCCATAACGTGGTGGTGGAGAATGGCGCCTATTTGGCGGAGAGCCCGGACGAAGAAGCGCTGGTCGACGGGGGCGTGACCATGGGGTAATTAACATGAGAAGGGGGTTTAAAGGGAGGACGGAGGGAGGTGAAGATGGACGGGCAGGATAGGGGCAAAAGTTGAAAATGGCAAAAACAGTGCATCATTTAGTAGTGTCTCTATTTTTCTCCTTTTTTCATTTGGATTATTCTTCATTCCTTTTTCTGCTGCTCTTTATCATTGCGCTCTTGCCCTTCTTTTTATTCTGTTTCTTTCATTTTTCCAACAGGCTCACTTACCAAGGGCAAACGGGCGACCAGCTGAGCTTGAGCTTTGAGCCTTCGCCCGGCAATCCAGATGAACCACGCGCCATGACTTTACTGGCCACCGTGCCTTTTTCGTCGCACCGCAAGCGCATGTCGGTGGTGGTGAAAGATGCCCAGGGGCAGCACTGGCTGTACCTCAAGGGCGCCGACAACGTGGTGTTTGACCGCACCAGCGAGAGCAACGGGTATGACCTCGTGGGCGGCCGCGCAAAAATCATGGCCCAATTGGAGGTGCGACAGAGTACAAGAAAAGCGAATGATGCCATGAAATGCAAATTTCTGTGCTGTGCCATAATTATTTCCATGATAATTAGTATTGCCGCAACGTGTTTGTTGTTGATGAGACTTCTATACTTTAAAAGCACAACACAATTTTCAGTATTTGAAGGGTGTTTTGCCTGTGTGCTTTTCTTTTCCCTTCATCTGCCCTTCTTCGTTTCTCTCTTTTCTGCACCTTTTCAAGGTATTTGCGGCCGAAGGGTTGCGCACGTTGGTGCTCGCTTACCGCCCTCTGAGTGCCAAAGAAGCTTCGGATTGGTGCGCGGAATGGAAGCGTGCAACCGAGGCCACTTCAGACCGCAGTGGCGCGCTCGAGAAAGCAGCAGCCACCATTGAGAAAGACTTACTGGTGAATAAGATAATCGTGTGGACAGACTTCTCATTTCTCTCTTCTCTCGTGCCTTTCTTTCTCGCCTCATCGAGTTTCTTTGCCAATAACTCTCCGCAAATGCAACCATCACCATAACCGCCACCTTGTGACTCGACTCTCATCACATAAGCTTGTGGTGTCGTCATGTTTTCGCTGCTTTTGTGGCATCTGCACTTTACCTTCTTCTCCTCTTCATTTTGCTGCTACCCATTCTTTTAGTTGCTTGGCTCCACGGGCATCGAAGACCGGCTGCAAGAAGGGGTGCCCGAGTGCATTGCTTCCGTCAAATCCGCGGGAGTGAAGGTGTGGGTGCTCACGGGGGACAAAATGACCACCGCCATTGAAATTGGCCGGTCGTGCGAGCTGCTGACCCCGGACCTGAGCTTGATCGTGCTGGAAGCCGAACCCCCCGAGGGGGACCCGGGTCACGGCATCTCGGTGGAAGAACGGCTGGCCACTGCGCACCGCAAAGCGCTGTACCGCCGCCTCGGAGAAGACTTCAACCCAAGTACAGAATGAGAACGAATTTTGTCTTACTGTGATTTCTACTGAGTTAATGTATAATTTTACCGCTTCTACTTACGTGTAGTGCAAACCTCTTGCTCTTTGATCTCTTCTTGCTTCCTTACTTTTTCCCCGTCTTTACGCTTCATGATGCATCAGATGCGCCGCCTCTCGCAAATGGCCTAGTGGTGGACGGCCCTTCCCTGAGCTTGATTTTGGGCACTTCGCACGAGAAGCTTCTCCTCGAGCTCGCTTGCTCTTGCGCTGCAGTCGTCGCTTGCCGGGTGTCGCCGGCGCAGAAGCAGCTGATCGTGAAAATGGTGAAAGAGGGCCTGCCCAATAAGCCCATTACCTTGTCCATTGGCGACGGCGCCAACGACGTGCCGATGATTCAAGAAGCCCAAATTGGCGTGGGCATCAGTGGAAAAGAAGGGAGGCAAGCGGTGAACTCGAGCGACTTCGCGATTGCGCAGTTCCGGTTCTTGGAGCCGCTGCTGCTGGTGCACGGGCGTTGGAATTACCGCCGCATTGCGAAAGTGGTGCTCTATTCGTTCTACAAGAACATCGTCCTCACGATCGTGCTGTTGTGGTGGACCATGGACTGCGGCTACAGTGGGCAGTCGCTCTATGAATCGTACATTTACGCAGCCTACAACTTCTTCCTCGGCCTGCCGATTCTATTCCTCGGCATTTTCGACCAGGTCTGTTCTCATTTCTTGTCCTTAAATTTACCTTATTCACTTTCCTGTACGTATTCTTTTTTTCTTTCTTTGTCGGTAGAACATAAATTTTTCGATTCCATTGGCGCACCATCATCATTCACACTTTTATCCTATATTTTAACCTTTTTATTCTTCTTCTCAAATGTGTGTTTTATTTTGTGCTGATGTTTGGTAAAGGATGTCCTGGCGGACACGGCGCTTCAATTCCAAACCCTGTATTCCGTGGGTCTCAACAAAACCGACCTCAACGTGCGCGTCATGGCGCAGTCCTTCCTGCAAGCGTGCGGCGACGCCGCCATCTTGTACTACTTGACCCTGGGCTGTTTCAACGGACCCGGCATGGCGAACGGCGGCGCATCGTCGTCCCCTGGCGCGTCGTCTCCGGGTTCGGTGTGGGAGGGTGACACCGGCGAAGGTTATGGGATTTGGGTGTTTGGGACTGCGGTGTACACCAACATGGTGACGGCGATGCTAATGAAAGTAGCCCTGCTTCACAACAGCTGGTCGACGTACGCGTTCGGGGTCATGGCTTTTTCCGTGGCCCTTTACTGGGGCTTCGTGATGTTGTACGGGTCGTTTGAGCCGGTGGGCGATGGTTTTGCGGCCACGTGGCTCGCGTCGTACGAGTTTTATTACGCTCCGTAAGTACTTTTTCTTCTTCCTACTTTACATTTCCTTTTCCATCTTGCTCTTTGTGCATCACTACTTTTCCTGCTGACTTGGAGCGTGCTTCATCCTTCTTCTCTCGCCGCGGCCCATTTCAATTAATGTACCTTTTTGAAATTATCTTTTTCTTTTTTGCTCTGTCGGAACCTTTCTCATTTTCTGTTCAGGCAAAAAATGGTGGCTTCTGGCGGTTTTTGGCTGTCGGCCGTGGCGGTGCCTGGCGTCGTGAACGTGGCCGACATGTTCCTCCTCGCGGTCAACACCCAGCTTTTCACTGGCAAGACCCATGCTGCGCGCGAGTGGGAAGTGGTGACCAAGTCGAAGGTAAAAGGAGGAGCGCCTTCGGGAGCTATGGGGCAAGAAAATAGTGGGAGTGACAGCAGCGCAATTCTTGGAAGTCCTATATGAGTATGTGAAAGCATTCTTGCTCGGCAGGCCTGCTGCAACATGGCAGCTTGAAGGTATATCAAGGGACTATGAATGGACTTATGAGCACTTTTCTTTTTTATACGAGAACCAACAAGAAACAGGAAAGGAGGCCCCGTATATGTCCCTCTTTTTTTATTAGCCGTTATTGCACTCTACTGGCTCACACCATACGTTTCTCAATGAAAAACACTCCAACGGAATCTCGACGAACTAGGGGTTAAAGGTCTGCTCGGGAGGCGATGGCAATCCTATCGTAATATGTAGCTTTCTGGTGGAGGTGGAGTCAGCACGGGGCTTTCTACACTCCATTTTTAATTTTATAATGGTTAATGGTTAATGGAACGAAGAACTTTCGCCGTATAGGGCCATTTCCATATCCATTTCGTTTCCATTGCAAAATCCTCGAGTCCAATTCCAATTTTAAATTCCTACATGTAGCATTCGAGACCAGGTAGTTATCCAATTCCAATTTTTCACCGGCGTGCTTGTCAACTACGGCCATCTTTGTCCACTCCGATTCGAATCACCTGAATGCCCTTCGCTGCGATGGCTGGTGGTAATAGCCGTGGAGCATGCGTCTTGAATATGCGTTTGATCTCCGCTTTGTATTTGACGTAAAC
>Ga0307982_1001380_pt1 | contig 19771 bp, 12 predicted proteins | sample OrgLakmetagen989_FD_201847 | JGI IMG/M metagenome (GOLD analysis project Ga0307982, IMG submission 201847) | Saline water microbial communities from Organic Lake, Antarctica - #989 | ecosystem: Environmental > Aquatic > Non-marine Saline and Alkaline > Saline | place: Antarctica: Organic Lake... | reverse complement strand
AAAGTGTCGCATTCCCCCCACTGTTGCCGCACGGCACTGTGCAACGCCCCAGGCAGAGGCACGGCCTGTGGTGCAGGTGACTCGACAGCTGCTGATGCTGTTTGCTTTCTGGCTTTTGCGTGTGTCGATTTTCTGTGTGCACCCTCCGAAGCCGCCTGTTGAGCTGCTGGGGCGCTGCCACCATTGCGCTGCCGCGGCAACCGGGGGGCTATTCCAAGCAAGGCCTCCAAGCCATCGCTGTCGTCATCTGGAGAAGATATTGCACCAGATGAATCCAAATTCACATGTTTGTGCTGCTTCCCTGGTGCTGGCTTGCCTCTGCCCCCCATGCTGTCCTCGTCTGAGTCCAGTAGAATCTCCCCTGCCTCAGATTCGTTGCCTGACCCTGACTGAGCATCACCAGAGCTCCCGTCGCTGGAAAGGGCCAAGTCAATGACTGCTTGCTGCTGTTCTTGTAGGGGGACTTCCGCTGCACTGCCCTGGAGTGACCCCCCCTGTACAGCCGCCCCCATGTCTGAGGTGCCAGCAGCAGCAGCTGAGAGGATGATGGCCTCCCGCTCCTCCGCAGCAACCAGGCCTATGTATGACAGTGCGTATGTGCTTGTGTGGCCCACCCCCCTGCCCCTGCGTCGCTCAACCAAGCTGCGGTTCACCAGCGAGGACATGGACTTCCAGCCGTCAGAGTAGGAACCATACGCCGCTGACACCGGGGCCTTTGAGCCAAACTGCGTCTCAGTTAGGGGCGTAGCCTCGCTTATGATTTGCTGCTTGCTGAGCTCAAAGTCTGTCAAGTCTGCCTCCGCGGCGCTTTCCCAGGCTGATTGTCTGGCAGCAGCTCGTGATAGCCTCAAAAGCCCGACAAGCAGTGCGCAGCCTGCAGTGCCCGCTTTTGCAAAGCGTAAAACAGATGTATTAGACTCGGTGGCCCTTGGACGTGAGCGCTTGGGTGGCGATTCAGGAAGGTTGGTGCTGCCGTCGTGGCTGGCATTCTGAGCTGCACGACTTCTCTTGCTGCCTCCGGTGCTGCTTACCGCCGAAGCTGCACTAGAGTCAGCTGAGCTGCTCAAGACATTGGCTTCGATCATTCGTGCAAACAATGGCCCACAACCTTGAATGCGCAGCGCATCAGCAGCAGAGTTGATCGCATCAAGTGGCAAGCCGTCCTTGGTTTGAACCGGCTTGCTCTTGAGGTGTTTGATCAACTTTGCTACAGCAAACGACTTGCCGCGCAGCGCCTCAGTCTTGGCATACTTATCCTTGAGCTCTTTCAAGTAAGCAAGAGTCTTCTTGATTGAAGCTGACATCTGGACAGTCGCGTTGGCTTGCTGAGACTGAAAGTCGGGCGGGGCCGGGCCGGATGCTGGACGTTTGATCAAGCCTCAGCCTCCAACAGGTGTCAGCAGAGTATGCCAGAGAAGCAGAAAAGCACAATATGTACAGTTTAAGAATGAATTTAGAAAGCACAGAAGGAAGTGCTCAGCAAGATTCCGAATATGCTTGCATATGAGAGTGTCGACTGTCACATGCCCCTCCTTCAGACAGAGTTCACCCCCCCCCCTTATCCCACCATCAAGGAACAAAAGTGGCCAAGCAGTGTCCACGCACTTGAAGGCAGGGCTTGCGTGACCACCTCTGGTTCTGTCCTGGCAATCGTGCTCTGGAGGGTGAATCCAGACAGCGGCGGTGGAGGCGGCCCCAACAGCTGGAGAGCTATGCAGACGCGCCTCAGTGGGATGCTGTCATGCGATGCCCATGTACCACTGCAGCGTGCAAGCAGTCATAGGAAAGCGCAAATAGACCCACTGCGTACCCAACATGCCAGATGCTGTGCGAGCTTCCAATCTTGTCAAACGTCAGCGGGAAGAAACGCTCCGGGAACTTCAGCAGGTACAGGGCGATGCCGCCGAGGATAAACCACAGGAATAGCTGCCCATGGTGGTCATCCCCCAGTGGGCTCGTGCCCAGTGCACGCGTGGCTGCATCTACTTCGCCTGGCACAAGCCACGACCAAAAGTTCATCCCGTACACCCACTCGACATATGCTGCAGCAACAGTAACAGCTGGACTACCATTTACAAAGATTGTCCACTTTGGAGCCTCAACATTGATGTTAATGCGGTAGGCAAACACTCCGCCAGCGGCAAGGAGAATTGTCCCCACAGTAGCAAGCAGGACTAGCTCCTCTTGCACAACGAGTTGCAGCAGCCGATTTGGCACACCAGCGGCGGCCAAGCATAAAGCCATTGCTAAGATGGATAAGTTGATGGCAAGTAAATCAGTTGCAGATGAGATGTGGTACAGAGGAGCATACGTGTTGCAAGTGTGGTAGAATACGATGGCACACTGCACAAAGCCGTGTACGACGGAGGCGTGCTGCATCAGCATAAAAGGCACATACCGTTGCTACCATATAGCAAATTGAGGCTGCAAGAAGTTGAATTCGGGAAGTCTCTTCTAGCACTTCCCAGTATGACAAAGTGCTGATGCACAGCCTGCAGTAACGGCAATATCCTTGAAGGGCGATGTGAATTGCAGTGGAGGCTCGACGAACCAGATACCCAGTGCCATTTCGATGAATGCAGTTGCAATATTTACTGTCTCATTTGTGAGCGACACGTAGTGTTCCAAAGTTTCCCACGGAGTCTCGTGGTAGACATACCCAGAGAAAATGAACGTGTTTTTCTTCTCATGAGGCCAGCCATAAAGAGTAACCCTCTTCCCTGCAGCAAAAAGAATCGTGTTGAATGCCACGCCGAGCCCTGATTAAGGTCTTGCCTTGAACGAGGTGGTCAACAGGAGAGGCGCTTGAGCGCGGAGCAGCGTTCATCTTGGCGGCTTGCGTGGCATGTGCTTCTTGCCAACAATTAATTTCACAACCAAATCGCGCATGTTCAGGTTTTGGACGAGTCACACTGTGTGGTGGTGGAGATCTAGTACGAATAAGGGTCATTTAGGCACCCCCTGAAGGGGGACTTTCAGCCGTCAAGTCAATGCCCACGGCTTGCTGCTCGGCTATTGTCTGGCATCTGTGCGCCATACAACGGAAGACTGCCTGCACACTGTAGTGAGACAGCACCAGTCTACTTGCTGGTAGCTGTTAGCCGCAATCTTCATCGTGCGCAAATCGCGGTGCTGCTGAGCATTACCTGTCCCGGCTGTCTTGCCTGGGGTACCTGGTGGCAGGAGAGCACTCCTCGTACACTGGACTTGGGGATCGGTGATCAGAGACCGGACATGCGAGATGTGACAATCTATTGAGAGTTGATATGTATTGCCCATAAGGAGGCGGATGATAGGCAAAGTGCCCTCGGGCGCGGGAAGGGCGCCTGAAGGGCGCACGCCTTCGCCTGTCGCTCCCCCATGCTCAACTGATGCTCGGCGGTAAAGTTGGCTGAATGGCACAGGGTATCCAGAGTTATCTAACTGGAAGATCACACATGCTCTCAAGAGAGTTTCAAGACATCCCCCCTTTCAGGTTATTGCCTGCTGCTGCCTTGTCGGCGTCCGCAAGGTCTTCTTGAGTGCCTGCGTTCAAGGGCGAGAGCAGAATGGGAGCAGTTTCAAAGCAGCCCAGGAGCCTGAGGAAGTGCTGGAGCTGCTGCTATGTGTGGGCTTGTCTGTTCCCCGTCTTGAGCTGCTGCAGCTGTTAGCTCAGCTCGAATAATTTTCACCGCTTCATCTGTACTGCCGGCACCTCGTTGGATAAGCACGCTTGCGATGTGTGCAAGCAGCTTTTCAGCTACAAAGTGATTCACTTGCTCAACTTGTTCCTGCGATTCTGGGTAGCTGGGCGCTGATGCTGAAGCCACCCAGTCGCTGTGTTTGAGCAGTGACTTGGCCACTGCAGCCTGATCTCCAGATGCCGACAACGATGCAATGGTCAGCTTATACAGCAGGGGCTGCGAAAACTTCGTAAATTGTTCGAATCTTCCATCAACGATCAGTACATGGTCGATGGTTTTCAGAACTTCTGCTACCCAGGCCATAGTAGTGCACGCCGCGTTTCATGCGCGCTGGAGTCTCCCAATTGTTTGCTCGTCAATAGTCTGCCGGTGAATGCTAGTATGAATCGATTGTGTAAAATGCCATGAAAATGGCATGCCAGTTGCCACATTTCGAGATGTTTGGTCACCGCGGCCACTGCAAAATCCATTGACCCCCAAGAGAAGGCAGAGGGCTTGCTGCATTGACACCGGGCAGTCACCACAGTCAGCTTGATGCACCGACAACACTATAGCTTCTAGAGGCAGTGTCACATTGAATTAGGAGCTGATACCCAAGCAAGGAATTCGCTTCCAATTGCTCAGGTGATAGTATAGTCTTGCTTGGTCCCGTCCTGGAGCGGTAGCAGAGGGACCTTCAGGGATGCAAACACTCTGCTGACAAAGTGCTGCATGTGGGATTCATGCAGCTCAAGTGGTCAACATTTCTGCTGACTATGCTTCTCAATAGGTATTCACGTTGTGTGGATAGTGAGCACAGGTGGCTTTCGCAAGTTTAGCCTGCCCTGCTGTGTCATGTTTGTCATGTCGCGCTGATGATACAACTGAGGACAGGCAGCCCTAGCAGTGCAAGTAAACTGAAAGATGACAGATGCTCACCGTTAAACATGACTTGCGACGCGAAACAGGTCACTACCGCAGCAATTCTCGCTTCGACCTGCTGAACACAGCATCCCCAATAGTGCAGGCTGATTCAAAATCCGCTGGTCTTGTCGAGGTGTGCGATGAATGCAAGCGCTGCTTTGGAGGGCACCAGCCAGCCTTCCCGCTTATGATCTATGGCTATAGGTAGATCTATATCCAGCACAACCACTCATACTTCAGCGACTTTTGAATCACTGTCAGAGTTTTCACAGACTCGGGTTCGACGAAACTCAGGTGAGCCTCGAAAGCAGAGCTGCATTTACTTAGCAATTAGCCTGCAAGAAGCACCCAAAGCACTGCCGGAAGAAAGAGCAGCTTGAAAGTGAAACCTTTTCAAGAATGCAGGTATGCAATCATCCATGGTATGGTGAGCAAGGGGCCTTGATGTCGTTTGTCGGCTGCTCGAGTGAACACATGAGCGGAAGATGGAGTTTGGCCACCTCACTTCAGAACATGACCTCTCCATGCAATCCTTCCGAGTGTTCTATACACTTGCATGATGAGCTGAACCACCTGATTTATGAAGACACGTCCCCTCTCCTACCTTGTTACGCGAGGGACGTTAATGCTCTGATCCACGAACACTCGAACCCAGCTTACGCTGACAAAACGCTCAATCATACATCCGTACCGAATTTCAACCGAACCGCACAAAAAAGACACGAGAAGTACAGTTTTGTATTGTGTTGACAGTAAGAAGCACACACATCAATGTCCACTTGAGTGGCCCAGTAGCTGGCCCCCTCAGCAGTCACTAGGGGCGTCCCACTGAGTGGCGCCCGTTTTGCTGTTGTGGTAGTACACATACCCCTCCTCGTCTGTGTAGCTGGTCCAGCCGTTGCGCCCCTGCAGGCCGTCCGGGTTGACCTCCTCCTCTTCAGCGGGCGCCCCCCCCGCGGCTGTGGCCTGCACTACCTCCAGCTCCACGCTCTCGCGCTCACGAGTGGCCAGGCACTTGGGTTTGTCCCACGTCGTCGTGTCTGTCAACTTGTCGTAGAAGTAAGCAATGCCATCGTCGGTCTCATACACAGCCCAACGCGAGGGGGGGCCGTCTTCGGCATCAGCGGCTGCCACCGCCTCCTGCCCCGTCAAGCGCCCAGTACTGCTGCTGCCGCCGTATGTGGCAGCCAACGCGTCTGAGGCAGTGGTACTCTTGGGGGGGCTGCGGTCTACAGCCGCCACCAAGTCCACCCCTCCCCCCTGCAGCATGCCAGCGTCACGCTGCATGGCCAGAGTGAATGTGACGTCAGACTTCCGGCACACATCCAGCATCCACGGCTCGTACTGGGAGTCAAAGTCACTGGGTTCTGTCCACTGCGTGGCGCCCGTGACCGCATGGTGGTAGTACAACAGGCCTGTGGAGTTGCTTTGGTGCACTGCCCAATTTGGGTTGGCAGCTGGGACAGGCACTGCCAGTGCTGCAGGGGCCCCCTGCGCATCCTTGCTCTGTTTCCACGTGGACACAGAGCGGTGCGAGCGCGTGGCAGTGCTTCCGCTGTCCGCTTTCTTCTCGGAGGTGTCCCGCTTAGGGGGGGCACTGTCCTGCTCAAGGGGGGTGGGGACAGCCTGCCTGGCCAAGGCACGACGGGAAGACGAGGAGCTGCCCTGCGTCGCCTCCCTGCTGCTTGTGGCGGAGGTGGTGCTGGCTGCAGGCGCCGCAGCGCTGCTGGCAGCGGTGCTTCGCAGCATGTGGTCGGCGGCGGCACTGAGGGTCACCCCCGCCGCGGCGGCCTTGCTGGCAAGTCGCGCGGCTTCTGCGGGCTCCAGCCGCAGCGAAACAATGTCTGGCGAGCTGCTTGCCGCGTGGGAGGTGGCAGAGCCCATGGTGGGGGCACCCCCCCCTGCGCTACCCCGCACTGAGTCACCGGCGGCGCCATAACGGTTCCCCACTGCAGCCGTGCCAAGGCGCCCTGAGCGGTAGGGGTCGGAATTTGCCAGCGCAGAGCTGCTTGTGGACGCCGCATTCAAGCTCTGCATGAACTCAGCAGCCGGACTGCTGGCACTATGCTGCTGTGTGGCGGATCCACCGGTGGGGCTTGAGGCAAGGGGGGCGCCAGCGGGGCTGCCGCTGGCACTCACAGCTGACGCATCCGGCAGGTTGTACGTCACCCCACCTGCAGAGAAGCGTCCGCCAATGGAAGGGACCATGGCGCCTCCGCGGCTGCCGCCGCCATTGGAGCTGGTGTTGCCGCTGCCACCGGCACGTGCTGCCCCCTTGGCGGCGGCAGCAGCCAGTGCAGAACCAGCAGGTGCATGTGCCTCACTGCTGCTGCTGTTATGGCCGGCGTTTGTGCCAGGGCTGGGCAGTCCCTGTGTCTTCTCGCGCACTGCCATACGCTGCGCGGCTTCCGCATGGGAGCGCTGGGCAGCGGCAGTCTTCGCAGACTCTGCACTGCGCTTGCGCTCCTGCTCTTGCACAAGCAGGAACTGGTAGTGCGGGTTGTGTTCTCGCTCCAGGCGGCGGCGTTCCAGCAGCTCCCGCTCCCGGGCGGCGGCAGCAGCAGCCACCGCAGCGTCGCTCTGCAGCCCCTGCAGCAGCCCCATCACAGCGTCACGGGAGCCCATGATGTGCGAAATGCCCCCCACAGACAGCAGGTAGTGCATGGTGTCGTCGTGTTCCCGCCGCCCTCGTGACCGCTGGATGGACACAGCGCAGTCCAGGGCCGTCTCCCCAGCCGCAGAAGGGGTGTTCACGAAGCACAGCTGTCGAGTGGCGTACGGCTTGCCCCACGCGGCCTCGATGTCCACGGAGCGCTTGGGGGCTCCCGGCACCCCCGAGGCATCTGCCAGAACATAGCGGGCGGACAGGGAAGCCACCCGCGCCTGGGCGTCGTCGTCGGGGGTCTGTGGCAGCAGGTTCACCATGTACTGCACCACAGGGAGGTGTGAGTCGCCGATGGCGGCTGCCTTGTGCAGGGGGGTGGCACCAGTGACGTCCGCCACCTCCACAGAGCACCCTACTTGCACCAGGAGGCGCGTGGTCTCCAGGTCCCCGCTCAGCGCCGCAGCGTGCATAAGCGTCTTGAAGCCATCGTCAGGGTCTCGTAGGCGTGCCAGGTTCTGCTGGGGGATGTCTCGCAGCCATCGGTAGGTGTCCTGTGTGCGGGCCAGCAGCTCGGCCACATCCTCAGCGTATCCGTTTGAGGCGCAGGCGAACACCTCTGCCACCCATTCCCGCAGCGCCCACCGACGGTAGTTCCCGATGATCCACTTGTTGATGGCGCGGCACGCAGATTTCTCCTTGCGGTACGCCTTGGCGGTTTGCCGTGCCTTGATGCTGGCTTGGATGCGGGTGGCCGCTGCATGCTGCTTCGCCAGGCGCCGGCGCTCAATGAACCCTCGGGCGACAGACTGCACGCGCTTGGAGGCGCTGTTGAACACTGCAGCACGGAACACCACGAACTGGGCACGCTGGCGTTTTGACCGCACAAAGGCTTGGATCTTGATGGCAGCGGCTTGTCGCCGTGCGAGCAAAGTGCGCACCCGACGGCGCGCGCTGATCATACGCACAACACACTGGACCTTGATGATGTCCTTCATCATCTTCACGCGGCGACGGTGTTCCAGCTTCGCGCGCCACTTCTTCTGCAGTAGCCGAAGGGCCCATCGCCCTCGAATTGCCCGCTTATTCACCCGGTACATGCGGAAAGTCGCCTGAATCTTGGTGGCAGCTGCCAAGCGCTTGTCCTTGTGCTGCACAAACCACTTGCGTGTCTGGCGCGCCTTGATGTGGGCCTGCAGGTTGGTCACGTGACGCACCGCTCCCTCGTACTTCTTCTTCATCTGCCACGCCCGGTAACGACGCACCAGGTGGCGCACCGCGATGCGCCGCTTCAAACGGTTTGCGCGCGCGTACCGAAAGCGCATCCACCGCAGGCGGCGCTTGCAGAAGTTCATGATGTCATTCATGACAATGGCACGGAATTTGGTGTGAATGCGGTCAAGGCAACCATCCTTCATGAAGATCTTGGTGTGCCCCATGACAAACTCAGCATTGTCCAGCAAGTGACTGAGCAGCACTTCCGTGCCACGCTTGCTGTCCGCAATCAGTGAAGGGGTGATGGACACATCCACAGGGGGCATGCCGGGAGAGGTCTCCTTGAACTCTGGCAAGGGTGGAATGGGCATGCCATCGCACTTGGGCACCATGTGAATGTACCCACGCGCCTGCCCACACCGCGTGGCACGTCGCCAGAAGTCCACATACGGCTCACGGAAGGGGTACCCCTCTCGCCTGATGCGCACCGTCTCCAGCACTCCCGAATACAGCAGCTGCTCCAGGATCTTGGGCGCCTCAAACACCTGCGGCTTCTTCACTTCGTTGGGCTTGATGGTGCGGATGTAGTGTGGGTTAGTGTGCAGCAGTGTGTCGTACAGGTGCTTCAGCTGGCGCTTGAATCGCCCGCCAATAGTGGGCGCCGTGGAGCCCTTCCCCTTACGGGGGGAGGAGGGGGTGCCGGGCACGCCGCTGCCTGCGGCTGCGGCTGCAGCGGCAGCGGTCATGGCGCCTTCGCCAGCAGAGAAGTCATCTGAGAACAGCGTGCGCACGAAAGAGACCTTGGACTCCGCCATCATCTCCTCAAGGTCGTCGTTCAGCTTGTCGTTGTTCTTGCCAATGAAGTTCTTCACAGTGTACGTCACCGCCCCCGCGAAGTGCTTCACGCTGAACTTGTCCATGGAGCGCACCTTGGGCACCAGGAAGTACTCGTTTTCCCCCTGGTGGGCTCGCACCACGGTATCCAAGAACTTCTCATCAGTCATGCCCTGCTGTCCGCCACGGCACACATCATCCAGCAGTGTCAGGATGCCGGGGGGGGCCTTGTTCTTGTTCTTGGCCCCGGCTTCAATCAGCTCCACACAGGGCTGGTTGTTGCGGAATTTGATGGAGGTGACGTCCACTCCCTCCATTTTGTACATTTCCTGCTCCATTGTGAAAATGTGTGTGTTGAACAGCGACTGTAACTTCTCGTTGGCAAAGTTGATGCACAGCTGCTCAAATGAGTTCACCGCGAAAATCTCGAAGCCAAAGATGTCCAAAATGCCGATAAAGTTGTTGGTTCCGTCAGGGTAAGCGAGAACACTGTTCACTCGTCCGATGAGCCACGTGAACATGCGGTCGTACACGTGCTTAGCCAGGGCGTTACGTGAGTTCTTGGCGCGGCGGGCATCTTGATGGCGCTCCACCACCTCCATGCCCACCTTCATGCGCTGCGTGACCAGGCGGCGCGGGAGGTCAATGGTGCCGAACAGCTCAGCGGTGGTTTCTGCCTGCCCGGGGTTTTTGATCTGGGACTTGTTGTCAGCGTCCTTCGTGGCCACGTCCTTGAACTTGATGTTGCCCAGGTTCATGATGCCTGCAATGACCCGCCACATGGAGGCCTGCAGGGGGGCCTCAATGCCCACCGCTGACAGCCCATCCATCACATCTGCAAACTCCTCCTTGTCGTCTATGTTCTCAACGGTCACGCAGTTGCCATTGGTCAAGTAGTCGTACTTGTCAGGGGTGCTCAGTTGCAGGTCAGCCCGCAGGTCCTCCGGGCACGCCACGCACAGTTGGTAGAAAATGTGAAAGTTGCGCTCTCCCTCCAAAGGCTTCACCACGCGTGCCTTCTCAAGCAGGTAGTGCTCCATGGTGGCGCCCACAATGCCCCCCTGCAGGTACTGGATCTTCAAGAACTTCCCGAAGCGAGAGGAGTTGTTGTTCCGCAGTGTCTTGGCGTTGCCAAACGCCTCAAGGAATGGGTTGCTCTTCAGCACCTTCACTTCGATGTTGTTCTTGCTGACGATGCCGCTGCCACCCTGCGCCTTGTCCTGCTGGATCATGAAGCGAGCAGAGAGCGCTGTGAGGTACTTCATGACTTGCTTGGCAGCCTCTGTCTTGCCGGCGCCTGACTCCCCAGACACAATGAGGGACTGATTGTTGTCTTTGGGCCGCGCTGCCTCAAGCATGCTGCGGTAAGCTTTGTCTGCCACCGCGAAAACGTGCGGAACTCGGTCATTCTTGAAATCGTGTAATGCTGCAAAGGGTGTGTGCAGTGCAGCAGAGTATTAGTCCAGGCAAGGCAGCCAAAACAGTCGTGCGTGCTCGATGGCCGGCCTTCAACACCCCGCTGTAGGCAGTTGCGAGTGCACGATAGCGGAAGCTTACATTGTCCGGGACCTGGAATATCATACAGTTTTTCAATCAGTCTGTAGGGGTTCTGTGCAAAATAAACCACATGCAAGTGCGTCAAGGTGCAAGCTGATTTCACATGTTTGGCGTGGCGGCTGCCGTCGTCAAACCCAGCACCTTCGCGCTCTGAATAGCGTATGGCATAACAAGGGCAAGATCATTGACAGGGAAAAACCCCACCACATTTATTTGCAGCTACTGCCATGTGCAAAGCGATTACACTCACAATTGAAATGAGAATTTCCCCTGTCCAGGTGTAGATTTTGTCCTGTTTGTACCGCCGCTTGAGCAAGTTTAGCAGGGGCGCTTCGTGCAAATTGTTCAGCAGGCTGACATCATCCAAATCTTCTAAATGGCTCGGGTCACATGCATGAGTGTCGCTAGCCTTGACAACATGAGCCATCCCAGTCTCAACATCGAGCACTGTTGCTTTGCCAGCCTCAACTGATCTCAAGTACCCCAGTGCCCAGCACGCGTCCTTCGCAGGGAACCACACCTGCTCACTCATTGCGTGTGCCATTGCAGCTCAAATGTAGGTGAATTCCCCAATTTTGCTGGCAAATGCGTGTTGCACCGCGACACTGCAAGCTGCAGCAATTTCCGCACAAGAAGAGCTCTGTGAGGTCGGAGAAGACCAGCAGCATACGCCGTGGACTACATGCCACATTTGTTCAGCGGTCGTGGTTTGTTGTTGGTCCCCCAGGCGCGAAGATGTCGCTTGCTGCGTCGAATTTTGCTGGAGGGCCCTCGACATGGCATCCAGTCGAAGCTGAGCTGCTTTAGAAGTTCTCAATTGTTGGGCAGCTGCCGCCCATTGAAAAGCATACTGATTTTACATACACGCTGAATTGCAGGCTATTGCATCTTATTGTCTGGTGGGTGTAGCTGGAAGCCTATCGCTGAGGTTTGCACTGCACTTTGCAACCTTACCAGCAGCCTTTTTTTACTCTGCTGCCCCAAAGCCATGGCCTCCTATGGTTTTGAATCAACGCCAGCTCCAGTGGCACCAAAGTATAGGGCCAATCAGACCATGGCAACTGGAGGTGCTAACATCATGCACGACTCGCGCGTGCGGCGAGGAAACACCCACGGCGCAAAGCCAAGCCTTGGAGCAACTTCCGCAAGTGGAACTGTGCTGAAGACTATGCAGCATAGTACACGTCGAAGGACGGCAATAGACCCTTTCAAGTCCAAGGCAAAACAAGTTTATCGTAAGCTGCACACCAGTCACACTGTCGGTCTCTTGCTAACAGGCCAATCGGTGACGGAGCGCACTGCATTGTATGATCGCATCTATGCGCAGATGAGGATCTGGACTTGACACCTTTCCTGGTGGAGCAAGAGGAGCCAAAAGTAGTAGCTGATGTTACAACTCAAACAGATGCCTTTTCGGAGCCAGAGCCTCCAGCTGCATACATTCCTGCCAAGACAGGTGTGGACGCTGCGACACAGATTGAGCACGGCGCTCTCTTTGACTTTGACACCGAAGTGGAGCCCCTGCTGTGCGTGATTGTGGGGAAAACACTAGAGCAGTCTCTACTTGAGGTCATGGAGGAATCTGAGCTGGACACTCTCCAAGTCTCAAGGCACGAGTTGGAGCAGGCAAACGTTGCTGAGCGTCAGCGGCTGGCTGAGCTTGAGGCCGCTTCGGCAAAACGGGAACAAGCGAAGGCACAGGCAGTAGCAGTGCAGCGCACACGGAGACGGCGAGAGCTACGCACCCTGTCCAAGGTGGCCGCAGTGGCTGTGGCTCGGCGCATTGTGGCGTCAGTGTCAGGAGCTGCCGCTGCTCACCTCGCAGTGGAGGGACGATTCGCGTTTCCTGAAACGGACGAAGTCGCCGCATACATCTCAAAGGAGCTGGTGCCGGCGACTGCACACAAGCTGCAGCGAGCAGAAGTTGCACGGGCCGCTGTTGCGGCGGTTGTGGTGGATGCAGTGGCACTGCAGCGCACTCAGCTGAGCGCGCTGCGGGCTGAGCGCGCAGCAGCAGCTGCTGCTGCGGAGGAGGCAGCGGCACTCAAGGAGCTGAAGCGAAGGTACTTAATCAAGGTCACGGTGCACCCCCCAGAGGACCTCCTCAGCGACCCTGCCTTGCAGCGGCGGGTGGCAGCAGAAGCGATGGGGGTGTCAGGGGGGGGTGCAGCGGGGGGCGACTCTGACGTCGAGGAGGATGATGAGGCACATGACGCCCTTGGTGATGTGGAGCCTGGCTCTGTGGTTGTTGGTCCCTTCCCTGTGGCCCGTATTGACACGGTGGCTGACGTCACTGCTCGCATCCACGACCTAGTCGACGCACAGGTCGTCCGGGCAGTGCGGGTTGCACGCAAGGCTGCAGGGCTGCTCAGCGAGGAGGAGGAGGAGGCATTAGAAGAGGCACAGGAGGAGGAGGAGGAGGAAGAGGAGGAGGGGGTGCCTGCTGGCAGCATCCTGTGGATGCGCCACACCCGTATCCGACTCACCTACCACGGCCAGGCACTGGCAGAGGGTGCCAACTTGAACGAGTACAGCGCTGATGACTTGCTGGCTGGGCTGGGTGTGGCTACGTACGTCAGCAGTGCTGCCAAGTAGTAGATTGCTTGCTGCAGCTGCGCGTACTTAATTGAGCAGACTGCTGTGTTTGAATTTAAATGTCTGGTGTCCAGCACACCCTGGTGCAGCCTGTGGTGCAGCAGTAGCTCTAAGGTAGCGGCATACTCGCAGCAGCAGCCACAGCAGTGCTGCGTCTGGACCTTACTTGAGAGGTCTTGGCACAGCAACAGCAACACACCTTGCCGCCAGCCCGTGCCTCAAGACTGCGGGTTGGCTTCGTCCATGGCCACCAGTGTGGCCCAGGCGACGCTGGTGAACTCCGTGAAGCCCTCCTTCATCTCTGCCAGGGACGGGTCGCCGACTTTGCGCATGGTGGCGACACAGGAGGGGCAGTACCACGTGCCCTCAATGGAGCGCTGCAGCTGCACACATGGCAGGTGGAACCACTCGTACTTGCAGTCATCGTTGTCGCAGCCGATCATCTCGCCCAGGGCGACACGGCGACAGAAGCAGTACCGCGGGTTGTCCGCTGTGGTGGGGTTTCCCTCCGCGTCGTGCGTTGCACTGGCGGTGGTGGTGGCGGTTGCAGCCATGTGCAACTGCTGAGCCAAGTCCCCCATCCCCCCCGTAGCGTTGCGCGCCAGGGCGCCCGGCAGCAGTGCCTGTTGCTCCAGTAGTGCCTGGTTTGCTGCGGAGCTGTTCGCAAGGTTCATGAGGGCGGCGGGGCCTAGCCCCTGGATACCGGAGAGGGCCCCCTGCGTGAGGGCTGCCATGGTGGCGTCAGCCATGGCGCTGCCGTCCCGCAGCCCCTGTAGGCCTGTCGATCCGGTGCTGCGGCCAGCAGCCATGCTGGAGGGTGCTGATGAGTCATTGCCCACGCTGAAGTTGCGCGCCAAGCTCGGCTCCTGCACCGTGGGAGTGTCGCCATAGTCATCTAGCTCAAAGTCATCCTCAAATGAACCATCAGCCCATTTGCCAGACGACCGAAGCTCGTCTTGGTATTTTGTCATGAAAGCTTCTGCACATGTTGTTTCTCATTGAGAGTGGGGCTGCGACAGCATGCACAGCGGAGATAAATCGTGGTCATTTCCTCACCCAACTTGTCCAGCTCAACCTGCACCATTTCTTCTGTCCGCTCAGCGACAGATATTTTTTCCTGTCCCTTGGACAATATGTCCTTATGCTGCGCATTCGCGAATGGTCAAGCCGGGTGCAAGCTGAATCATGCCGTTGCGTAGCGTACCAGCTCCTCCAATGTGGCCATTGCTTGGGCGTCCTCCGTTGATGCTTGCAGCTCAGCTCCTGGCGCCTTGCCTTTTTGCTGTTTGACACGCTCCTTCAGCGCAGCCATATACTGAGCTTGTTGCTGCTTCAAAGCATCAAGCTTACCGTGGGAGGTCTGCAGAAAGTTCGATCACGCATGACTAAACCAAGGCTATGAACCTCCTAACCTCATCTAAACGCCCGATCAGCTCCAAATTCCTCCTGACTTGTCCGGCAAGCTCATTTAATTCGTCTGCGTAGTCCTCAACTTGTGACAAAGCCATGCTGCCCCGCCGCTGCTGAACTTTGAAAATGCAGGCGTCGCGCTGGAGCTTGCTATCAGTGCCAGATATCCTGACTCAATGGATGACAGTCAAATGACATCTGTGGTGCCGTGGAAATGGCGTTTGTATATTGTTGTGTATGTTTTATTGCTGCCCGGTGGAGGCAGGCAGCGGTGTGGTAAGCTGCTGTGTGTGCGCCGGCCCCCCGTTGTGCAGGAGCCCAGCCCCTCCAGGCCCAAACACAGCTGTACAATGCCGAGAGCCCCGCGCTCGAGGCATCACCATGAGGCAGTGCTTTCTCTTGGTAGAGCTGGCGGTTATCGGGTGCTGCAGGGGCACCCGTTAACTATTGCTGTCCAAATGCTTGTATTATGCAGGTACTGAGAGCGGGTCGAAGTAATGGCAATCAAATTTGGGGTCAATCCTGGCACCCCAAACCCGCTCAATTGCCACTCAAGACACACACATTTCGAGCAATTGAGCGGGTTTGTGTGTGTCTTGAGTGGCACACAAGGAGCGCACTTGAGGCTGTAGGCAGAAGCGCCCCCACCATACATACAGCGGGCTGATTCCAGGCGTGTATTGCGCCCTGGTGATCCAGGTGGGCCAGGGCCGCATGCCCCAGCGGCATCCCATCGGCTGGTCAGCCAGCCGCCACATGCCAAGGCAGCACTGGTATCGATGCAGTGTACATGCATGCCCAGATGAACATCACAGCGTACCCATGGACGACAGTCCTGCTGCCTCGGAAGCGCAGGATTTTGGGTGCCTGATGCAGTATTCACGGCTGTACAGGACAGAGATCAAAGGAACACCAAGAATGAGACCAATCCAGAAAACTAAGTTTCCCAAGCGCTTGCCTTTGAACACACTCGCTCGCATAATGGACATCAGTGGGAACTGGAAGCAGCTGAACAACAGCAGCCAGGGCGAAATGAAGCCAAACATGCCATTGATGACCAATTCATGCACCAAGATAGACACCCCGAAGGTCACATATTGAGCTTGGCTTGCCTTTAATCCTGCGTTCTGTGCAGCAATGTAGCAGTGTTTCAGGAGCCACTCGTGCACTGGGCGGTTCCAGGTGCGGCTGAAGTATGTGAAAGTGGTGCTGTCCCACCAGTTGGAGTAGAATGCTCTGCAAAAAAATACGTGCTGTACTGTGATCCATCGCTCTTACACCTGAACAGAATACATACCTGTCTCCGAGTCGTGTCAGCTCTGCCCAGCCATTGCAAATGCACTCGAACACGATGTAAAAGAAGGCTATCCACAGCAGGCAGAAAGGAATGATGGTGCGCACAATCGCCTCAGCAGGGTGCAGCTGAGCAGCATTTTCCAGAACTGGGGCAACGTAATTTGCTACAAGGATGACACACATGGTCAGCGTGCCGGCTGCGAGGAACAGCTTTTCTGCAACATACGCCCAATTCACCGTCAGCGTCCGAGGGTACTTTGGCGAGTACACCAAAGTTGGCATGCACAGGAAAACAATCATGTCGTACAGTGTGATGTTTTTGGGATATACGTGGTGCAGCTCCTCCTCTGGGTCCCACTCCTCTGTTGCACCAGTCTTGCGCACTTGATCAGTCACGCCGTCTTGCGTGCCAGACGAGCCGGGGGCCACCAGTTTCCGCGCAAAGTCCAGCGCATTAGCTGCAGTCCAAGCCACATCCATATGTGTAAATTCTTCTACAATGTGGCTGAGTTGCTGACTCCTTCGGGTGCAACACCCGTGGGTTTCTTCGTGGGGGGAGTCTGCCACGCCATGCTGCTGCCCTGACTGCACACCAGTGCTCAATGCACCATGCGACGTGTTGGTAGCCTTTCCTATAGCGTCCTTTGCTAAAGTTGGTGCGCCTGTGCGGCTGCGGCTGCGGCTGCGACCGCTGCGTCGTTTGAGCTTTTGCTTCACATCCTCAGCTAAGGTCGAGGCAAGCGGCAGTGCAGAGGTGTCATCCGAGCCATTGTCACCTGCTGATGCATTTTCATCATGACAGGGGGTGGGCTGGCGCACGAGAATATGCCTCGGTTTCCATACGCCAGCTTGGATCATTGCGTACTCGCGATTTATCTCCACGTACGAGTGCAGCTTCATGCATAACACGCACGCGTGCATCAACACTGCTGCCCTGTGGGTGAAGGGGAAATCAGCTGCCGAAGAGCTGCGTGTGTACGCAACACTTCCCAGCAACAGCGCAGCCACAAGGGCATACTGCAAAACACGCGAGAGGACGCTCCACTCCTGCCCACGAGCGGCAAATCGAACCAACGGGAAGCCCAGCAGAAATGTACCAGTCATGACCACCAGTGCTGGCAGGAGCTGATATGCACGAAAGACAATGTTCCCATATATCCGAGCTTCTGTGCAAAAAACACAGCTGTTCTTGCTCTGGCACTACGCAATATGCTAGTAAGTTACTATAGCACTGGCTTACGCTCGGAGTTCAGCAGGGAACCCTGTTGCATGTAGTTCAGTGCAAACTCGTTGAAGATACCCAGCATCACAAGAACAAACACAAAGTTTATCCAGCCGAGTGTGTTTGGATGGTCGAGTGAGCCTTGTCCGTCGGGTTTCTGCGCACGGAGTTGTCGGTGAAAATGCGGAAGAAAAGTAGCCCCTCAGCTCCATACCCGCCAAAGCAAAATGACATTCCCATGCGTATCCAACAAGCTGCTGCGGGGTTTAAGAGTCATGGCCTTTGTTTTATGATGAGGGGAGACATTCGGTTTCCTATTATTGGCGCTGGAGTCCTCCTGACCTCGGCGCCACACTTCGTAGCCTGCCCAAAGCACTCCCATGATGGTAAATGCTGGGAGCAGGAGCACAAGCGTGCCTTCGTTGATTGTACTATTTTCTATCATAATTAAGTACAGCACAATCTGATCAAAGACTTGCTTCAATCTTTGCAAAGTTCCAGTTGCGAGCTTTCTCTGGTCTGGCTCAATGTGTGTTTGCTGACAATCCGCCCAGCACTTAGCTAGTCCTGCTGCAATGAATCAAGACACCAGGAAGTTTTTGACCGAATTTGCATTTACAGCCATCACTTACTTTGATTCGTGCTCGGTGTGCAAGTGGAGGGGGCTGGGCTGGGTGTTGTGGGGGGGGGGCCGATGAGTGCTGCCCTTGCATGACAGCTCGGTTTGGTGGTGGTGCGCACAACCGGGCAGCGCACAAAGAGTACACGCACACGCAGGCAAATTGATTATGGGCGCTCACTTGAGGGTGGTGCCAAATATTTTTTTGCCAGGTTGCCTGCTCCTGGCTTGCTTGCAAGCAGCGCGTGAGCATAACTGAGCCCCCCCACCCAGGAGAAATGGTTAGGGCAGCACATGGGCTGCAACTGTTATATGGTTGGTGTTCGTGCTGCGGTGGACCTCTGAAAAGTTCTTATGTGCTGCGTGGTTACTACCCCCCCACTGTCAGGGTCAAGGGGTGCGCGCGAGCTCGGTTGGGTTGATGTTGCTAGAAAATAAATTCATACACACGGATACATTTGCAGGGCAACGGGGCAATTTCGCACGAGCTCAAGTACCCTTCAAGCCGATTCAACCCCTAGCATAACTCTTTTGATTGATTTCGCAGTCTAGCATGACAACAGCCCGCACACGGCCCGGCCTGGTTCGTGAGGCTTTTCTAGATGGACGAATCTACTGGGAAAGTTCGGGCGTGAATGGCTTCCTGAGGCAGTGGTTTTTATCGGTCAGCAATTCGCACCCAGTTTGTCTCCTCACACGATCCCATCGGCTGAGCCCGCTGTCAGCCAGCGCACGCTGTGGAGAGGGTTTCTTTCAGCTTATCAGTGGATTTATTGGTACGTCAAAACCTTTTCACACGCTCATTGATTCGACGGAGTATTTTGATACGTGCTTCCCAATTCAACAACATTTCTCCGTGCTGCACTGCTGTTCAGCAACACACGTCGGCGCAGTTTTGGTCTTTATACAAGAGCTGCTTGTGCTGTACAATTTGTTTGGGCGAGATTGTCATCTATTTGGCAATGGCGTATTCCCTCAGACTGAGACAAATTCCTCGCGTTTTGTCCCATCGTAAGCAAACAAATCCTGTGCTCCAGAAGGACATTCTCAATCACACTGTTGCAACTTACAGGGGGCCACAGCACACAAATGCAACAGTGAGTGCCCTCCTTAGCACACGTTAAGGCGAAACGCACCCAGCTGTCGTGTGTGCTTGCAGCTGCAATGGGTGTGCCCGTCGCTTGATACAATTCCAGCGCTCGGTGTGACCGAGGCCACTGGCTTGACCGGCAGCTTGTACATATCCGTGGTGGCGTCATGCATCCTGACAGTGGTCATGAATGCCGCTGCAGCGTGTCTCGCCGCTGTGCGTGCCCCCTGCCTGCGGCGGTGGGCGGACTTCCCCCTGAAGGACTCCTACGGGCTGCACCCCTCCCGGTCCACGCAGCACCGTGCGGCGTGTGCAGCTGGGGGAGCGTGCAGCTGTCTGTCGTCATGCTTTGGGCGTCATGGGTACTGCGGGTCGGATGGGGGGTGCTCACGATGGACCGCGACGTGCTGCTTTCGAGCTTGTACCTTCTACACACGGGCGGGACTGCTCCTGGGCCTGATGCTCAGCTCTGGCAGCCTGGTGCTGATGCGCTGGGAAGTGGGTGGCACAGAATCTGTTCGGCATGATATGATCAGCTTCTCCCTTGCATACCTGCAGTCCCTGACGGTGAATTGGTTCGCTGCTTCCCTGGCTGTGTTTGCGCCCCTGTGGCTGTGTGCCGACCGCTGCGGCCCACGGCTGGGGTGGACCGCCTTCCCGCTGAGCTTCCGCATGGTGATGGCGTCCAATCGCGTGCCCTTCCCTGAGGAGGCTGTGAACGAGGCGGTGAGTCGGGCGCCCCGCA
>Ga0307982_1001379_pt1 | contig 19776 bp, 15 predicted proteins | sample OrgLakmetagen989_FD_201847 | JGI IMG/M metagenome (GOLD analysis project Ga0307982, IMG submission 201847) | Saline water microbial communities from Organic Lake, Antarctica - #989 | ecosystem: Environmental > Aquatic > Non-marine Saline and Alkaline > Saline | place: Antarctica: Organic Lake... | reverse complement strand
GCGCGCCCCCCCCCCCCCCCCCCCCCCCGCGCCCCCCCCCCCCCGCCCGCCCCCCGGGCCCCCCCGCCCGGGCGGGGGGGGGGGGGGTACGCAGGCGGCGATAGAGGCAGCTACTCGAATAACCGTGGCAGCTACGGCGGCGGTGGTGGCTATGACCGTAATGCTGGAGGCGGGAGTGGCAGCTATGATCGCAATGGTGGAGGTGGGGGCTACAGGGGGGGGTATGGCGGTGGCGGTGGCGGCCGGGGTGGGTACGACAGGCGATATTGACACGGCCGACGCGGCCTCATTCAGCTTTGACCTTCCCGCGCACTTACCTTGTTGGCAAAGGCATCAATCCCAATGCTCATGTCTTCCAAACTAAATGGTTTGGTGCCTGCAGATGAAGAACTGCAAAAGTCAAGTTATTTCCATTTGCTGCCGGCGATGTCAGCCCCCGTCGACTTGAGTCGCAGAACCTCAAAGCCAAGAGGAACTGCATGATTTTTTCCAGAATGATATAAATGGATTCTCTCTCGTTGTCAATTTTGGCCTGGTTATGCACATGCTGCCAACGCTCGGGCTGCATCAAAAGTGCGCCAGTGCTTCAACGGTAGTTGCGGTAGCGAAACAAGTGTTGTTTGCTAAACATGGCTGACGCCGCATTTGCGGAAGACCAAGTGACTGCCTGTGACCATTTTGTCCCAAATCAATGGAGGAAAACCCTCTGTGCCAATTGCTTCTTGGGAAAGAGCCTGCGTACGTGATTTGCTGGCGGATGTCGCTGAATTCACCCACACGTCGACCTCAATGCAGATGCCGATGCAACCAATCCGCAAGATAAAGAGCAGCTGGATGCTACATTATGGTACTACGCTAAGGTGGAGGGACCATTCTCGTGGGAGCAAATGCGCCACTGGCACGAAGCTGGTACGTAAAAGAATATCACAAGGCGTGACGTGACGGTTAGCGACAGGGCTAGATATTTGCAGGCTACTTCAAGAATGCACGACTGCTTGTCAGGACCAAGACAGAAGGGTCACAATGGTCTTTGTTGGATAACACCTTCCCTGATCCCAAAACTGCCTTTTTGCCAGAAGAGGCTCTGGAGGAGGCTCAGCAGCTAGGCGCAGAGCCTGAAGCCATCGGCAACATTCTCGAAGAGGTGGATGAAAACCAGCTCCTGCCTGAGGACCTGAAAGCAGCTGAAGACAACATGACACGATATTTTCAGCAAGGGGACAACTGGTTCTTCATCGATGCTGAGGGTGAGACACAGGGGCCTTTCCCTGGTAAAAGCATGACATCGTGGTACAAAAGCAGATACTTCTGGAACAAAACGCTGCTCATTGGGCACTTCGGGTGGGATGCTTTCTGCACCCTTGAGGAAGTCATGGCACAGGCTGCAGAGATTGACTGGGACCAGTACGAAGCTGAGCAGGCAGCTGCAGATGAAGCTGCTGATGACGAGGACATGCCTGAGCCAGCTGCCGTGAGCAGCCCGGAACACACACACACAACGGAACACGCACAAGAGTACAATTGTGATGATGAAGAGGAAGAGCCTGTGGAGGAATCTGATGCCGCCGTGGACGGCTCCCAGTGGCAGTACATCGACGAGGCGGGGAGCGTACAGGGTCCCTTTCCTGGCTCAGACATGAGGGCTTGGTTTGCGTATGAGTACTTTGACGCTGAAACACGCGTGAAGCTGGACCACTGGGACGAGTTCATCCCTGTGTCTGCGCTGTTCGCATCTGGTGCGGAATTTGCGGGAGGCAGCCAGGCTGAGTGGGATGCTGCATATGGTGTGGTTGCAGGTTCAGCTGCCGCAACAAGCCCTGCCAAGCAGGCTGTGAGCCCCCCTGTTGCACCTCAAGAAGCACAGCCTGCTCACGACGAGCTTGATGACCCCGCTGATGCCGTTTGGTACTACGTGGACGAGCAGGGAGCCTCGCAAGGCCCCTTTTCCGCAGCTGACATGAAGTCCTGGTGTGAGTGGGGGTACTTCGGAGAAAGTACACAGGTGGCTCGCGCTGGGTGGGACTCATATGTCCCAGCCAGCTCCGTGTTTCCATCCGATGCTCTCTTTGCGCCTGAGCTGCTGGGGAGTGCACGCCTGCAAGCTGCCTACGAAAGCGCAGCACAGGCTTGAGCACGTCTCTGCAAGCCCATGCTGCACGCTGCCTTGAGCAGGCTGTGCGACTGGTGTAATTGTCGGGGTGCTGGGCAGCTAAAGTTGAGGTAGTCACGAGCGGGGCAGCCACAGTGCCATGAGGTGCGTGTGCAGCCTGAGCACAGTGCCAGGCACTGTGCAACATGTACTGAGCAGAAAACGACCATAAACGAATACATTCGACAATCAGCCCTGTGTGTGATACGCTTACTGTCCTGGTGGGTCTCAAGTGAACTCACTGGGGACCTGGGGCGGTACGCAGCCTGAGCTTGCTGTGGTCGGGGGGGGGGCCGGGCATTCCGTGTGATTTGCAGAAACAAAACATCAACACAAACACATGGGCAGCTGGTTAGCTTTCCTTTGCCTTCAAGTGGTTGTGTGCAGATGTGCAAATGAGGCCCCTGGCTCCGAGAATGAGGGATACAGGGAGAGGGGGGGTCAGCAGGGGGCCTAGCTGGCTACGCTGTGCGTGACAAGACAGCAAGCCATGCTATGATAACCAGCATCAGATGTATTTGTATTGCAAGGTGTCAAGGAAGACACTGCTGATAGCGAGCGTCCTGGTCAGCAGACCCAGTCCGCGTCGCAGGGAGGGCCCTCCTTCAATTTATGCCATTTCTACTGTGTTCTGCGAAGCCCACGGAACACCTGTTCATATGTGTGATGGTCAGTACCGCAGCAGACCCCTCCCCCGACTATGGTAAGCTCAAGCGAGCGTCCTGGTCAGCAGACCCAGTCCGCATCGCAGAACGAAGCCCGATGGCAAAAACGAACAGCAGTACAGAGGATTCCCGCGTGGTCCCCCACCGCAGTACTAACTCGGCTCGACCCAGCTTAGCGTCAGAGTGCTGAAGAGATCTGGCGTGGCCTGAGTGATATGACCGCTGCTGTGAGTAGCCCCGCGTGCAGGGCCTGTGATGTCCATATGCTGTATTAGCTTGTCCAATGCTTGAGAGAGCCCCCTGCTGCACAGGTGGGGTCGAAGTAATGGCAATCAAATTTGGGGTCAATCTTGCCACCCCAAACCCTCTCCACCAGTGGGAGTTCACACCCCATTGACCAATTCACCGACACACACATATGCTGGCTCTGATTCTTAGAACTTCGTCAACCTGCATCAAACAAGCATTTTATTCATGTGATCAAGTTACTGTACTCTGGGCCTGTCCATTTAGCTGCTCAGCTTCTCAGCTTGCCGGAAGAAATATATCCAGCATGGGACTGGGAGCATCCAAACATGGTGCCAAAACTTTGAGTAGCTTCAATGCTGAGCACATCAAGCGCTCAAGCCCTCGTATGAAGGCTGAACTTGTCATTGCAGTGATTGCCGGTGTTGCCTCTGGCTATTTCATATACTCGCCGTCTCTCAAGGAGGTCACGGACAAGTACAGTAATACCGCACCCAGTGTGCAAACGCCCCCCCCGCCAAAGCAAACACAAAGCCCAGAAGCACAAACATTTAGCCAGTCTGAGGAGCGATCATAGCTGGCTGTCCGCTTCGCAAGCTAAGCTGGGGCTTGTGCTGGCGAAACTCCGTGGGTGCTGCATTTCACATGCGTCATCAGGCTTGCCAAGGAAGCGATGGCAACAATCAACACCATGACCTGCACATGGTTCCATACTGCATAGAAGCATGCCCCGCTGGCCGTGTTGTTTGGTGCAGTTTCGCGTCCGATCGCTTCAGCCGGGATGTCAGGCCGGCGGTCTCACCTGCTTGCTCGATCTGTGGCCCAGAGGGCACAGCGCCGCTGTGCATGCAGATCTGCAACAGTGCACACGGAAGGACAACAAACCTCTTCATAGGGCCTTTGCTAGCGTGAGCCCGATAGGAGTCCAATCGAAGTGGTGCGCTGCTTGCAGGGAGCACCCCCTTGGAGCACTGCCAGCTTGTTGCAGCTGCCGGCAGTGTACGAGCTTGGTCATCGTTGACATGCATCCAGCACACAGCAAGCCTTGTGTGGTTTACCTGCGCTTTTGAACGGTGTCATGACTCAAATACCTGTGCGAGGGGGGCTGTACGGGGGCTCTGCAGACAATGCTTTCCGGGCCACTGGAGCTCAAGCAAATTAATTTTCGATTCATCTTGGTTGACCATGAAGTGAATTATGGCAAAATGGCTGAACACACATGCGGCGCAGCAAGTGCTGGGCCTGAAGGCACCACATCCATCGAGCAGCTACCAGTCTCCCACGATGTTTCCGCAGGCGGCCAGGCAGCATTGTCTGGTCCTCGGAAGCGAAGAGTAAGCTACTTCTACCAAGGTGATGTTGGTCACTACTACTATGGTCCCGGACATCCCATGAAGCCTCATCGCTTGAAACTGACTCATCACTTGCTGCTGTCTTACGGCTTGTACAAACATTTGACAGTATATGTGAGTTTCGTGCCAGATTCCGCAATTCGCTCTGTAGCACAACTTACTGTGTGCCCAGCGACCACACCTTGCAACTGCCCAAGAAATGACCCAGTTTCATTCACCCGAGTATGTGGATTTTTTACGCCGCGTCTCGCCAGACAATGCCCGGGATTTTGGGCAGGCTCTCCAGGAGTGTGAGTATTTGAAAGACACGCAGCTGTGATTTGTCCATCTCACGTCATGCAATCAACTGCAGTCCAATTGGGCGAATACACGGACTGCCCTGTATTTGATGGCTTGTACGACTTTTGTCGTATTTATTCTGGCGCCAGCATTGATGGGGCCCTGCGCCTGAACCAACAGCAGACGGATGTTGCCATCAATTGGTCTGGTGGATTGCACCATGCCAAGAAAAGCGAGGCCAGCGGTTTTTGTTACATCAACGACATTGTGCTGGCTATCTTGGAGCTGTTGAAGCACCATCCACGTGTGCTATACATCGATATTGACATTCACCACGGCGACGGCGTGGAGGAGGCATTCTACACCACAGACCGAGTCATGACCTGCTCCTTCCACAAGTACGGCGACTTCTTTCCCGGCACCGGCGATGTGCGAGATGTTGGCCACGGTCCTGGCAAGGGGTACAGCGTGAACTTCCCTCTGCAGGAAGGCATCACCGACGAGGCGTACCAGTCAGTCTTCAAGCCCGTCATTGCAAAGATCATGGAAACGTACAAGCCTACAGCTGTGGTGCTGCAGTGCGGTGCAGACTCTCTTACCGGGGACAGGTTGGGCAGCTTCAACTTGAGCCTGAAGGGCCACGCTCAGTGCGTCTCTTTCGTTCAGTCCTTTGGCTTGCCCACGCTAGTGCTGGGCGGAGGGGGCTACACCATTCGAAACGTCGCTCGCTGCTGGGCCTTTGAGACCAGTGTGCTGCTCGGGAGGGAACTTCCTGATGCCATCCCCCCCAACGACTACATTGAGTTCTACCGGCCCTCGTACAAACTACACCTTACCCCCAGTGCAGACGTCACAAATTTAAACTCCCCCTCCTATCTGCACCGGCACCTCACCGAGATCCTGCAGAACCTCAAGGCCATTGACGGCGCCCCCAGTGTGCAGTTCCAAGACGTCCCCCCTGACTGGGCCGTGTTGGATGAAGATGACGACACACGCAAGCTGAACCCCGATTCGCGCCCCCTACTCATCGACAGCGGCCCCCAGCACGAAGCGGAGCTGTACGATGACGATGAGGACCAGGACCGCGAGCAGCCTGTGGCGCTGCTTCCCGAAGACGCAGATGGCGACGTGCAGCTTGCAGCCGCTCCTGCCGCCGCTGCTGCTCCTGCCGCCGCTGCTGCTGCCTCGGCCGCTGCGCTCCCAGCAGCGCTTGAGGCACATCCAGAGGCTATTGAATCAGCTGCGGCGCCTAATGCAGCAGCTGCTGTCGGCTCGGAAGCTAAAACTGCGACCGCAAGCAGCATATCGGAGCCTGGAGCCGCAGAGCAGGTTGCCGTGGGTGCCGTGCCCCAGTCTGCTCCAAGTGTACAGCCCTTGGCTTCAGATTCTGGTGCAGGGACAAACGCAAGTAGTAGCACTGCATCAGTTGAAGTGCTGAGTAACGCTGCCCCCCCTGCCCCAGGCCAAACATTCCCTGCGCCTAAGGCGGACATCACGGCAGCCGCAGCCGCGCCACCCAGCGCAGACCAGGCAGAGACTACAGGAAACGCACAGCAGGGAGATGTCGATGGTTCCAGCGCAGCAGTGTAATGTGTGTCTCGGCCACGACCACATGGTTTGATGAGTGCGTGCATATGCTTCGAATGAATTGTCCAGCCCTGTGCTTGAGCTTACCGCAGCAAAGCTCCCATGGCTGAGTTGTCTGCCTTGCGTCCCTTGCTGCTGGCCTTGGTGCGGCCAGCGCTGCCCTTAGATCGGCCTGCCTTGCCGCTGTTGCCACGGGCCACGGCAGCGATGCTGTGGTGGCCCGCGCCGCCGCCGCTTTTTCGCAGGGAGCTCTGACCCTGCTGCGTCATGGAGGCTGCGGTCATGGCAGCGGACGAGCCCTTCTTGCTGCTTTTGTGTGCCCCTGATGTGAGCAGGGAGCGTGTGGCCTTGTGGCTGGAGGCGGCGACGGTGGCGGATGCTGGGGCCTGCTGCTCGGAGGCAATCAGCCCCGCGTCCCAACCAAGGGCAGCCATGAAGTTGCGATCGTCCCCAGCCAGCTTGGCTTCCTTCTCAAGGTCCTTCATCATTGCCGCCCGCGCATCTGCTGCAGCGGCACCAGCGGCGGAGCCAGGTGCGGGGGGTGGCGCCACATCTGCGGCATCTCCCGCACTGCTCTTACTCTGTGTTTTTTGCCTTTTGCGGGACTTGAGAGACATGTCGTACACTTCGTTCAAGCTCTTGGGCAACTGCATGACGCCATCGTCTTCCGCACTGTCGTCCACGATAGTGGCCTGGGAGTCAGTGCCAGCCGAGGTGGCGGCCCCATGGCCTGAAGACATGGACGCTGCCGCAGCCGCAGCCATGGCAGTGGTGTCGGGGGCAGCTCCAGGCACTGCCTGCGCCAAGAATGTGCCCTGCAGCGCTGCCAGCACACGCTGCGCTGCGGCTTTCCGCCCAGCGGCGGTTTTTCCGTGCAGGCTGCGCACAGACACCACGCGGGGCTGCCCTGAGCCGAGCGCCCTCCCAGCACTCGGCGCAGTGGCAGTTGATTGCACGGCCAGTGTTTTCACAGCACTGACCCACATGGGGGCAGCGGCTGCCAGGGCGCCCAATGGGGAGCCCTGGACTGCAGGTTGGGCAGCTGTGTCATCTGACTGGGCCGTGGAGGGGGTGCTCACGATCACGTCGCCCAGCAGGCCCACCAGAGACCCATTCAAGAAGCCAATGGCGGGCTCCGGGGCCACTCCAGTCATGCCCAGCACAGCTGGCAGCTGCAGACGGGAATGGTCTGCATCGCCTGCCTCCAAGTCCGACTCCCCGGCCTCGCTGTCACTGCCACCGTCTGCTGTCAGGCGCAAGCGGGCGCCCCCCAAGTGAGCAGGCAGCTGCACATCGATGGACTCCATCAGCCCCGTGTCAGCTGCACCTGCATTGCCAACGGGGGCTTGGAGCGCCCTCCCTGGACGCGCCACCACCACCATGCCTCCCTTCTTCAGGGCCTTGCGCACGGACCTGTCCAGCTCCTGGCGCGGCTGCAGCTTCACACTGGCAGCCCAGCTGGCCCACGTGCCGTCAAACAGCTCCGCATCTTGGGCTTGTGATGGGTTCACTGCGGCATCAAGCCATGGGACGAGGTAGCTGCCCACCACGGCCTGCTGGCAGATGTCCACCACCAGAGCAGCGTGCGCCCGGACGCTGGGGGTGACAGGCCTGCATTTTTGCAGGAGGTCTGGCACTGTAGTGGGTGGTGACTGGGCCAGCTTCGCCAGCACGCGCCGTGGCATGATGACGTGGGAGGACTCGTCGGCATGCCGAGCGAGGCGGTCACGCCACTCAGCCAGGGCATAGAACACACGCATGTTCGCAGCAGAGAGAGGCCCTCGTACAACTTTGGACCGCAGCGCTTTCACTGTGGCCTCGTTGATTGGGTCTTTTTCATAATGCTGGGCACACAACTGGCGTGACTGGTCCAAGACTGCCTGCACTCGGGAATGCCCATCTGAGCCACTGTCGGTGGGGGCATTCAGCAGCTCATTGCGCAGGCGGTCTGCGATGCCCAAGAGGTAGTGTGTGTCGTCTCTGGCATATGCAATGAGCTCGTCAGGCAAATCACGCACACGCCAATCAGCCAGCTGGTGCTGCTTCGCCGCCTCCACTCCCGCGTACGTGCGAAGCAGGAATGCAAGCCCCAGTGAGGGGAAATCCAGCTCCTTGGCAGCTGCGCCTGTGTCCAGCACCCCCACCAGGTACACGCCAAAGTCGCGCTGCAGCCACAGCACATCCTGGCGACAGCCATGCATGACCTTCAGAACAGAGGGGTCGGAAGTGACTCGGTTCAGCTCGTGCAATTCTGACCTAAGGGCTTGCGCATCCACGACAAAGTTCCTTGCCCGCGTGCTGAGTTGCACAAGACAGGTGAAGCCTTGATACGAGTGCATGCTGTGGTGCTCAAGATCCACAGCGATCTCCCTCACCTCGTCGCTCTCCAAGTGAGCCATCATGGATTTGAAGGCGTCGTCTGTGGCCACGTACGCGAACTGTGTGGTGAATGGGGACACGAAGGGCTGCTCTGTGGCCTTTTCGAACACCCAATCAGGGTACTGCAGCTCTGCCAGCTCAGGCCCGTAGGGGTGGGGCGCTGAGCGGTGCAGGTGCAGGGCTGGTGGCTTTCCGTCGCCAATGACAGAAAGCGTGGGGACTGCGTGTGTGGCATTGTGCTTCGTGAGCAATCGCGGCACAAATGGCCGCCGGCTGTTGTCTGGGGCAAACGGGGCTTTGAAGAAGTCCTGAGGCCTGTTGCCGCTGGATGCGGCAGGGACGCTATCGTCTCCTTGTACCCGACGGAGAAGTGATTCAACTTGCTTTTCAGCGCTGGAGCCTTGTGCCTGTGAGGAAAGAGACAGGTTTGTGCCGTGGACAGCGATTCATTTTGGACGTTGAGATTTACCTCATCCAGCCAGACATCAATGCCTTCAAATACCATCTCCAAAATATCGCGCACGCCATCAAATGAAGAGGGGTCAGACGGATCAGTTGCAAGGGTGCTAGCGATCTGGGCACCAGCTCCTGGCTTGACCTGCAAGTGGAGGGCTTGTTGCTGGCGTTTCATGAGCGTTCCGTCCATTTTACGCACTTGGTCAATGAGCGCGGATAAGAGACCCTGCACTGCTTTTGCATATTCGCTTGACTTTTTATCAAAGTCTTTGTTTGATGTAAATAGGGCGACATTCCCCTGCTCGTCTGTGGGGAAATAATTTACAGCTCTAGTTGTCTGAACCAAACTTTTCAGGAGCTCAGGTACGACTGCGTCTACAGGTGTACCACTGGTAGCTGCGCTGCGAATTGCAGCCTCAACAGGGCCGAAATCAATACCAGCCATTCTGAGCGATCACTTGAATGCGGCACAAGCTGAGGAGTTGGTGGTGAAAAAGCAACGGCAGCGAGAAATTGCTGGGATGCTAATCCGGACCGGCAGAAATTGCTGACCGAGCAACATAATATCCTTTGGCAAATACGGATTGCTGCAGAATACCTCAGCTGCCGAATGCAATCGTGGGTGCCCCCCGTGAGGCACTGCGAGGAGGGGCAGCTGCCCTCTGCTGTGGCCTCCAATGCCACAGGAAGATCATAAAAAAATGCACCCCCCTTGAATTTGGCAACACTCGCACACTGTGTTATAATCTCGTTGCATAGTTGCGTGCTGCATCATGTGTATGGCTGTCAAAGCAAGAGTTCTGAGATTTGTACCTGCAACGCCTTCGCTGGTCTGGTCTGGCCATGGACCAACGGGTTCAATTTCTCGAAGGGCAGCTTGAAAATGCAACCGCATTGATTGCTAGCCAAGTAGATGCATTGCAAGAGCTGAAGGAATCACGGGGGGAAATTGTGCGGCTGCATGAAGCACACACACGTGAAGTTCAGCAGCTTCAAACAATTGCGCAGTCTTCGAGAATTGAGACAGCCAGGTTCGTCGTTTCACTTGGTACTTTCCATTGTATACACACGGCAAAATTGGTTCTTCAGGTACAAAAAACTCTCATCAAATGCTGCAAACGAGTATCAGATAATTCGAAGCGAACTGGCTACAGCCGAGAACCAACTCAGTGACTTGCGGCAACGGCTCGACAAAGAAGTTTCCCAACACAGAGCAACGAAGGACAAGCTAGAAAGCACAACAAATGCCAATGTGGATTTGCACAAGGCCCTCAATACTTCTCAATCGGTTCAAAAAAACTTCACCGACGAAATGACTTCAATGAAAGCCTCGAGCGAGGCAGCAATCGCAAAGGCCAAGGAGCTCGAGAAAAAACTTCAGGAGGCATCTGAAACGAGCGCTTCGACTGAACGGCTGTCGCACACACTGAATTCCCACATTGAGTCACTTCAACGCAGTTTGAAGCAGGAACAGGCAGCACACAAGACAACTCGCAACTTCATGACTGAGCAGGCTGAGCAAATTCGTAGTTTACAAAGGACATTGGCGGCAGTACAGCAGCAAAGGCGACAAGCTCAGCAAGCGCAACTTGAGGCAGCAACTAGATCTCGCAGCATGACTGCTTCCCCTGTACCTGCACATCGCAGTCACAGCCCAATTTGCTCCCCACGGCGCCAGGTCGGGGCAGGGCAGCTGGCGGTACAGTCTCTTGTGCGGCAGCATGAGCAGGCCACTGCCGGTTCACACCAAGAGGTCGCGCACGCCAGCTACGAATCAGATGTTTCATACATCAGCGAAGCCCAGAGCGACGACGACTTGCTGGGTGGCTCGGGCTCCGTGTCTGGTTCAGCTCTTGCGGCCATCCGCAATTCCAAGCGGCCGGCTTCAGCAGCCTCTGGCATGTCTGGCCAGCCAGCAGATGCCATGGCGAGATTTGCGAAGTATGGGCGGCGGATTCGAACCAAGTCAGCAAGGCCGCGGCTGGGCGCGCATGGCGGCAGCTTGGCTGAGGCTGCTGTTGAGCCTGCCGTGCGAGCTGCCTCCAAAGCGTACAGATGAGCGCAATGCATTTTTGGTATAAATCGACAATTAAATCCATGAAATCAGCCTCTGCGGGCGTAGAACAACAGGTACGCCTGTGCTGCCACCACTTTGTGCCGCACGTACGCCTCTTCGATTGGGGTCACCTCGGTGTCATCAAACATGTACCAGGTGGCATCACCCCCGTCAGGCCCCACGCCATGCGGCATTTGCTGCAGATTGTCTGGGGGTTGCTGCACAAGGCGCTCGCAGGCAGCAGCAGTGACCTCCTCAGCTGACGCGTCTGCTCCCAAGCCCGCCACCTCCTGCACTGCCGCTGCCAAGCTCTCCCGGCCATTCAAGTCATTCAGCGCCTGCATGACCAGCTCCTTGGGGTCGCCCAGGTGGGCCTGATGGTGTGACCCCCCCACTTTGATCAAGGCGATGTAGTGCCCTGCCTCCGTGGAGCTGCCCTCGTGACACACCAGGCCGTACAAGTCGTAGAGGTTCATGGGATCGGGGGACGAGTCTGTGGCAGCAGACATGCTCCCACTGGGCTCCTCGCCAGCTCCGGCGTCCAGGCTGTGCGGGGAGGACTCACCCGCTGCAAACGCGCTGTGGGCCCCCACCTCGCCCCCAAACGGCGACAGCACCCCCGACAGCGCGTGTGTACTGTGGGCCATGGCTCGCACCTGCGAGGGCCTTCGATGGCGCTTCATGGCGGTGTCTGATGCTACATAGCGCGACATGTCCAGGCCCACCAAAGGGAAGCGAACAGCGTGGGGTAGCTTCCGCATGACCCAGCTGCAGGCTTGCCCCACCCGTCCCCCGCCCGCTGAGCTGTCTTCGTCGTCGCCTACCATCTGCAGAGTGACTCGACCCCGCTCGTCTACAGGCACCATCTCGAAGCGCTTCAGCTGAAACAGCAGCACGGGGGGCAGGGGGGCCAACAGGCGTGTGCGCGTGTCGCCCAGCTGCCACACCTTGGTGTCCTTCTTCCCCTTGCCTGTTTTGCCAGAGGCTTTGTCGGCTCCAGCAGTTGCCCCAGGGCCCGGGTCCCCCACGGCCGCCTGCATGGCTGGAGGAATCTCCCTGTCCGGGGCCTGTCGGAAGGTGCTGTGTGTGCAAAAGTACGCATCCAGGCACTCGTAGAGACTGGAGGCCACACGCTGTGCACCGACTTTCGCGTTCAGGGGCTTGCTCTCAAGCACAAGGCGGGACGAGCTGCTGCCTGAGGCTGCAGACACCCCAGCCGCCTTGCTGGTGGTGGTGGCACTTCGCCGCCGCGGCGTGTCATCCTCGGCTGGCGGCATGTCCAAGTCGCCAGCACTCCCAGCCTTGTCCTTGCCCATCATCCGGGCTCTGAACTGCCACCACTTGGCCTTGGTCTGGTCTCCCTCAGGCATGGCCTCTGGCTCCTCAGCCCCTTCTTTCTCCCCAGGCTTGTGCTGCAGGTTGGTGGGAGAGGTGGGAACGGACTCAGTCATATCAGAGTATGGCTTTCCTCGGTGTGGCGAGCGGGCAGGTGAACCCACCGGTGCCTCAGAGGAGACGCGCTGAGCTGCTGGGGGTGCAGGGGGTGGGGGGGGGCCCTCAAGGCTCTTTTTGTACCGCCGCACTTCTGTGAGGTGTGCTTCGGTCACTGAGTATGACACAGGGATTGGGGGCAGCAACTCGCCACCCATGGGGCCCAGGCGAAGTTGCCGTTTCTCAGCAGCCACGGCCGGTGGAGGGGACAGCAGTGGGGGGGGCGATAGGTGGGCAGAGCCAGCTGCAGCTCCAGCTGAGCCCCCACTGGATTCAAGGTCCTCTGCTACACTGGCAGCAGTGACCTTGGACCCAGATGTTTTCTTCTTCTTTGGCCGTAGCCAGCTGAACCAGCCCTTGTTCCGCGTACTATCCTCGGCGCTGCCCTTGACAACAGCTGTAGAGGTAGCTGTGCTGGCAGTTGATGCCTCCAGTGCAGCCACTGCACTGGTGTCACTTGCATCGAGCATGACGTGGCCGTCATCCTTGGACGAGCGGAGAGTCAGCAGACCGTCCGACGCTGCATCCAGGTCAGTGGTGAACTTCTGGTGCCAACCAATCAACTCCGCTGTGCGAACAAAGAACAGCCGCTTTACAATGCTGGTGCTCACTGTGATGCGCTCTTCCACGGTGGAGGTGCGGGGGGGGGTGCTGGCATCACCTTCGAAGCCCCCATCTACCCCCTTCCCCTCAGACCGCCCCGTACCCGAGTAGGCTGCTTCCTGCTGGTCCTCCTCGTCATCCTCCTTTCCAGCTCCCACCTGTAGCCGCTGTGAAAGGGGCGCAAACATCACATTCACCCCTCGAGGGGGGGTGCCAGCGGCGACGGGGTCCGCCAAGCCGGGAGTTGCAGCAACTCGAGGTGGCGTGCCTGATCGACGGGGCGTCACAAGTGGTGTGTGGCTAGGAGTTTTGGCTGCAATGCTCAGTGAGATGGCTGTGTCTTCGTGCAGGCCATCAAGCAGCTGCAGCAGCGCCTCGTGTGCATCTTGCTGGTCCATACCGTTGAAGGTGGCGTCCCGGTCAGCCAGGACGGCCTTCACCCAGCCAGGCGCCAGCGAGTGCACATGCCCCCGCACCCACAGCGCTTTCTGCAGGCCCGAGAACGCCTCTGCAAGGCGGCCCCCAGTGCCAAATTTGTTACTGCGGTTGATACAAGCCCACACGGATTGCCCTTGCGCAAAGAAGCGAGCCAGCGGCGCAGTGTGGCACAAGCACTGAAGCACAGCACTCAGGTAACACGTGTTGTACATGTTGATGAGGCCAGCCACGCCTGGGGCGCGCATGGGTCCGTCTTCTTGGTCACGCATCCACGCAAATCGCAGGGCGTCCAGGGCCTTGACCTGCCTGTCGCCGTCGTCATAGATGATAATCATTCGATGAGAGTCCTCTGGTGGAAACACTGTCTGGCGCAGGTCAATATGGGCCGGGTGCGGCGTCCCGGGGGGGAGATACCGCAGGATTGTGCCTGGGTAGAATGTCACATCACCCATCCAGTACGCTTGAATGCGGCGCCCAACCAGCCGACGCCATAGGATGCTGTGTGGAGCAAGCCAGCCAGCTTGTGGAGTTTGCAGATCAGCGAGCGACCGTGCTTGAAAGCTGCCTGGCGCTGCAGGGTAGCTCCACTCCCAGGACGAATTCAGGTCCCGGTCAAACAGCGGGTGCTGCCTGCTGAATGGCAACAAACGCTTTTCAAGGCTGGGGGGGTGTAGCACGAACAGCGAAGCTGGGTTAACCAACCACTTGGTTCGCAGGTCCCGTAGGTAGTAATAGCTCTTCTTGTCAACACCGTCAAAGCGGATACTGTGACATTTCTTTCGCTGGTCGTAGCTGTACACCTTGCCGAGGCGCCACTGGGCGCTGGAGATAGCAACACCTACATCATGACCAACAACACTCCTGCAGATTTTGAATTCTTGTGATTTACTCTGCTCGAACAAAAGGGCAGTCCACACTCACTCGTCAAACCAGTGCAGCACATTCCAGCGTCGAGTCGACAGATCATACCACCGACTATCTTCATCGTCATAAAGAACTTGGTGCCGATTCCGAAGGCAGTCAAAAGATGTCACAGTACCGCTGTACCACTTTTCGTCCAGCGGCCAATAAATTCGAATGCGGGCTGCATGAAAGAAGCGTGGATTCCGAAAGAAGCGAGCGCAGGCGTGTTGAGCGGGTGCAAACAGCGAGATAGACTCACCTCCGATCAAAGTGTTGTAGTCGGATTCTGCATTGACTCGATGGTGGCTTGGGGCTCCCGGAATTTGACCTTTATTGTCCTCCTGTGCAGGTTGCACGGCCGAGGGCTCGTATCTGTCTGCGCCGATTACTGGGCCAAGGTCTGAGCCACCACTTGAAACAGCCGGGGCAGCTGAAGTTGATTGTGCGGCTGCTGCGTGTTCAATCCAAATGCATAAATTCACGGGCTTGTATGATGACGAAACACTTACCAGCCATTCTCAGCTCAGGAGTGAATGAATGCCTAGGAGTCTCAACAACACGCCAACTTTGCTCAGGGGCAGGCAGTGACAGGGAAGCCTGAGTGCACTTTGAAACAACTCAGAGACCTCTAGTAGTACACCATGGACCGATAAGCAAGGTGCAGGCAGCAGTTTTGCTGCAAAGCTTGACTTGAGTTGCCGAATAAATCACCACGCGCAGGGGAAGCGAGAGAGCTTGAGCCACTGACGCAGTGATAAATTTAGCGGGCTCTTGAGTGCGAAAACACCAACAATGCCTACAACACAATCTGTTGCTAAAACGACAAGTGCAGTGGTACTCGAAGCGCCTGGAGGGGAGCATTCAGCAATGGCTTGCCCCCCCAACCTTCCTGTGTTACACTAGCTTTTGTGGTTTGGAGATGCGCGATCATTGAGCCCCGGCGGTATACTGTAGCTTTACGTTCTTGCACTGAGCAGCACCTGAGTTTCATTTGTGATTATAGATGGCGGCCATTCGTGTCGCGGCATTAGCCCGCCTGGGCAGCACCCGTCTGCCATGGGCAGCATTCCGTCGTCAGATGACGACAATTTCCGCAGCGCAAGTCAAAGAACTCAGAGAAGCAACCGGCGCCCCTATCTTGCAGTGCAAGGTTGCCCTGCAGCAGCCTGATATTGATGGGGACTTTGATGCCGCTGTGCGTTGGCTTCGGGAGCAGGGAATGGGCAAGGCAGCGAAGAAAGCCTCGAGAGAGGCTGCCGAAGGCCTGGTTGGTGTGAAAATCAACGAGGCTCAAAATGAGGCTGTGATTGTAGAGGTATGCCTCGCAGGTTGCTCAAGCTCCTGCTGCAACAACATCCAAGTATACTTTGCAGCTGAATTCAGAAACAGATTTTGTTGCAAGAAATGAGCTCTTCCGCGACTGCCTCAGCTCCATTCTGGATGTGGCAATGGAGACAGCCACGACCGACTCTACTTCGCCTGCCACGTTGGCTGCTGCAACTGCATTCAACCCAGAAACAAACGAAAATGATACTGTTGCTAATATTCTAGTCGGGGCCACTGCAAAGATGGGAGAGAACATGGTCTTGCGCAGAGCAACCAAAGTAGTTGCGGAAAATGGGCTTGTTGTGACGTGCGTATTCCTCTGCCAGCTGCTGTACCATTGCCCACCTTGCTTCGTTTCACAGGTACACACACAACAACACACACGATCAACAAGGCTCAATCGGAGTGGCTATTGCCCTGGGGGGTGCATCTTTTGACGCTGCGAGTCACACACAGGGACTCCAGGCTATCGGGAAGACCATCGCGATGCATGTCGCTGCTGCCAACCCGGCTTTTCTGGACAGCTCCTCTGTTACATCAGAAGTGTTTGAGGCTGAAAAGGGTATCATTGAGGCTCAGAACGCGGACTCAGGAAAACCTGCTGATGTGCTAGAGAAAATCGTCGCTGGCCGCATGCGAAAATTCTTAGCCGAGATTTGCTTGGTTGACCAGAAGTGCATGCTGGACCCAGAGGGCCGAACAGTTGCCAAATTTTTGAAGGAGAGTTTGAAGGAGAAGAGCCTGCCTGCTGATATCCAGCTTCAGCACTTTGCAGTGTTTGTCCGTGGAAGTGCGTAGGACTGCCACAAGCGGACACAAATTTATGGGGGCTCTGCTGCCGGTGATGAGCTTGCTGGCATTCGCCAAGCACCAAGTGATCGGCGAATTCCTGAAATATATACACTGCGTATACTATGGCGCTTGAGGGGATTTCAGCTGTCAGGTGGAATGGACACCTTGACAGCAGAAAACTTCCTTGTGTCAGGGGGGGTGCTTTGAGCTGTGCTGAGGGAAATCAAGCTTGCAATGGGATGCACCGCAAACAAATTGTTGTGAAATAAAGTGTTTTGTCAACTTTGATTTTGGCGGTGTCACAGCTCAGAAGCCTGTCCGTTGATCGGCACTTAGCTTTCTCGTATCGTAGCCAGCCAATAGCCCGATAGGCTGCGCGAACCTCCACAGCCAACTGCAATTGCATGCAGGGATAATTCTGCGGAGGACCTCGGCCTGCGGTTCAGCCCCCCGCCTTTGCATAAAGTTCAAGCAAAGGCATGGCACAACGCAGTCCTGCGGCAGCAGCCCGCGCGACGTCGTCCACGTCTAATTCGGGGCGAGCTGACCAGCGCGTCCAGCAATGCCTCCAGCGATACAATGAGTTACTAGAGGTGCAAAAGGCAGCAGCTGCAGATCTCCAGGTGTTGCTGAAAGGAGATGGCAGCAAGGTGCGCATTAGCTGTTGAAGAAAAGTTTTTGTTGAAGGGCAGAAGCTTTTAGAACCCTTTTGTTTGAGCATATGGCATAACAAACCACGATTCTGTGCAGATCGGGGTTATTGAAAACAGCGACTTTCGTGTGCACAGTTTCAATGCTGCGGTATGTATCAAAAACACAACTGCATGCTCACTCAAAACTCATGCTGAGGGCTGCATCATGCAGATTGCTGAGGCGAAAAACCCAGGCTACTTTTCGTACTATAAGTCGCCTCGGCACATTGTTGAGCAAGAACATTCCGGTGAATTGCAAGCCCGAATCGCTTCAGTCACAGCAATGGAAGCTGATATGCTGGCCGCACGGGCAGATCTTGAGGAGGCCCGCGAGAGTGCTCGTCAGGCAAAACTCGACAAAGTGCGCGCTCCAGAGACAGCAAGCAGCAGCCTGGCTGCCTGGTTTGATGTAAGTTGCGCTTCCACTGCGTGCAGTAGCTGGTGCGCCCATGCTCGTGCCCCTGTGCCACGATGTTTGTCCCTGCAGACATACGGTCGCCCCTCCACGGACGCGGGGGGGGCTGGATATCGCACCACCTTCAAAAGCAGCACCAAGCTGCATGGAGGAACCAAGCACTATGCTGCTTTTAAGAGCAGCGCCACAAGCATGCAGGTAGGGCGCATGCTCAAGTGACCACTCAGCCGCCCAATGCACAGGGGGGATGCTGCAGCCCCAGCCCAGTCTACGCCATAGAGCAGCAGCAGCCACTCAACCACGCACGCCCAGCATGCCGGCTGTACGGCGAAGTATAAACTCGCACTGGTGGTTGAGATGATATCGTCGTGTTCGGTTTGTTTATTCAATTTGAGTGAGCAATGCCCAAGCTTTAGCAGATGTCCCCAGAGGTCTTGAGAGACAGCATGAGCGCAACAATGAAGCCAAAGAGGCCAAGTGCCTCGCTAAAAATCATCATCAACATCAACGCAACAAAAAGCTTGGGCTGCTGGCCAGCAGCACGCACACCTGCGTCCCCAGACACGCCGATCGCCAGCCCGGAAGCAAGCGATGCAAGGCCACAGGTGATACCAGCAGCCAAGTGTGCGTAGCCGTCGAAGGAACTGTACTTGTTACCCGATGCATCAGGGGGGGTGACTGTAAATGTATCGTAGACATGAAGCCACGCAAAAGGTAAAGAATCAAAGAAAACGAGGGTGATCCTTGCGGAAGTATCTCTGAAACACTTCGGCAAAACTCACTTCGGCCCACAAGGATCGCTCCGACGATGAGGCCGTAAATGCCGAGAATACCTGCCATGATCACTGGAATAATATTTCGCATAACACGGTCGGCATGAATCACGCCCATGCTGGCAAGCCCGACGCCACTCTTTGCGGTGCCGTACGCTGAGCCCAAGTCTGCAGAAAGGGGTGGTGCATGGCAGCACTGAAAGAGCATCGATGAGAGCCTGGAATTCTCACTGCAGAAGACAACCGCAGCTGTTACACCCATGAAGCCAAAAAAGGCTGCACTGTTTGGGCAAGCATCTACGACAGCTGTGAGGCTCATGATGGAATGGTCCCTGGGGAGTACTTGTGTGGTGTGTGCGTGCAACAAAGTGCTTCAAGCCTGCCTTGCCAAAAATAGTGCTTGAATTCAACAAACCACCGTCATCACATTTATGCGGGTTGCTGATATCTCTTGGCTGTGCGCTGCCAAAGTTGCCTGCCCGGGGACCCCCGCATCGCAGTGAGACCCCCTCCTCGTCACTAGTGTATCGAGGATTGAGATCGGCAAGGACTTGCCAGGTGATAAGGATATGGCAATCGATTGTGGGATGTTGGAAAACGAGCTAGGACACTAAGTCAAGCTCAAAAAGGGAAGGATCAACAGAACTGATCTCAACTGTCACAACAGGAGATACGTTCGTGCTCCTTACGGGAACTCAGCCCCCTTATGCCTCCAGGTAGCTCACTACAGCTCCTCGTCAAGGAACTCACTACGCTAAGGCCCAGAAGGGGGGCCTCTGCTGTCGGGGGCCCAGCGTCGAGAGGCCCAACCAGCTTCAGAGGCTGAGAAGCAGCGGAGCGTGCCATTCTCGACACACTGTGAAATAGTGAAGACGAAATGGCCATCTTTTGAGCGGCAATTGATTTGATTGCCACTACTTCGACCCCACCTGTGCAGCAGGGGGCTCTCAACCCCTTTGAGACCCCCTCCTCGTCGAGCGGTCTTGAGTCGGGATCGCTGGCTCTCCGCAGGCTGGAGGGAGAGAAATGGTAATAAATTGTGGGTTGATCTATGTAACCCACAACAGGGGCGGGTGGTCGGGAAAATTGCACGTGCTATGGCGGCTAGCCGAATGCACAGGCGAGGCACACACGCGTGGGGGCCTCGACAGAAATTAGGATAAACAGAACTGAT
>Ga0307982_1001378_pt1 | contig 19778 bp, 9 predicted proteins | sample OrgLakmetagen989_FD_201847 | JGI IMG/M metagenome (GOLD analysis project Ga0307982, IMG submission 201847) | Saline water microbial communities from Organic Lake, Antarctica - #989 | ecosystem: Environmental > Aquatic > Non-marine Saline and Alkaline > Saline | place: Antarctica: Organic Lake... | reverse complement strand
CATGACTGATGCACCGGTGGTGTCCGGTTATGTTGAATGCTTTGAGTAAAAGCTTTACTTGTTCATTAATTCTAATTCTAATTCTAATTCTAATTCTGTGCGTGTGCTGGTGTGGGGTGTGCCCCTTGATGTTGATTGTATGCTTTGTGTAAAAGCTTGATGGCAAATGTATTTCTGTATTTCTGTATGGGGATCCCCCCCCTGAACCCCCCAGCAGGCAGCAGCAGCTACGCGTGTGGCGTGATCGCCACCTGCACGGTGACACCATGCTGCGTGGACAAGGCGATGTGCCCGGTCAGGCTGCTGGCTTCCACGCCCCATGGAGCGCGTGCTGCCCCCTGACGGGGAGGTCAGGGAGGAGGAAAATGAAGGCCCCCAGCTGCAGCAGAAAGTGCCCGAGGCTGGCGATGAGCCTCCCCCGCTGCGTGGGCTGGGTGATTTGGCTGGTGGCGACCCCCCCACCGCATGGCCTCGCCCCTTCGATGCCGCGCCTGAGGCTGAGCCAGCCCCGCCAGCCCAGCCATGGCCAACCCTGCCAGCCCAATGCCTTCTCGCTGATGGGCATGCATGCTGTCAGCTGCCCCCTGTGGCCTGCTTGCCTTGCTGGGTGCAGGTGCACCAGAAGCACCAACGTAACGACAACGACAACAGCCCGCACCGGGCACACCCGCTTTGATGCATTTAGCTGTGCAAAGTGCTTGGCTACGCAATCGCTGCCTTTCGCTTGCATCAAAAACGTTGCGCCTCAAAGAGCTTGAAGCTGGCTAGCTTCCCCTTTCAGAATTCTGGGTTGGGGTCTCAAAAGTGCCAGATGCAGGGTGAGAAGATACAAATGACAACTGGGAGCCTTGAGCCAGCTGCTGCGAGGCTTGAGCCAGCTGCTGGGGGGGCAGGTTCGGCATACTGCAGCGCCCGTCCTCGCGCGGGGCAGCACGAGTGGAACTGAACGGCCACCAACGCCAGGCACCGCTGCTCTCAGAAGATGGACCGCCCTGTTTAATTTTCAGCTGCTGCTTGCCAGCTTCTGTATTTAACCAAATCACCACTGCAGTCATGTCATCGTGCATGCTCCGGCGCACACGTCCCGGGCTGATCTGCGCGAAAGCACGGCCATATACGGGCATGTGCCTTTATATGAAGATCAAACAAACTCACTGCTTTCAGTTGGTCGATCGTCAGGCCTTTACTTGCACCCTCTCTTTCCAAAACAAACTCAACAAGCCGCTCACTGACAGTTAGAGGGTCTCCCGAATCGTTGGCAATGAACTCAATAGCTTCCTGATTCGTCAGGACATCCTGCATTAAAATGAATGCAGGCAAAGCAATGCACATTTTCCGTAACAAACATACCCAAACACCATCACAAGCCAGCAGGAGAAACGCGTCGCGAACCTGGTCGGTGGCGTGAACCTGCACCTCCGGAGTCGCTGTGACATACGGTGGCGTGTACGGTGGCTTAATGTGCCGACCGTAAAGGCGAGTTCCGTATTTTCCATTGAACTCGCTGTACTTCAAGTAGAGGTCGCCGAGGGCGCGAGTTGGCTGCAGGCGCCCTTTGACGTAGCATGAAGTGCTGCTGCGACAGACCACAATGTCATCCTCCCCTGGATGTGCCGCTCGCAATTCCTCTTGGATGCCATCGTGCCTGCAATTGTGATCTTCGCTGAGGCAAATTGCTGACCATTCCGTGGTGCTGCGAGGGGCTTGTGCGACAGTGCCAGCTGTTGACAGCGGGTGCGCTCCCACTTCAGAGTGCTCCACGGCAGCTCCATGCCGTCCAACGACGGCCCGACAGTCGCCTGCGTTGGCAATCGCAACGAACTTCGGTGTGATCACTGCGGAAACAGCGCAGCAGCCAACGCGCGAAACATCTCCGAATCCGATGTCGAAAGCTGGTCTGATCGAAGTCATGAAATCTCGATCGGTCCTCTCATATCCGCGGACCATGCTATCAACTACGACTGAGGCTCCGTAAGAATTTGTGTCAAAATCAACGGGACGCCCACTTATTTCGGCCCTTATGTTTCCCCACAGTTTGTTTTTCTGTGCGCATAGACAATGACAGACCTCCCTCGAGCAACAGCAGCACAACACATGAGCTTACTGCAAATTCCGCTGCCTGCCAACCGCCATGGCCATCCATGACAGCAGCAAAGACCATGCTGTCCCCCGAAGTAATGATATGTCTGTCCTCGCAAGGAGCATTGGCCGGATACTCCGACATTGATGCCCCAGCCACAGCGGTCTGCCCTGGCAGGTCTGCAGCTGCACCATTGTCCCTGCGAAGCATCACCCGATCACTTACACAGCAATATCATCAGGGATAGCACTCACGTAAATACCACGACTGGCAAGGTTGCGGCAACGCCACCAATAATTGGCGGGCCAGCAAAGCTTGCGGCACTGAGGATGCGACGGAAATTTCCCCTCATCGCAGATAAGCTCATGGGCATTTGACGTTCACCTGCTTGTCACACTCAGGCACTATTCACCGTCGTTGCACTACTTGGACTGCAAAATCATTTGGAATTTTGTCCAGACAGCTGTGTCGCGTTTCACTTGACACGAATGGCTTGTATAGTTTAGTAGGGGCTGACTCGGGGCTTTGAATACACGGGGGCTCCTGCGTCTGCGCCTTGCAGCCTTGTGTGATGTGGTGTGGGCAATCTTCACGCACTGAGCCCTCTCACAGGAAAGACTCAGCCCTTGTTTCTTCGAATCGACGCTGTTTGAACAGCTTGCCTCACAGTGGGATACCGGTAGGGAAGCTCTCAGCGCAGCCCGGGGTTTCAGTCGATTGACACAGCACCAAGCCCATATAGCCGCACTTGTCAGAATCATGGCAGCAGAAAGTTTTGACATCGCTGATGTTGGCGTCAAGAACACTGCCTACAAGCTCACTCGCCCAGGTATGTTGCATGCGACTGGCAGGCAATCAGCGCTGGGTTGTCAAGTCCTACCCAACCCAGCTGAGCAGCAGAAGCAAAAACCATCATGACATGTGTACCTTATGACACTTGCGCACAGATCCCCATAATGCTGCCACTGGGTCTGCTTTGGATGCGACGCGTATCACAGATCGCGTGCGACCTGGACAGAACCCGCGCTCTACGAAACAAGATGCAGTCGACGCTGAAGCCTTCTCGCACCACCGCAAAACCCTTAAAGTTGGGCCAAGAGGTGGGTTTGTCTTCCTTTGCTGCACCGAACTGGGATGCAAACAGCGCCGTGTGCAGAGTTCCTTCGGAAAAAAACCGGCACAGGCGGACTAACAGATGTCGGCATTGCAGCGCAAGCTGCAGAGGCCAGGGCAAACAGGACCATCAAGTCGAAGCCTGTATCTGCAGGTGCCTTCAAGAAGCGGCCCAACCCCCCCAACTCAGAATTCCGTCGGTCATATGAGCGGGGTGACCTGCCCTTGTCTATTTACCAGTGCGTGCCTGCCTGCATCCTCCGCGCTGTGCAGCCTACTGACACCGCATTGTGGTTGCTGCAGAGCTGTCAAGAACCGAATACTGTGGAAAACCCCCGTGACCAAGTTGGATTACCACCACTACCTGCCCCTGTTCTTTGAGGGCCTGCGGGAGAACGAGGAGCCCTACCGCTTCATCGCCGAGGAAGGCGTGTACGAGCTGCTGTACCATGGTGGCGCAGCGAAGATTTTGCCTGTGGTCCCACAGCTCATTTTGCCCATCAAGGATGCTCTGAATACGCGTGACCATAAGGTCATGGTGCGTGTGCTCAAAGTGGTCCAGGTCCTGGTGGAGGCCGGGCCAATGATTGGCGAAGCACTGGTGCCCTACTATCGCCAGATGCTGCCTGTCTTGAACATCTTCAAGCAAAATAATCGTACGTCATATATGCGGTAGCCCGCTGGCTGAATTTTACCCACCCCCTTCGTTTGCAGTGAACCTGGGAAACAGCATCGAGTACAGCCAGCAAAAGCGAGAAAATCTGGGAGACCTCATCAACGAAACGCTTGAAAAACTTGAGATGACTGGTGGCGAGGACGCGTATAGTAAGTGTTAGGTGGTCTGTGGCGCTCCCTCGCCCAGCACTCACTTTCATCCTGTGTCTGTGTGCAGTCAACCTCAAGTACATGGTGCCTACTTATGAGTCTGTGTTTCTGTAGCCGTAGTGCCAAGCTGATGCCTGCGATACAATTCATTTTGCGGCCTGCTGGTTTGTATTTGTCGTGAGCATTCGTACCTCCCTGAGAATTGGGAGGTAACAACGGGGGTTCAGAAGGCCAGAAATCGCCGGGACTGCACTAGGCCTGCCAGGGACCAGACATCTGTGACCAATGCACTCTGTTCACAGCAATCCTTGATGCTGATGTCTATGCACTGAGCAAGCCTGAGGCGGGCTGCTATCACTTTTTTGAACAGCTGGCTCTGTTTGCAATCCCTTTGAGGCCAAGGCATCTTCAGCCTTGTAGCTTTGTCACTACCAGCCCTTTACCTGAAGCTGACGCGCAGTCATGGCATCATCCGAGATAATTGGTTGCGTTGTCGATTTTGGCGCAGACTACTGCAAATGGGGAGTGTCAGGCGACGATAACCCGGCAATAGTTGAGCCTTCCGTTACCAGCAATAAAACCCTAGGCAAAGCGCTACCAACTCAAACAGCCATTTCCAAGACGTAAGAGGCTGCAGAGTATCATACTGCGGTATGCGCTTACTATTTCGATACAGATCTTTTGGAATAAAGGCCATGCAGCAGCGTGCCACTGCAAAAGTTCACCGCGTGTGGACTGACCACGCCCTCAGCGTTGACCTGGCAGGAAGCCTTTGGGCGCACTGTGAAGGGCGTTTGTGGGCTGCTGATGGAGAGCATGCTTTTTCTCAAACCTCTGCAGCGCAGGCTTGTGGAGCTGTCATTGTGCTGCCCGACGGGACCCCAGCCGGCGAACGCCAGGCCATTGCTGCAGCAGCTTCCAAGAGTGGCAAGTTCACGCATATTCTGCAAACAACAACAGCTGCTGTTGTCGCATTTGCACACAGCGAAGACGTGGCGCTGGTGGTTGACATAGGTGCAAGGGGGACTCGATGTTGTGCCGTCGTGGACGGCTGCGTGGTGTCGAATGCGTCTTGCTATACCTCTCGTGGGGGGCGCAGCATTGTTGGCGCGTTTCGGGTACGTGCCTGCTCTTGAATATGAGTAACACCTTGTCAAATTTTGTGTCGCAGGAGGCACTAAGGGAGAGCGGCTGCCACCTAGACGGCAGCTCCGAGGTCGAGCTTGCCAGAGAGCTTGCCGAAGCTGTTTGTGTCGCACACTCAGACAGCAGCGCAGGTAGCCAGCTTCTTTTGCCCGACGGAACAGCTATTCAAGTGAGTGTTGCACACGCATACTCTGGTGCGGGGGTCTTTCACGTTGCATTGCACAGATTGACCAGAGCGCAATTCTCGCTCCCGCAACGCTGTTCAGTCAAGGCGATGCAGCTAGTGATCCTACAGTGCAAGATTGCGTCGTGGAGTGTATTCGTGCATGTCCTATGGACAGTCGTGCAAGCTTGCTTCAAAACATCATCTTAGTTGGAGGCGCATCTTTGTACCCTGGTGTTCCCCAAGAGTTCGTCAAGCAGCTTCAAGACTGTCTACATGAGGGTGTCAAGCTAAGAGTGGTTGCAGATGAAAGCAGATTTCATTTGGCTTGGAGGGGGGCCTCGCTTTTCTCAGGGACTCTCACACGCCAATCCTGGCGGAGTCAAAACGGGCTCCAGAAGTAGCTTTTTTTAGCTCTAACGCTCAGTAATGCACAGCAAGGCAACCCCCCGAAGAACCCAGTGATTTGCCTTCTGCAACTTAGTTGGGACAGGTATTGCCACCACAAGGTACCTGTCAGTTCTGTCGGGATATCGATATATGGGGCACATGTACGGAGCGTTGCCGGTTGGTGAGTAGATTTCAGACTTCAGAGCAACCTGGCTCTCCTTAATGGTGGTCATGAAGAGAACCGGCAGGGGCGAAAACAGTACTTTTGGCTCTGATTCCACCAGAGAGCCTTCTGATTTGCCCCAGCGTGCTCCGTCCAGGAACAATCCATCAATGAATACGCCCTCGGCAGGGGGCTCTCTCACCTGTTCGGCACTCTTCATGTCAGTTACCTCTGCGTGGTATGTCACGTTGTCAAGGGCCCAACCTTCACTTTTATGAGCTCTTGTCACTTCTTGCTTCATTGCTGTCAAAAACCCTTGAGGGTTGAAGAATCCAGTTAGCCAGTAGCACGGAGGCGGCCTGGAAGTTAGCCATGTGCGGATTTGCTCATCTCGCTGGAGGAAAGACGCGAACCATTGGCCTAAATTCACAAGCAGCCACGAAAATTCGTCCCCACCAGGAGTATACAGCCACGACTTCGGAACTTTTGCACCAAAAATATCAGCCATGGCGTTTTGCAACTCTGTGGTCAAAACAACTTCACCTTTGATGGCAAGTTTCATCTGCTCAAGCATATTTCTTGTTCGATCAATGACAGCAGCAAGCCGTTGAATTTCTTGGAACAAGAAAATGTTTCGGGGTTTGCTCAGTCCTCCAAGCTTCCTGATTTTAGCCTTGTAGTCATCTTCATTGTATGCGTCAGGCAGTTTCTCTAGAAGTTCGTTTGCTTTTTCCGTGACAATGTCATCCTGACTCCGACCGCCTACCGCACTTGATTGCTTGGGTTGAGTATTTTCCATGGTGCTAATAAGCTCGTTTACTTCCTTGACGCGGAACGTCAAGTCACCATTTGGGTGCAGCCCGAAGATTTCAGGCGAATCGATGTCTGGGAAAGTAGATGCAAGCTGCCTGTATGGCTCAATTTCCACCGCACTAAGTACTTCATACTGGAAATTGTCTGGAATTTGGTTGATTGGATGTGCAGGGTTGTATCGAAATGATTCTTCCAGGGTTGATGGCGTGATCCAGCGACTGGCATACGCATTGAACAGGCGACGATCAAAATCGTCAGTGATTTTCCCACCATACTGAGCCTCCGCCACCATGTACTGGAATGTTGGCCATGAAATAGGCCCACTGTAGAGGTGCTTCTCCAAAAACATGATGCAAGCTCGCAAGTCGCCGCTGTTGTACTCGTAAGGCACACACCAACCAAGAGGTCCAAACTTGCGCCGCTCTTGGACAACTGAGTGCAAGAAGCACAAATTGTACACTAGTTTGCGCCACATGGGGGCTTGGCTTGGGGTATCAATGCGCTCAAGCCGGTCCTGGTCAACTTCAACAGTGTAAGATCTGTATAATCCAGCTTTCAAGCCTGACGGTGGTTCATTTGTTACCTTCGTGGACATCTGCAGCAGCCCAAGGGGAAAATCACTACTTGGCAAAGCTGTAATAAACAGCCGGAAATCATCGGCAACGGCATCACGCATTTTGGTCAGCAAGTCCTCCATTTCTACCATCAAGTCTAAGCCGAGTTCACAATTCTGAAGGAGTACCCAAGTCCCGTTCACGGCAGCCTTGTCCATCATGCGCTTTGCGATGGCCTCTTGTCCTTCGCCCATGGAGATGGATTCAACGGTGGTCTTCTTCTTCTTCGCCAAACTTTCAATTGCCTCTGTAGGATCAGCACCAATGGATAACAGGAAAACTACCGGCACCGTACTGTTCATGCCCTCATAAATCGATTCGATTGTGTCAGATACAGGGGCCACATACCGCTCTCCAACTTGGCGAACATTGCGAATGAACTGCCTGATGCCCAATAAGGCTCGATCTTTCCGGAGAGCACGAATCAACAGCAGGCGACGCCACGGACCAGCTTCGTGGTCTTCGCTCAAAGGCACCTCAAAGTCAGGAATGGGAACTCGTTCAGGATCATTGCTGTCATACCAAGCGCGCCAAGCAGATTCATTACGGGCAATCGATTCACCAAGCGATTTGTAGAATGGAACACTATTGCTGAGAGCTTTGATATTCATCCAAGGCTCGGTTGGCATCCATTTGGGCGGGTTCCCGGCTGTTGTCGGGTCAATTGCGGCCCCTGCCTGCAAGAACAGTTGCACCTCAGAGGCATCCAGTATGTTTGCTTTTACGAGAATTTTCACCGTGAAGACTAGGACAAACAGGAGCTTGTGACGCTCGTAAAGCCCTCGGTTAATATACCGGTATGCAACGTAAGTCATGTGGTCAACGATGTTTTCGACCCGCTTGCTGGCGAGTGCACTCTTCTCGGCTTCATCGATCGACTTCCCAAACAGCTCAATGAACTGTTTCAGAGAAGTTTGGTACATGACGTTGACTAGGGACATGTCTACAATGCTGAAGTACAGCACAGATCCTCGAGTTGCAACTGGCCTGTATGCCTCGCGCTGCTCAGAAATGTTCTGGCGAGTTTCATCAGCAGCTTCGAGCTTTTCTTTCACCTCAGCAGCTTTCGCTTTGGTGTTGTTGAGAACACCAACAAGCTCTGTGTCCTCAAGTAGATTTCCACCACCCGACAATCGCTCTAGCAAAACGGCATCCAACTCCTGAAGCGCCTTTCTGTTTGCATTCACCTCTTGCAGCACTTGCTCGAGCATTTCCTCCAGCTCCCTTTTTTCTTTCTTGATCACGCGACCCAACAGCTGGTCTTCCAATCCACTCATGGTGACGGTGAAGTCAACAACAGTCGTTTTGGCTTGCAGTTCAGGAGAGAAGTGCGGATTCGGAAGGCGGGTAATGAAGAACATGGAGAAGCCCTCATCCATTTCTACTTCGCCATCGGCAATCCTGATGTATTTGCGCTTGTTGCGCACAATAATCTGTTTTTCAAGCACAGGGTCAAGCAAGGGGTCAAGCTCCTCTTCAACGTTGATCACCAAAAACGCGAACCCCTGGCCCATGCAGAACTCAAGATTATCCTTCAACCGACTTGAATTGATAGCAGTAACAGGCGGTTTGGGCAGCTTGCTCATTTCTTTGTTTCGAATCCAAGTCAGCGCTTGTCCCTGAGGATCGACCAGAAGTGGATAACGCGACGAGCGGGTGACCAGTATGCCATTTTGTACCGAAAGCGGATCTGTTGGCAGCCCATCAAGATTCCAGTCCCCAACAGTTCCTTGGTCAACCAAAAAGCTAATAATATCTAAGCCCTCTGTTACCGGAACTTGCCTCTGCTTCAAGTCAGTTGTAAACTTTTCGGTGATTAGCTTGTGTCGGAACGGGGCGTTGAAAGGCCCACAGTAGCAAATGAAGGCACAGGCAACAGCACAGTCTCCAACTAAGCGCTTCTTCTGCTCAGCAAATGCTTTTGAGTCTTCTGTCCAGCGAATCTTTTCGCCTGCGAGTCCATTAATGAGTTTTTCAGCCTGATCAAGTGTCGATGCCAGTTTGTTCGCATTGTCTTCGAGTTCTTGCTTTGCTGCCATTTGCTCGTCGTACTCAGCTTGCAGTGCAGCCAGCATGTCCATGACCTTTTTCTCTTCGGCTTCGGCCCCAGCGAGTGCTTTCAATGCCTTATCAAGCTTTCCTTGAGCTACCTGTAGGGCCTCAAGCTTGGGCTTGACGACGCGTGAAGCGTAAAAGTAGTCCCGCATGGCACCAGCCCAAACCGCCATGCTGACAACATAATCAGACATTTTCTTTGCAGCAAGGTGGTCGGCATTCAGCCAGGGATGCAAAGAGTATACTTCGACCAACTCACAGGTCTCTTCATTGACGCCGTCTTTGTCGTAGGTTTGTAGTCGTGCGAGAAAATCAGCTTGGCCCAGCATTTGCAATGCACTGTGCTTGTAGCTGTCCACGAGAAAATCTAGCTCAGTACCACAGACTACGTTTGTAGCACCTTCCCCAATAGTTACTGGCAAAATCGGTGCCTGATACAGTAAAACAACGATGTCCAAGACGTACTTGATCGCTGCCGGGGGTGACGGTTTCACTGCTTTGATCGCTTGAATATCTTTTGCTGTGATGCTGGCTGCAGCATTGATGGCTCTATCGACAATGGGCTGAGCCTTATCAAGATCTGCCTGACATAGAGCCTTCTCTGCCTCAATCTTGCTCGCTTCCTCTTCACATCCAGCCTTGATGATCGCGACCTTTTCACCTTGCGCTTCTGCTTCTTTTCGCTTGACGGCCAAGGTGGCAAGGAGCTTGTTCACCTTTTCAGCAGCTACTGCAACCTTTTGCTGTTCAATCTTCAGCACACCTTTCATCTCGTCAACCCCCTTCGAGCCCTCGACAAGTTTCTGAAGCCCCGTATTCACGTTGGATTCCTGCTTCTGGAGGGCATGCAGTTTGATCTGGTACAGCTCTTTGTAGTTTGCAATGAAAGCCAGGTATGATTTAGGCGTCTGGTATACATGGCGACGCATTGAACCATAGTAGTCCTCACAGACCTGTACCACCATGTTATGAACCATGCCCATATGTGTCATCAATGCTGTCTTGACACTGTCTGGTGTTTCCATTGCGTAGTCACCCAAGAAACCTTTCGAGACAGACACCAGTGCCTCCTCAGGCCAGGGCAAGAACCAATCGATTGTGCAGCCTGAGAATAATCCTGGAAAGCGTCGTGCTCGCTCAGAAAATTTTGCGTTGACAGGTGAAAAACACAAGACAATGTGCAGATTGTCCCTCGCGAGGTCAAAGAAGTACTGCCTCAAGTTGTCTTGGTTTTCTTCCACATCTGGCCGGGATTTCGCAAAAACTGGTGCAAGATCAGCTGTAATACCCATCAACTCATCTTTTGCAAAGAGACCTGGCACCTCCCCTGTCAGAAGGAGGGAATTGACATACTCCAAGAATGCCTCATTCTTTATTTCAGCATCTGTAAGCATGAAAGTCACGCTCTTTCTCTGGTGCCCTGCGATATCCTGGCAGAACTTCAAATCCTCCATAAAGGAAGCCACATTGTATGTCTTTGTCAGGGTGACTTGAAACAGGGTGGAGCGCGCCATGTACGCAGCAAGCCGGGTAAGTGACTGCTTTCCTGAGCCGCCCACACCAACCAATAGTGCACATCCACAAGGCATGGCCAGAATCCGTGCGATTCGAATCAAATGTCTCAAAGCATCTTCGAAAAGAACGAGTTGCAGGCCTCGAGCTGGAAATTCCTCGTTGTGCTTCTTCATGAAATGGAGCACACGCTGCCTGACGTCGTCCAGGGCCCCCCCCGCTTCATAAATTTTCGGAGCGAGCTCCACTAAAACGTCATCACTGTCATATATATCGTCACGAAAGAAGTCCACCCAGAAAGTGTCTTCGCTGCACTTTGACGCCATGTCAGCCCCGTATGCATCTTGAAGCACTTGCTGGGCACGCTTAGCGTACCAGGCCTTTTCCTCATTCAGGACCAACTTATCTGAGAAAACCCTCTCACATTCGTGCTTCCAGAGGCGCAGCAGATTTTGAGCTTGGTCATCGCTTCGTATTTGCTGACCACCAGTTTGAACGCTTGCTTTGGGGGTGAGCAAGATTCCCTGAAAAACCCTCGAAAGCTCTCGCATGTTGAAAACGTAGTGAAATTTCGCTGGAGTTGGCAGCATCTTTGCTTTCACGGTATTCCATAGTTCAATTGTTGCTGTTGTCAGTTTCCGTACGACAGCTACACACTCTGCCGAGAATTGGTCGGACTTGAAGCGCCCATTCAACATCTGCCCATACAGATCATCAATTGACTTGAGGCTAGGAAGAACTAAGTTGAAGGCAAAGAACTGGCGCTTGAGGCGGTTGGGGATGTCATTACGACCGCCGCCTGGGTGGGTCATCGCTCCAAGCCATCTGAGGTCCTCACACACTTTGAAGTCCCCTCGTTTGTCTTTGTCCAAGAAGTACAAGCCATGGGACTCGATAACCTGGCGAACGATCTCATTTGTCGGCTGGTCACCCCATTCATTGATTTCAGGCATAGAAATGTCATCAATAAACACAGTCATCTTTTTGCCGGCAGGGGGGCCGAAATTTTTACCACCTCTCTTGTCCAGGCTGCTTTCAATTGCATCCTGGAACATCCGCATGGAGGTTGCACTGGAAAAATTTAACCGCTTCGATAGCATATGAGCATTGTCGAATTCTGACATGAACATGAGCGCAGTGGATGTCTTAGCTGTTCCAGAACCTCCAGTCATAATGGTTGGGCGGTTCATGGAGTTTAATGCATGAAGCAAAAAAATGCTCCGGGTGGAGTCCATCGTGGGAACAAGGAGGTTAGAGAAATCAAGTGGTTCATCTTTGATTGGGTAATACCACTGTGGAGGAGACCACGATTCCCACTCCCAAGAGTGTTCGTTCAAAGCAAATTCAAACACTGTCTCCCCGCCGTCACATTTGGGCATGAAGTCCCCAGTATGACTAGCTATATAAGCGGTGTACTTCTCTCTATCTGATGGCTCAAGAACGCCAGCAATAGCCCACGATGCAGCAAAAAGCATGATTTTGCCAAGCACCACTCGAAGCTGAGAAGGCCCTGTCGGCAGTTTATCAGCTGCTCTCCCAATGATGCACTCAATCAAAGTGCACATCGAGGTGATGGCACCAATCCGCGGGATAATCATGACTCGTTCAGTTTGTCTGGCTAAAAAGTCGAATAAGTGGCCTGGCTCGGGCGGGGCACATCTGCCAACGATTTGAGCTACCAACTCATCAAAGACCTCTCGGAAGTCTGCACGTTGTAGCATCAACCACGCGTCCCACTTTGGCTTCCAGTCAAGATCTTCTTCTGATACATAAACGATTCCACATCGGGACACAGTTGCAGGCGAGGCATTGCGTAAGGTCTCGTTTTCAAACATGATTTTCACATTGTCTGTCATTGGAAACCTGTCACCGTTCGACAATGTCAAAATACGGTTGTCATCAAGCACAGTGTTCATATCTTCGATCCAGATCGCATCAACTGGTCCGTCTTCGATGATCCAAGTATTGTGCGGAACGTCAACCTTGTTGTACTTCTCCCAAATGCTGCTGAACACCCCCTTCACCCACTCACCGCTCAAAGGGTCGTACGAACCGTACAACTCATGAGCAAGAATAGCCTTTGGATTCAAACGGACAAGTTTATATGTCTCGCCTTGCCAGCGCTGCCGTGCTTGACTCAAGCAGTTGAATATGCCAGTCTTGCCACCGCCTGTGGGACCTGACAACATGATGCCGTGGCGAACCAAGCAGGTTTCGTGCAATTGAACCACCTTTGTGACCCACTCAGGATGCATACGCAAACTGTTTTCTGCGACAACTTCAGTGAGAGCATCCATTAGCTCAGGAAATTCAGCTTTCTCTGGAGCTCCGTACTGTGGAAAAAGGTCTTCCAACATGGACAAAAACAACGGCACATCCTGTGCTACGAGTTTTGACAGGTTCATATCACGAAGAGTCCGGTACAAAAGGATTTGCTCATCAACATCGAGGTTCTGGCGCTTGGTATTCCCTGCAGTCCGAAGGACAGACAGAATGTTGCGCAGTCCAAAATCGTAGTGCCGCTGCTTGGAAAGTTGCTCCTCGCACAAACGGTAGCAAATGAAAAACTTTGTCGATAGTAGGTCGGCATTTTGATATCCAACAGAAACAAGCTTGACTTTGATAATGATTTGTCTGTCTGGGACCATCATGGCCACCCCCCGGAAAAGTGCTTTCAGATTTTCCGGGAGCTCTTGCCGACCGGCATACCCTGGGTTCATTGTGATGAAAAATCCACAGACACTGTTGAGTTCTGTCTTTGTGTCATCACCGGGGAATGTGAAGTACTTTGCTGACGCTTTCTTTGCGTTGTTGACAGCCTGAACCTGCTGGGCTACCACCGACAGCACTGGTAAAGCGATGCGGTTGAACTCATCGAAACAGCCCCAAAGTCCTGCTTGACATAGACCCTTAAAAATTTTAGCACAGTCAGTATATCGCATTTGGTCACTGCAGTTTGTGACGATGACATAGATTCCAAGTGTTCTACCCATGTCTTTGACCGTTTCAGTTTTGCCAGTCCCTGCTGGACCGGCTGGAGCTCCTCCAAAGTACATGCCCAAAGCCTGAGCCAAGGTGATGTAGCACCGATCAGTCAGGGGGGTAATCACAAGACGCTCCTTCACTCCCAAGTATTCAAACTGGTACAGAAAGTTCACGTCAGTCACTGAGATACGGCAAGCCCCATCTTCGTCGAGCTGGTCACCCTCTTCTGGAACCCAATAGAAGCGGGCTTGCTTTAACCACTCGAAGTCATCGCTTGAGCGCACTTTCTTTTGTTTCCAAAGTGAAGCGATGTCTCTGGAAACATCGGACTGGTGCACCTGAATTGTAACAAGCGTTTCGATTTTGATTCTGTTGATTTTGCTGCCCAAGTCCTGCAGGCACCATGTTCCCATTGTCCGCTGTACATCCAACGCTTTTCGCTTTGCCTGCTCAACGATACCTTTCTGGGTTTTGCCGTTTGCTAGAGCCAGTTCGCTGTCGGCTGTCCACATCAGTTGGATACCGAGGAGTGCATACTGACCGCACTGCCCATCAACAAAGCCTCTTAAATTCTCAAGGTTGTCACCAACGGCAGCAATTTCGGCAGCGCATTCTGCGCAGTGCCACTTCATGGTGCGTTGATGTTCCACAAGTAAAGCCATGAGCCAGTCCTCAATATTGCCTTGGCACTTGACGGGCTTGCGCAACTCAATTTGTTCGACTCCACCCTTCAAGAAGGAAGTCATGCCAACAATCAGGTCTTTGTCCTTTTTGTCGTGTTCCACGCGACCAATGGAGTCAAAAACATTCTGATAATACTCCTGAATAGCTTGTGGGTCTGAGCCTTTGGACAGGATTTGCAGCAGCACTGGCCCTGAGCAGAAGAAGAAGCGCGGGAATTTGTTTCGCTTTTGCTCCAAATAACCATCCAGGTGTTTCTGGCAGTTCTCCAGTTGCTCATACATGGTAGGTAGTGTTGACTTCAGCACCTCATTCTGGCAGCAGGACACCGCGACCGCTGTTTTTGATGCGGATGACATGATATTGATGAAGTCTTTGTCCATCTTCTGGAACTTTTTAGCAACTGCAGGCATTTGCTTGGCAATGTCTCCCCCAAGAAAAACTACTTCAAGACTGGACCACTGGAGTTGGACCTTGAGCCACAATTCAAGCGTTTCGCTGGTGTCGCTGAGGTCTTGAAGCAGCCGCTGCGTATTCTCCTTGAACGGTGCAACATACCGCGAGGTAAGGTACTGCTGAAGTGCCATCTGATCTTCTTCCAATTCTTCAATAATCACTGGCACGGCTGTCATAGTCATGACGCCTGCACGAGACGCATACTCCTGGAACTGGATCTGCCTTGACACCCATTTTTCACTCAGCACTCTAATCTTTATTTCAAGATCAGCCTCTTTCACTGCACCAATAGTAACCTCTTCGATCTCCTCAAAATGGGCTTCCAGAGGCTGTGCCATTAGATCCCGTAGTTTGAACTCTGGGTCATCGACATCAAGTGCCCCTTCGCAACCACAAATACTTTCGAGTGCAGCCCAATGCCGAGCAATGACACACTCTTGCGCCAGTTGTGTCAGAAGAGGAAGCACCAACTGAAAGTCCTCAATTTTAGCCTTGAGTTCCAGATATGCTTGCCAGCTTCGAAGTCGTTTCGGCATTTTCTTGCATCGCGAAGAGAAAGATTCCATGTCGGCGATCATTTGATCGACATTTTCCTTTACATCGGCCCATAGAATAGTTTTGTACTCGTCCATCTGATTCATCACATCTTTGTAAAGTCCATAAAGCTTGTTCAGCAGAGTCAATTCTTTCTTGGTTTCATCGAGCTCTGGGAATGGGGTTATAGGCAAGGCGAACAAATCCTCTCCACCGTTGTACAGCTGTCGTTTTCTTTCCATTATTTCAAACTTATCTTCGAAGCGCTTCAAGCGATTCATCGCTTCCAAAGGGTCAATGCCCTCAACCATCGGTCCTCGCTCCAGGTAGTCCCTACGAAAGTCTTGGGCTTTTTCTGCAAATGACTTCAAATCTATCAGAAGCTGCCTTCGATGGTCTCCTTGCACTGCAGCTATTGACATGGTTTTCTCATCGGCTCTCTCAACCACTTTCTTCCATGAACTCCATACGATGCTTTTCTGGTCCATCTCCTCCTGTGCAAGCGAGACCCCATGGATTTCCAAAAGCATGTACATGTCCATAATTGGATTGATTTGCCTCTGAATCATCGTTTCTCTGGAGCGAATCTCTTTCAAAACATCCATTGTATACCGAAGACTATTCAAGCCTGTCACTGGCCTGTCCAGCTGGGCCAGCGTATTCTTCGTGTATTCCGTGATCTTCACAAGCATCTCTCGTCCTTGGCGGTGCAAATTTTCTGAGTAGCGCTTCTTCCAAGTCTGATTCTCATGTAACAGCTGTTGCTTTAAGCCTTCAGTACGCAGCGATAGTGCACCGATATTGTACACAAGTGAAATAGAAGCAATTGCTGCTTCAACCCGGGCAAACTGCGCAAGCTCTGATTCGTAATCGTCCATTGTTGGCGATTTTTCCAAGAAACGCTGATACTCTGCATCAGCATCTTTGGTCCATAGCCAGCTGAACTTGTCAAAGCTGGTCAAGTACGAGGATGTTTGGTTGCGTGCGCCCTGAAAGCTGCCAGCAAGCAGTAAAATGACGCGAACAACTGCCATGTCCGATGTGAGAAGTTCATAGACGGATTTTGTGGACACCTCTTTGCCCCAAGCAGACACAGACTTGAATGCGTTGAGAACGAGTCTGCAAACGCTGTTGATAACATCCTGTACTTGTTGAACTGACGGGTTGAGTTGAACGCTTGGCACTTGCAGATGAACTTGGACTTCGAAGAACGGAGGCTTCAGAACTAAAAATGTGCTTTCAGAGCGGTGTAGTAGTCTTTCCTTCAACGTGTTCAGACTTCGCTTGACACAGCCAAGCATTCCAGCATACATGAATGAGCCGTAGTGCTGACGCAGGATACTATACTCACTCGGGTGGCATGGTTCCACACTTGAGTCAACCTCATACTCGCCGATCAGAGCAACCAAATCATCCACAGCCCTTCGAACAGTCGTGTCGGAATCAATGATACTTGCTTGTCGCTTTGTGATGAATGCTGACTGCTCACTCAAAAAATCTTCCAATGAAAGTGTCGATGAACTTGGCAGCTCGACCAGCTCTGTTTTGGCAACCCTTTTCACATTGAGTTCAATCCTGTTTGCAACAATATCACCAGCATTGTTCGTCAGGGCATGTAGACGATCTAGGCCGCTTTGCACGTGTGCCTTGAACGCATCTATGTTCATGGTTGTCCAAGTTAGAGACACCAGCCCTGGGCGCATTTTGTATTCAATGTCGTCCAATGCTGGTTGGAAAAGCGCATGGCAAGCATGAATTACCTGGCTTTTGATAGAATGATACCGCTGCAGCATGTCATGCACAGAATGGTAGTACACTTTGTACTTCTGCTCCTGGAGCAAGACACTGTGTGCCGACTCTGGTACCGAAATGCCCATACGCTTCATGCACTTGCTTTCTCTGATGAGCTGAAGAATTTCTTTGTCAAAATTAACGTATAATTGTCTGTCTGAAGGGTGTCTCACAATTAAAGTTGCTGCCAGTCCAGTTTTTGCCTTCTCGATGCTTTCAACCCATGCTTGATACCAGAGAAACTCAAAGGCCACCAGCGTTCGTGCCACTCGATTGTATAGCCTGACTATCTTTTTGCCGAGTTTCGAAGAAAGAATTTCCGAATGCCTGGCGAAAAAGTCCATTGGCTCTTGGATGCGACTGAACAAATGCCGGCACCACATGATGTTCCCAGCAACGGGTGGCATATTGCGAGGACGTGGTGGGGCATGCTTATTATCCTCATATAGTGTTTGTACTCTTTCCAGCTCTGCACCAAATGTGGTGAAGATAACTGCCAGGCGCTCTCGCAGGTCGGCTTGCAGGATAGGCCGCAGAAAAACGCCAGCAAATTTTGTATGCAGTTCCAAGGCAGCCTTCACATTGCGAATCCCGTTAAACGATCCTTTGGTAAAATGCAGCATCATAGCTTCAAGCTCGTCGATTCGAACATTGAACTCGACAAAGTCACGATCAAAAGCCTGGTCACGGAAAGCAAACAAATTGTGACGCTTTGACTGCATCTCAAAACAGACTCGTCGGTACCGCGCAGTCACATCTTCCATGCCTTCCAACCCTTGCAGAGTCAGTTGGTCAAAGTCTGCCATTGTTCCAAACATAGCATGAAGTTTTGTGCAGCGGCGAGCACACATCCTCATGTCCCTGAACAGCTCTGCCCGGTCAATTGTGAGCCAGGCGTCATCTCCAGTTGCAGCATAGTCTTCACAGGTTGCAGAAAATATTTCTTCTGCAGATTCCAGGCTGGTCAGACATTCAGTGAGCCTCTGCACAAGAAGTGCGGGTGTTTTCTTGAACATCTTCTCCTCTGTTTCATCTGCTTCCAGGTCCATGCAATACTCTTTGCAGACCCCGACTGCCCTGTTGAAAATAGCGTGCAAAAGTTTTTGAGTGTTTCCAAGATTTTGAAAAAAGCGCGAGGCAGTGTGAAGGGTTCGCGCAGCGTTTAGCAGGGCGGGCATGCCATCAACAACGGCAGCTGGTCTCTGTAAGTACAAACATTGAGTGAACTGCTCGAGGGTTCGCAGGTAACGCAAAGTGTCTTTCGCAATGTTGAACTGCTCCGTCATGCCAAGGTCGCAATCCTTCCACAGCCGCACAACAGCTGGCACTTCTTCAACCAAGTCACCTGCAGTTGAGGCCCGCGCATGCGTTGCAAGAGAATTCACGATTCTCTGAACAACGGGGCTTCTAATCTGTTGCACAACATGAGCTAGATCAACGACACGCTGATGCCACCATTCGAATGTTTTTTTGAGGTCAGAGCCCTCCTCAGCGGGCGGTTCGTTGGAAGCAATCAGCCGAGTGACAACTGGGCACCAGCCTCTTACGATTTTCAAAGCGAGGGTGACTGCCGGTAAATCGGGCACACCTTCCTGTGAATCAAAACTTGATGGAATGGCCAAAGAAACAGCCCCGTGCCCCCCGTGGCTCATTTGTAGAATCGCTGAACTAAATGCAGCAAGGCTTGCATTGAAATCGTGAGTATGAGCTGCATTTGCTTTCCCCCACTCTGATTTCGACTCAAGAGCTCCTTTGAAGATGATATCTAATTGAGCTCCAAGGTTTGTTAGTGGAGATTCAGCCATCTCACCGACAAGCAGTGTTGTGTCTTCATGCTGCAAGTCACGTTGGTTTTGTTTTGTGCGGTTGCGCGAATTCCGCTCAACGACTTACCTTGTCTAAATCGACCGGTTTGGTCCCCACAGTATTTCGCATGATGAACATGGATTTTTCTGATTGAACCACGGCATTGCTTGCACTAAATACGAGTTTGCCGTCCTGCAAACAACACTTGTCACAGCTGCTCAAATAAAACGCAAAACGCTGCATACCTTGACATGTGCTATTAGACAGGGCAAGCCGGTGCCGTCAAGGAGCTCCTTAACTTCACCAATCTGTTGCTTGACTGCTGCTAGTGCTTCTACATGTTGAACACCAAAGAAATCAGCCAGTCGCTGGGCAATGGCTTCGTGCCTCGCGTGCAAAGCCATTGTGCCGCGCCAGGTAGGCCGTATGGGGCGGATTGAATAGCAAGCGAGGAAGTGTATTGATTTTAGAACCAAACAAGTATAAAGTAGCACGCAGGCTTTGTCAGACCAGGTCACAGGTTTGAAGCGTGTATGTAATGTATTTTCTAGCGAAATCAACTCAACCGAGCTCGAGGCACGCAATCCCTTGACCCCGCTCAGAGGGGGGTATGCAGGATATCAAAACTTGTGAGAGGTTTACCGCAGCACC
>Ga0307982_1001377_pt1 | contig 19784 bp, 20 predicted proteins | sample OrgLakmetagen989_FD_201847 | JGI IMG/M metagenome (GOLD analysis project Ga0307982, IMG submission 201847) | Saline water microbial communities from Organic Lake, Antarctica - #989 | ecosystem: Environmental > Aquatic > Non-marine Saline and Alkaline > Saline | place: Antarctica: Organic Lake... | reverse complement strand
CCGACGCAGTGGTCACCTTATGCCATACAACAAATACGCGCTCAATCTACTGCATTTCTACATAGGTATAGCATCGGCAAACGCATTCAATATCCAACCTGGGCTCCGAAGTACTTCGATTCGGTGCGTTCATGTGCATGATGGAGCAGGGAGGAGGGATGCTCGTACGTGTGTACCGGTGTTCGAACACTCTGAGTACCTTCGCTCTCGCATTGCCACATATCTTTGCGGACATGGGCACAAATAAACTGCAAATCGTTCAAACGATTTATTTCGAGACATTATTCACACTTTGCTTCTTCTTCTCCTCGAATACTGCGTGCCATTGATCAGATCATGGCCGGTTGCATCGCTGGCTTCATGGGGGGTCTGGTGCTTTGCCCCTTCGACGCCGTCAAAATCCACGCCCAAAACCACCACTGCTCCACGGTAGAAGCAGTGCGAAGGCTGGGGCCTCGAGGCTTGATGACGGGCTTCAGCGCTACGATGATTTGGTCGGTGCCGTCGCAAGGCGTCTTCTTTCTAGCGTACGATGTAGCGGCAGACTACTATTCAGCCTCGGCCACCCCTGATAATCGTGCGGATAGTGCCGTCAGCAAGAACAGCAGCAATGGTAGTCAGAGCAACGACGGCTGTAGTAATAGCAGCAGCAGTGGTGATGAAGGCGGTAGGAATCGCGGCCTTTTAGGCGGCAACGGTGGCATTTTGGGCAGTGGGTGTTACGTGCCCCCTGCGCTGTGGGTGTGTGCGATGGCCGGCGGCTGGGCTGGGGTCGCGGAATGGCTCTTTACGCTGCCGCTGGACACCGTGAAAACGAGAGTGCAAGCGGGCGAGTCGGCAAACTTCCGGTGAGGATGTTAGGCTCTTTGGCTTAGGAGAGAAGGGTTGGCAGTGGTTGCATGTAGAGAGGGAATGCAGCGTTGATTTTGGGGGGTGGGAGCGCTGGCGAGAAGGCTTGTCAAGTGCACTTTAGTTCCGTGCCTATATGAGTTCTATTTGTGCTTGATCCCAGTTCGCTTGTTCTTTGGTTCACCTTAACAGGGAAGGCGTGCGCGACGTGGTGCGGCTCTTTGGGTGGCGCGGTCTGTTCAAAGGCTTCTGGCCGGTGATGCTGCGCGCGTTTCCTTCTTCGGCCGCTGCGCTGGGCGGCATTCACCTGGTGGAAGTGGCGTTCGCTGATATGGAGAGACGGAAAGTGCTCTTGGCCGAGGACGTGCCGAGGCTAGCGCGGAAGCACACGAGTGGGGGAGGAAGGCTGGGGATTGGTCCCTCTTTGGACAACAACAAACAGAGCCTGGCGACCGTGACTGCACAAGTCGATGCTGGGGACCGAACCTCCTAGGTGACTACACATGGCGAGACCTGTGATGGCGTTCAGGAAATGCAAAAGAAATGGACATGATTATGTGAACAAAATAAAGAGAGAAAGAGAAGAAGGGCGAAATCGAGATGCGGCGATGTCCGGGCTCGATGTGGGCTTTGGTTGGACAATTGCGCCCTTGTTATACTGCAATTTCAAATGCCAAATGCCATCGATCAATTGCATTTATTTGCGCAACTGAGTTGACGTGGGGTAAAGGCATTTGCACGTCGCCGTAGGTGACTGGCCATGAGATTTATTGAGGCCACATGGATAAACCTAGACCTAGGAACTTTCGCACGAAAAAAAATAAAAAGACGAAGGTATATCTGCATTTTAAAGTGGTAATTTATTAGGCATTAGGCATATCCCCACTCCCGCTCCCCTCCTACTCCTATGATCGATGGCCATGTAACATACCCCTAGGAAGACTTCATGATATTTCGAAATAGAAGTAGGATTTCATTAAGAAGGCCTAAGAGCTAATAAAGGGCAATTCCATGAACCACAACAAGAAAGGACAAGGCCACTGCCAGGGGATATCGATGGCCTTCTTCCGCGCGTGCGTATTCCGCCCACTCTCTCTCCTTGTTTCTTATTTCCTTCTTTTTGTGGCTCTTTTCCTTGTTCTCTTACACTACGCCCACACCCGAAAGGTGCAGTCGCTGGAGGCGCTCACCAGGCGGCTGTCCTGGGGGTCCAGCGCCAAAGCTTGCACGGCGTCCTCGTGGCCCCGCAACTCGCCCATCAGCTGCTTGTCCACCTAGAAATGTTTAGAGAAAAGATAACACAAACAGGTAGAGAGAGATGGGTGAACAGAGAACAGCAAGGGTGAATGAAGGAGGGAAGAGAGAAAAAAGAAGAGAAAAGCTAGAGCGCCAACGAAGAGAAGCGTTCTACTTTTTTGAAAAGAGCTGGAAAAAGCAGAATGTGCACATGCATACTGGACAACAACATGAGAATGCACACCGTGTTGAAGGTGCGAATGACGCCGTCGTCCGAGGCGCACACGAGGCGCTGGCCGCTGCGGTCGAAGCAAATGGAGTTCACCGGGTGCTGCGACACTTCCACCTGTTAAGCAACAGCAAAGAAAGAAGAAAAAGAGACATGTGAGATGAAGCGGTGAACGCACATCAGAGGTGATTCAAGGAAGAAGAGCTGCTAGTACATCTATCTGAGATCATTCCCGTAACTGTGTCTCGCAAATGATGACCATCATTTAAGTACCGTGCCAATTTCCGCCACCATCCGAATGTCCCACAACTTCGCAACGCCGTCTGCGTCTGCTGAGACGATGGTGTCCCCTCGCACCTACGGCAGGGGGTCATTACTACGTGTTAAAGGAAGAGAGAAGATAACACCAAAGCATTTGTAAACCAGTCCAAGACCGTACAAGTCTGATGGTGACAACACAGATGGTGATCTTTGTACGAAGCTATTGCCACAAGAGAGAGGTGGCCATTTCCGGGACGCGCGAACAAACGCCGGGAAAAACATCTATCACATGTACCGTCAGGGCAATGGTGGAGACAGCGTTCAGGTGACCGTAGAAAGTTTGCACGCAGAGGCCGGAGCGGGCGTCCCATAACGACACGGTCTTGTCCCCACTGCCGGTGCACACGTTGTTGCTGTAGGGCTGCCACGCCACCGCGTTCACGGAGTCCACGTGGCCTCGGAAGGTCTGTGATTGGTTCGTTTCGTGTAAGAAAAAGGAAACGTGTGAGGGAGAAATGGGCCAAAATATGAAAAGCGAAGGATGAAAGAATGGCAACATGTGCTCGAGAGACAAGGGAAGAAAAAGACGGAGCAAAAAAAAAGAGAACGGGTAATATATCCCATCTCCTCATGCTTACACCAATATCATGCTTTCCACCCCAATCCTACTTCACTCCTCTTCGTGCTTTGGTCTCGTTCATTTGCGTCGCGCACACACCTGGCGGCACCTCCCCGAGTTCAGGTCGAAGAGCCGCGCCGTGTGGTCCATGGAACACGACGCCACGAAGTCGCCCGAGTAATGGGCCGCCACTCCCCAAACCGCTTGCGTGTGGTCGCTCAGCGTTAATGCGCACGACGCTGAGGCGAAGTCCCTGTCGTGCGTTTCCGTTATTTCAATGTCAGGACGGCGAAACAAAACAAAAAACAGCGTAAAAAGAGAAGTACAGTGAAGAGAAGAAAGGGGATGATTCAAGTTCAAGCAGAGTAAAAAGGCTGTTCATCATACCAAACTTTCACAGTTTTGTCGCCGCTGCCGGTAATGAGGTGCGTGCCTGCGGGATGAAACGACACTCCGGACACCTGTGGGGGAGAGCACGAGAAAGCCATCCACCATCAATCATATTGGCACGGGTACACACATGTGACGGATGCGTGATTTATAAACCCACGAATTGAAGACAGTGAAGTATTCCAAAAGAAAAACAGACCTTTGCTTAACTTTCCCCAACTCTCGAGCGCAACAAAGACACACACACTCTATTGTTTCTCTCTCTCTTTCACTCTTGAAAATCGAGAGAAGCACACACCCAGTCGCGATGGCCTTCGCCGCTCATGATCAGCTCGCAGTCGGGCACGCTCCACAGCTTCCAGGTACAGTCGTCCGAGACCGTGGCCAAGATCGGCTTCCGAGGGTGGAAAGCTAACCCACTCACGGAGTTGGCGTGGCCACGGAAAGTCTGAGGGGGGGAGACGTAGGTTTGATGGGCGATAGAAAATGACAGAATAGATATAAGCCAGACAGAAGAAACCAAGAATAGCTGAAATTAAAATAGGCCCAAGCAGAGTAGGAATAGAAATGAACCGCGACAGCTCAACTCAAAGTAGGTATAGGCATGTGCTGCATCTATGCTTCGAACATTTCCCTCTATTCACCTACCCATGCACCCGTCATCATCCATTCGTTACCTTGCGCATTTGAAAGCGTTCCACGGGGGGGGGGTCGAAGTCCAGCGCCGCAAACGGGTTGGGAATCCCCTCGTCGGGGGGCAATTTCGAGTCGCGCCCCTGTATGAGTGCACAACAACACCAAAAGGGGAGGAGAATAATGTGGCAACCGAAACAAACGAGAGAGCGAATGAAGAGATAGACACATTTATGTACGAAACGATGCAGCGTAGTTTTGAGAGATGCTAAGAATGATCATGGCGCGGAATCAAAGGGCTCCTAAACCGCCAAAGTCAATTCAACTCGTACAGTACCGGTTTGGGCAATTTCGGCATGGGGTCTGGCGGTGGAGCGGGCGCGCTTTTGTCGGTGAGTTCCTTCACCGTGGCCTCCAGTGTGGCTACCCGCGCCTTCATCCGGTCGCGCTCTAGGCGCATCAACATCTTTTCCTTCATCGCCACGCCGTACTTGCGCTAATTTAACAGACGAAAAAAAATGATAAGAAAAGGAAAATTGGTCAAAGATGCTCAGGTATGCGCGCAAGAGCTCAGAGAATTGCACCCGGTGCGTTACAAAACGAAAAGAAAACAGCTTCAAGCTTTGGGACACTTCTTTCCAATGTGCGCGCACCTGCAGCTCCTGGATGGTAGGGTCGTACGACTCGAGGTGCTTGCGCAGGCGCTTCAAGTCCACCGTGAGTTTGCCCTTTTCCTGCACCACCCGCTTGTGGTGCATCCGGTGGAAGTCCCGCTCCTTCCGGAACTTGTCCCACGTGCTCTGCGCCTTTTGCGTAATTTCTTTCATTTTTGCCAGCTGGTGCCGCAAGCTTTCCACCTGTAGCCAAGCACACAACAAGTGCATGTAGCAGCAAATATAAAAAGCACAAGTGATGCCAGAAAAACGGGAATCAGATTGCAACACAAATTAGACATCGACAAATTTGTCCTTTTGGAGGAAAATATGCTTTCAAATCGATTTTATGTAGTGTCAATCATTTGTCAACAACTCTCTTCTCTCTCCAAAACCTGGTCGTCGAGCTCTTGGTTCCGCAAGTAAATGTCCGGCACGGGCGCCGCGTAGTTTTCACCGAGTTTGCCTTTGGCTTCCAGCTCGTACCTGTGCAGTCGAAGAATAAGGTAGTGTGCACCAGCGAGCATACCAAAAGTATTTATGTGTGAGAAACATCTAGTACCAGGGTATTTGCACTGTCTTGTTATTGTTCTTGAACTGGTAGGCGTTAAGGGATGGAGAATATCCAAGAGCCCATTGAAATCGTAATATGTATGCACGCACCACTCGGTATTGAAACAGTCGAGCGTGCGCCGTAAGTCTGTTTTCACCAAAAAGTTGCGGATGTAGTCGTCGACAACTGCTGGCCGCACCTGCATGATGGGTGCGCCATCGAGTACGCCGTTGTGAGCTTGGTACAAACATATCTACGCGCATACTTCCTATCTAGAGTAGCCTAACGTAGTTTAAAACCGAAGCCTTTGCTTAAGCACACCCTGCGTATCAATAGAAGCAGCACCTGTGTCACTGCCCGTGGTTTGGAGCCCCCTCCACTCGCGCCCTCGCCACCAGCTGCGGCCGTTTTGTCCGGTGAAAGTTGAACGGAAGACAGGATAGCCGCCAAGTCATCTTCGTCAGCGTCGTCATCTTCGTCATCGAGAAAGGCAGCGTCGTCGACGGCTTTGTATTCGAAATCCTCGTCTTCGTCGTCTGAGATTTCAACCTTCTCTAAGACCTCGAGCTTCGAACAAGGAAGGAGCACGAGCACAAATAGGGACACATTTCAGTAGACTTTGCTCCACGAAATGAAATTTACAATTAGCGACTTGAAATCATTTACACATAAAAGCATCAATCTTACGTTTTCCTCTTCGCGCTGCATCTTGCTCAAGGCCTAGCCGAAGCCCAAGCACCCCAGCCGGACGTAACGACCGTCAACTCGTCAACGCGACAAGAGAAGAGAGAAACATGCAGCGTGAAGCAAGAAGCGGAAAAAATGCTCTAATATATCAAATCAAAAGGTACGCTCGTCGTCAATCATCTTTCTCGCTTGACTTATTACAAAAATGGGGGTAAATAAAACTTAACCGCTCAACTTTCGAAGCTCTCTGATAGTGAAGCGCTACTAGCTTTGAGTGCTCGTAGCACTGACTAGATTTCGTACTCAAGAAATTTGGCTGCGAATTGTATGGCAACACCATTTCTCTATTATCTAGCTCGCAGATGGCTTACTCGAAGTGTACTAATGCCCGATTTATGTCCTCCAGGCAGCAGAGTCGAAAGGTGGCGGCGGCAAGAAAATGTCAGCCGCCGAGGAAGCTCGGGCAATGGCAGAGGAGGCTATGAACCAAGCTCGAATGCCAGATGCGGAGAAAGGTCGGAAGCCTCCAGCCAAACGAAGCAGCGCTGAAGGAAAGCCGAAGCCAGAAATTGATTGGTAGGCATCGATACTGACTGCATGGCAGCGTCACGCCCGTGCCGTGCATGGTTTTACTATCGATCATCCTATTCGGCTTAAATTTTCCACTCAAGCCTTCCATCATTTCTTTCCAAATAAGCTTTAAACGATACGAAATCAAAGTAACCTCTACTTCTGGTTAATCTATTCAAGGGATGCGATCGAGAATCCCACCGAAAAGAGGAAAGAAGCCGTTGCCGCTGCGAAGAAATCAGCGGCAGAGCGAGCTGCAGAGCGGGTAAAGAAGATAATTTTGTCTAGGCGCTGTGTGATTGTTTTGAAGATGAAGCGAGGTCTCCATGGTGTGATATGCACCTTTCAAATTCATTGTATTACGATTCTCACGTGCAGCCGTGCTCTACCATTACCACCTGGCTTCTCCTTTGCTTGAACGCAATACATTTATTGCCCATCTCATGGGAATTTGGATGGGTAGGTGGGGGCGCCAACAAAGATTACGTCAGTGGCGCAGCTCAACTTCAGGCACGAAAAGATCAAAGAAGTCGAGCTCTTCGAAGCGTCACATCGGGCTGGGAATTCTGATGGCACCGACGCAGCTGCTGCACCGGAAGAGCCGAAAAAGAGCGTGATGGACGTGATTGAAAAGCACCAAACCGAAGAAAAAGCCTTCGAGGCCGCCATTCATGAGGAAGAAGAGGCCGACGCAGCAGAAGCGCGAGCGGAGCTTGAGCGCATCGCAGAAGAAGAAAGGTTAGCAGCAGAAGAGGCCGCAGCGGCGGCCGCTTCGGTGGCAGCAGAAGCGCAGCGCATCATGGACGAAGAAGCAGCGATGCAGCGAGCGCAGGAAGAAGCGGAGGCGCTGGCAACGATGGACCCGTTGCACTTTGAGGTAGTACTGTTGGTGAAGGTGTACTTCGCAGGAGCAGTGCTGCTGGTTTGAATTAGTCGTTGTTGCTAAAATAGGGCGGAATGTTAGGAATCTAGGTCGTCGTTTGCGATGGTGCGCGTCTTCTTCTCGAGACCACTTCGTTATTTTCTCTACTCTTTTTTAAATCCTTCGTGTCGACACGTACGACCGTTGACTCACTTTACCTACGTATACAGGTTGATTTTCTGAACGAGTTCAGTGCGGCCACTGGCATTGGTCGTTGGGCTAGTAATGACGGGTGGGGGGACGTTGATGAAGCTACGGAGCTGTTTAAAACCCCCACGGACGTGTCCGAGTGGTTTGGCATTACATGTGCGAAAGTCATCAGCGACGATGAGGATGATGATGGGCCTGCCACGAGAGGCGCTATTAAGAAAAAGAAAAAAAAGAAAAAGCGAAACAAGGGCCCCAAAAAAAGGGGTCCGGTGCGAAACCTTTTCTTAGACACCAATGGATTACAGGTGCATCCCTTTGGGCACACATTATCGTTTAACCTCTCATTCGTGTCGTTCTTTAGCGCTTTTGTCGTGTTTGTTTTGGTCCTTAAGTGTGCTCGCTTTTCTCTTGTGAGCGTACACACGCCTTCTATCTGCTTTTTCTCCTTTGGTGTAATGCTTTAATATGGCAGGGCCGCTTGGATCGATTGGAAGAATGGCATCGCATCGCCAGCTTAGAAGTGTTGAGTTTAAGCCACAACAAGCTGCAGGGCCCTCTGCCCCCCGAAATCGTTCATTTGCCTTCCCTCAAAGTGCTCAACTTAGCCTGCAACAAATTCGACGGCGCGGTGAGGAAGATTCATGACTTTTTTAAAAAACTTGGCATGCATAACGAAGCGCAACATCTTAGAATTGTGTGCCTATAGGACTTCAAACCTCAGGTGCGGAGAGCAGTCCAGTGTTGTCTTGCCGGGTTCAACACCTTCAGAGTTTCATTTCATCGGTGTTGTTGTTGGCACGGGTGTGTCGGTTGCTTGCTTACGCTACCGTTGTTGTAAGGATTTTTGTCGGCTTTTTTACATGTGCGTGCATGCAGGTGCCTGAGGTGTGGGGATCGATGAAAAAGTTGACGCATTTGTGGCTCTTTGCGAACCAGCTCACCGGCCCAGCGCTACCTGCCAGCGTAGCAACCGTTAGCGGCGCCGTATCTCTGCAGTCGCTTCGCCTCAGCAGAAACAAATTTACTGGCCAGGTACAAGTACTAGCTGTATTGTAGAAAAGGTGATCTAGCACTTCGGAGAGGGCGAGCCTGGGGATGGGGGATCAATTGTTAGAGATCACATTTATTGGTACAGTATCAACTGGGTCTTATGTAGCATTGGATTGGAAATTGAACATTGTTTCATTCGAAATCACGTCGCCGCTCGTCTATGTTGGTGTCATTGTTATCGCCTTCAGCTGCCAAGCGGGCTAGGCTCCCTGTCTCATCTCGAAGAAATCGACGTAGAACGGAACCAATTGAGTGGGAAACTTCCTGACACTTTGACGCGGTTAACAAATTTGAAGAAGTTATGGTTGGCGGAGAACAATTTCAGAGGCCCGCTGCCTGTTGATGTTCTGGAAGCTTTAACTTCGCTCAAGGTAATACTACATGTTGCACCCTGCCACACCATGCTAAAACTTTTGCCCCCAAACATGGATGACGTCTTGGGTGTCAGTTGCATTAGACTTCAGCAAGAAAAGACAAAAGCAGTGCGCTCTAGGCTTGGAACTTCTATGCGTGTTTTGTAATGCGCGCTATGTAGAAGCAATTCTTTCTTTTCTTTGAGTTCATCTTCACACGTGAGTGCTTCTGTGTCAGGACTTGCGTTTTTACGGCAACAAATTCGACCAATGGACTGCGGGTAGCGGTGCTGCAATGCGCACTGTGAGCGTTCCGAAAGGCTTGGATGACTTTACGCCACGATGACAAGAAAGCTTTATCTGCCTTTATTGGCTACTTGTTTATTTGACAGTTCCATTGCCCATTTGATTTCTTAGTGCGTTTGTTGCGCGACTCCGCCTTTGGATGCATCCTCAGATAATCCCGACTTTAAGTTCCCCCCCTCATGTGTAGTGTCTCCAAATATGAGTATGAGAACTTCTTCTGGAATTCAGGTTGATCTGTATCTCTGCATAATACATTTACTACTAAGATATCCGAATTGTGTTAAATCGGCCTATTGTAGAGTTCCACGGGGGAAGGAGGAAGGAGGTGGAGGTCTCAGGAGTCTCAAGGTCGTCTTAAGCATCAAGCAGCTCCGTGTCTCTTGAACATCCTGCGTTCATCATTCATAATGACTCATAGGGCTATAATGGCGCTATGCGCTATGGCTATGATACACAGATAGCAGATACAGGTAAGTAAATTAAAGCTCATAGGACTTCAGCCAAAGAACCACGGCTTATAAGAATTCCAACTTTCAACTTTATGCGCTTGGCGGATCTGATTTGAAAGCAAAAGCAACGAGCTCAGTGCACGGACAATTTTATTGGCCGCCAGTGCCAGTTGATTTTTTTTTTTGCTTTGACTTTGAATCGCGCTTCTCTCCCCTTTCATAAATAAACAGATAAACACGCGGAGGCACATGGACACATGGGAGAGAAAGGACCGGCCCTTAAGGGCTTCAGTTGATTAAATTGAGCTCCCATTCGAGCTTCCTATCTTAACCCATGACCAGCTTCAGCATGGCGGGATAGTTAGGGGTACCGAAGCCCGTGGCAGGGTCCCAGCCGGTGGTGGCAGTGAACCCGTTGCCGAAGTTCGCGTTGTTGGTGCCGGTGGTCACGTCATAGAACACCCCCGCAGGGCCCGCCACGCCGTAGATCCACTGGTTCAAGTAGCCCATGGGGGCCTGGCCGGCCGCCAGCAGCTCGTCGTTGAGCATGGCAACGGCGCCCGCGAACACCGGGCACGCGGCCGAGGTGCCCCCCACTTTCAGGAAGTTGCCCTTGGCCGCCACGCAGTAGCCGTTGGCCTGGCCCGCGAGTGCTGCCACGTCAGGGTAGGCACGGCCGGAAGCGTTGTACTGGTTCGCGTCCGGGAGGGCCACGCCGCTGCCGAGGTAGGCCTTCACCGCCGACGCTTGGTAGTCAGGAGTCGCGAAGGTGTCGGAGAAGCCGCCGCCGCCGTCCGCCCAGGTGGTTTCCGAACCCACAATACCGGTCACGGAGAACTGCGTGCCACCCACGGCAGTGATGTACGGGGAGCCCGCCGGGAAGTCCGGGTGGAAGACCCCATCTGCGGAGTGGCCGGTGCGGCCCCACACCCCTTGGTCCCCGGACGCAAAGAGCACCGACAAGCCGCGGGCGCCGTTGAGCATGAACTGGGTGTTGCACTCGTACATGTAGTCGGTGGACACCTGCTGGCCCTCGTCGTTGCCGTAGCTCACCGACTGCACCCAAGCCGGGTTGGTGTCGTTGTTGAGGGTGGTGGACCAGTCCAGGAGCGAGAACGAAATCGAGTTGATCACCGTCAAAGGAATGGGCGCGGCCACCGCCTCGATGTACTCCACGTCCAGCAAGGCCTCCACGCCTGCGAGCACTTCGCCGCCCGCGCCCACCACGGTGTCCACCGCCACGTGGCTCACCCCACACGCCGACGCGAAGTTCGACAAGTCCTCGTCGTCGATGCCCTGTAATGCAAGTAAGTAATGCACGTGAAGCCAGGGTGCAGCACGTGTGAGTGTGCAGGAGGTGCGCGAGCGCAACACACAAGAACGAAGCAAACCTTTTCAAGAGAAATGCAGGCATATACGTTCGAGCGTACTTCGTTATGCTCTGGCACGAGTTTCTCTGTGTGGCGATGGATTCATTACATTGGGCACAAGTCCTCTACGGAATGTCCGAAAGATGCCATACCTGAAGTTGGAACTCGGTGCAGGCCATACTGTTGCCCTGGGTGTAGTTGGTCTTGGTGGTGAACCCGTACCGCTCCTTGAGCACCGCCGGGTTGGTGGAGCCGTGGCACGCGGTAGGGGTGCACGAGTCAAACGGGTCCGAGTCGTCACTGGCTCCCTTCTTCGCGCCTTCGTCTTCGTCTTCGCGGTTGCGCATGCCTTCTTCGGCGGCGGCGACCTTCGCGGGGGTCATGGCGGGTAGCCGCAAGAGTTTGTCCACGAGGCTCACTTTCGCCGCCAGCTCGTCTGGCAACGAGTACGGAGAGGCCGCGCGAACCATGTCGAGGTTGCGGGGGCCTGCGGTAGCCGGGGAAAAGTGGAACAGCTCGGTGCCGAAGACTTCCTCGGCTGCCTGGGCGTTGAGGGTCGCGGTTACCACGTCGCGAATCTTGGTCGTGGCCGGAGCGCCCGCCAGCAAGTTGGGCTGCGATGCCAGCCACGTCATCACGAACTCGTTCGAGGGGACTTCCCCTTTCGCCCGCTCCTCCTCACTGAGAGGGGGGTGCAGCAAGTTTCCAATGTCTTCGAGGGAAAGGTACTTCTTGTACTCGGGGCCGAAGGGGTCGGACACAGCCCAAAACTGTGCGAGAAAAGTCGAGGTAGTACACAAAAAGGGCAAAAAGTAAGCAATGCGAACGAAAAAGATAATGCAGAAGAAGAAGAAGAAGATGCCGTAGACAGAGCGTGACACGATGGGGGGAGGGGGGATGTTGAGGCCAAGAACACCCCACACCCCAACGATACACAAAAGCTTGCAAAAAAAGAGAAAGAGGGAGACCGTTCAGCATGCTGCAAAATATTAAGTCGAGGTGGCGCTATGTTTGTTGGTACCTTGGCCTCAAGCTTGGCACGCTTCATGGGGCAGGTCTTGAGAATGAAGGTCACGTCAATGGTGTCCTTGGCGGACACTCGGGCGCCCTTAGACCACGTGGGCCGTTCAAAGGTTGCGTCCGCTTCAAAAGCTACGCGTGCCGACGCGGCGCCGGAAAATGCCGCGAGGAAAAGCAATGCTTTCTGGAGAACTGCAGTGGAAACATCGAAACTTATGAGCACTTTCTGAAAGTTGCGAGAGCAGAGAATGATGCCCAATGATGGGTGAATGAGATTAAGACGAAAAGATGGTACTTTCAGCATAAATGCTTCAATTCTTGGCTGGATTGAACAGGTGAAGGCGTACGTTCAAGAGCTCACCATTCATGGTTGACGAGGATAGCAGCCTTGACTCCGGTGCTCCGGTTTTCGTTTTGTGTTCCTGTTGTGAAGAATTGCTGGCAAAGAAAGACTCCCCATAGACTCCTATTGGTGCAAATATGTCAAGACAATGTCGCCCAATGAAATCACAGACCGAAAACCGAAACTCTCCCGAAACCGCCGAAACCACACGTACTTTTAGGTTCACCTTGAACGAGAACGAGTGCACCGCTGCTGACTGCTGACTTCTTTCAAGTGCCTCCTCCTGGACACGATGTCTGGGTCCGCAGAGCGTGGCAGCGTGGGCTTCATGAATGCTCTAGAGCGCGGCTCACAGTCGCGAACACCTTCTCGAGGATTGACTAATCGCTCGGGAAGCCAATCACACGGGCGTGGTGCAGATAGCCATAGCCCAGATTCCACTACCATCAGCCCAGAACGCCAGTTTCCATTCAATGTCAAAGGCAACACAGAGGACTATGGGTGAGGACGATACCAGTAGACTTTTCCTAATTCGAAGCATACTGTAAGATAAAGTGCTAGTCCTTATCCCAGGCGAAAATATTGTCATCTGCTATGAATAATTGCTATCGAACATCGTTCGTCATTTCGCGATCTTTGCAGCAATTACATGCTCATTTTTTAAAAAAAATACAGGTACGGGGTCTCGTCGCAGACAAGAAGCCGGACCAAAGATTCCACGAAACATCGTTCTGTGGCGCCGAGCCCTCAAAGACATAGGTTTAGTAGTTTCTTTGACTTCAATGCGGGCGCGAGCGAAGGGGGAGTAGTTTCAGTCGCGGCATCGTCGCAGTACTTCAGGTTAAAAGTATTGCTAAATTAGCGAGCTCATTGTTTATTCAAGGTGCATGATCCCAGTTGAGTGCTGGTGCGGTGGATACGGTGGGCTAGACGCTAGATCTGAAGATTCTTGTCTCGGAGGTGGTAGGGAGTGTACTGACTTCTTCATTCTTTTGTCTGTTTGCACTTCTTGGTACAGCACAACGAAGAACTTTCCATACTTATTTTGGGTCCTCACGTGGCTTACTATGTGGACATTTGGAGGCGCGTTGGTCTTGTTTTTGGTAGAAGAAGGGCGTTACAGTTATTTCCGTTGCTTCTTTTTGGCGGTTGCATCAACGACCTCGGGCGGCCTTTCCACCATCAACGTGCCTGCGCTCACTTCGCCAAGCTTGACATTACTAGCGTTGCTCAGCTTAGCAGGATCAAGCATCATGCTAACTCTTCTGCCGGTAAGTTTTTTTAAGAAATCCTATCTAAATGAGGAATGTGGTTGGAGAGTCAGAAAGACGTGCCAAAGGCAGAGATGACTTCGGTCTGCTGCAAGATCCATCGGAAGAAGACTGGTAATTCTGACTTTGATTATAAATTCCGGTCGATTTGCATTTTCAGGTGGCAGTGCGCATGCATCACTTGCAGAAAAGCATTCCTCTCGATTTGCGCACTTTTGACTTGAAGAATTTCAAAAAGCTGCCACTCTGGGTGGTGGAATACAAAGCTCTTCAGCTTGTAAACCGCATTGTAGTGGCGTACTGTGCTTTCTTTTACGTGGCTGGCACCATTTGCCTCTATTTAGCTACAGTGGGTTATGGGAGTGAAGCAGTGGTGTCCACGGGTGGCGATGGGAAGGGAACTGATTGGTCCGGCCATCCTGGAGGCTTCGCAATCTTCACCGCTATTATGGCCTTCACTAACACGGGTTCGTGTGAACGACTTCCAATCGAAAAAGTGAAAGACAGAGCAGCTAGTAATTTTCTTGCGCCTTGAACATGAACTCAAGCAAGGAAAATTGAGCAAATTTCATTTCTTTTAATCTTAGCTTCACATTAGCTCCGAAGGTCGAGTGATTTCTACCTTGATCTTTACAACACTTCTCTGATTATGTTTACGAAATGTCCCTTTTTCCCACTCACAAACTCTCTTTTTGAATTTTTCCTCGTCTTTGCTTGACTTTGGGGATGCTGGGGTTGTTTCAGGGCTCAGCTTTAGACCGGTATTTCGGTCCGTGCCGCCTCTCGTGCTGGTAATCATTGACGCTCTCGTCATGGCGGGCAACGTTTTCTTTCCTGTGCTCTTGCGGTGGATTATCATCTTACTCAATTGGGTGGCTCCAGCTCAATCGAATCGCAAAGTATACTTTCGCTACTTGCTCCTCAACGGTCGCAGCCATTATACGCATCTTTTCACCAGTCAACAAACCTGGCTGCTTATTACCATGCAGTTTTTCTTCATCTTGCTTCAGTCCGTATTTTTCAGTCTCTTGGGGACCGGTGTGAACAACAACCAAGCTGTCTTTGTGTCCATCAATACCAGGCACGCTGGTTTCTCGTCTGTAGATTTCAGCACGCAAAATGCTGGCATTCTCGTGTTCTTTTTGGCCATGATGTCCCTTGCGCCAACACCTTTTGTGGTGGTCTTACAACGCAGTGGGCAGGAATCTCAGATGCGCCCTACAACATTGGGCGAATTGCAAGACACAAGCATTCCAGTTGGAGCGCCACTCACTCCAGATTATGACAACGACAGTAGCACTCATGATGGCTTAGGGCTTAACTTAGTCGCTAAAAGTGCGGCAAGAACAGGGAATGACATGCAAGGCGCTGGAAGTGGCGGCGGTAGTGGATCTGAAATTAATGGACCGTCCTCGGATGGTGGTGAAGGGTCGGAAGTGCTTGGTGTAATTGCCGAAACTTCAGCAGAGTCACCTACCGGCAATGTAGCCAGAGGCAACAACAACATCATTAATGACCACGAAATTCATGAAGATGGTAGAGTTTTTGATGGCGCAGCAACTTCAAGGACAACGTCTAGTGGGAGCCGCAAAAGTCTTCACTTGCGAGCCCGATCAGCAGTGGGGCGGATGAGTGAAGGTTTCTTGAACACCAGTCGTCGTAGAATGTGGCGAGCTCCTCTGTCAGAAGCAGACGTCAACAATCGCCTTGCGAGCCGAGCGCTGGTCATGAACCTTGCAGCTGAGCAGCAAGAACTCAACGGTGATAATTACGACGAAAACGACGATCCTTTTATGGACACACGCCTGGTAAAAGATAATATAAATGGCTGAGAAATGAAACATAGTAGGTGCCAGTTGACAAATGCGCCCGCGAAGAAGAGAAATAGCGCTCGCGAAGCTGTGCGCGCTTACAAAAGCTTGGGGCAATTTCTGTGTGCGTTGACTTTATTCTAAAGCAACCGTGTCCGTCTCCGTGCTTTCTGACTCTTTATAGGTGCTGTTGAAAAAGTTTGGTGGAGGCCGCGTGCCATTCAAGACGAAAGTGGGATTTCGGCTCTATGCATTAAGGAGCAGTTTAATGGCACTGGGTCACGAACTTCAATCCTCGGCTGCAGTTCAGGTGAGGTTTTATGAGAGATAGATAAATGTTTAAGATGAAGAAGAGTAGAAAAGTCGTCGAAGTTTCTGCCATGTTCTAATCGTCTCCTTTTTAAAACCAGCATGTGTCTCTTCTGTGCTCTTGGCATTCATACATTGTTTCCTAATCTAGCGTTTGATCTCTCTAATCATTGAACACTACAGGAAATCTTCATCCTATGGTTTGCGTGGTTTCTCATCGTCACCATTGAGGGTTGGGCTATTTTAGAGACTCGTGGCGACCAAAGTGTGCTCTTCAGCACGATCTTCGAAATATGCTCCGCGTACGTTCTTTGTTTCCTGATATCATTGCTTCGTGCTATAGATGTTTCTTTTTGGAGTGGTTTGTGTTTACGTGCATTATGCATGCTCGATTATACCATTCATAGTTGCATGAAGTGCAGATCACTTCATGCGAAGGGCATGTAGGAATGTGTCCAACTATTGATACGGCTGTTCTAATTTCAAAAAATGTTACCTTGTAATGTAAAGGTATGGCAACGTCGGCTTAAGCATTGGCAGCCAAAAGAAAACCAACGTGTCTTTCTCTGCAGACTTGGGCGTTTGGAGCCAGTGCATCATTTTGGCCCTCATGGTAGGCGTATTGAGAATACATGGGAAAAGTATCATCTATGAGCTGCTAACAATATACCTATATATATCGCTGCGCAGACATCATACAATTTCTATTCCTTCATCGAGGTTCATTGATGACTACATGCACTCTTTGGTCCTTTCATCATCTTCGTTTGTGTATCATTCGCTTTGTTTTTTCTTCGAAGGTGTTTGGGAAAACCCGCGAGTTTCCTTCCGCCGTTGATGGCTCCCTTGAGATTGCCAGCGCCGAGATCGTCGCTGAAGCGTTTCTGAAGCCCGGCGCCGTGGTGAGGCGCAACCATCGTCAGGGAGAGCGCCATTCCGCGGAAGAGGCCTATTCCGAGCATGTCTCACAAATGGCCTCAGATCATGCAGTCTCCACTCCTGGAAGCAGCAGCAGCAGCGATGGCACAAATGTCAATCTACCAAATGCGACTGGATCCTCTGCACTCCCACCGGTGCCTCCTTCCTTGATCGCAGCAGCGCAGGAACCTCCACAACCGGATGTGCATGTGCCAACTGCGTTGCCTCAAGCAAATTCTTCAAGTCCAGCTGTCTAAAGTTGAAAGCAGTTGCCTGCTGATTATAATTGCTGATTATACTTTCTGTTACCATTGTATGCAGCACGTTACTTTAAGTGTCTATCTTTTAAACCCGCCTTTTGCGCGTGTTTCTTTCATAACACACCCCAGTCGGCCTTAAATTCGTTTAAGTATAGTTAAGAGAACTCGGGATTTAAGCCCAACGAAAAACGCTTAATCGAAGTCTAAATAAGGCCTAAGTAACGCTTATTTTTGGTTACTTGATTGCACCTAAATTCTAAAATAATACCTCCCATGTAAGAAAGGGAACCCGAGAGCAGAAGGGAGAGCACACCCCAGTGGGCCTTCAATCCATTTAGGCCCCTCGATTAAGCGAATTAAGCACTAAACTAAGCAGGCTCGACTTGGGTGAATTAAGCATAAGGCACCCCAAAGAAGGGGGTAAGACGAGACTTAAGGCCAGGCCCAGGAGAAGGCCGCGCGGGTACCTACTAGTACCTAAATTAAAGCTTAAATCAAGGCTTATTTGACGCTTGAATAGGTTAACCTGAAAGAACCTAGACTTGGGCCCCACTTGTCGTCAGGCAGGCGGAGAGCTCGCTGGAGTACTGCCGCGGGGGTACCTAAATTAAAGCTCAAATCAAGGCTTATTTAACGCTTCAATAGGTAAACCTAAAAGTACCTGAAAATAAGAATGAAACGCCAATTATGCAGGGCTTTATGATAAAACCTTGCAAGTCCACTTGTCAGGTAGGCAGAGAGCATCGCAGGAGTACCTAAATTGAAGCTTAATTTTTGGCTTAATTTAAGGCTTAACTAGGTCAACCTAAACTACCTAAATTTGGGCATCACTTGACCGGTACGTGCAGAGCTCGCTGGAGGACTGACGAGGGGTTACCTAAAATAAAGCTTAAATTATGGTTTAAATTAAGGCTTAAAGAGGTTTAACCTAAAAGGACCTAAAAATCAGGATGTAACCAAGGGTATCTTCCTTCTTTCCATGGAAGGTCAGTATGAACGTGCTTTTGTGCACTCGTTCGGTCCCCTCTTGAATTTCTGAGTCTATCAGTGTAAAACTTAGACATCATCAATTGCATTTCTGTGAGTTCCGCCAACCCTGAAACCCTGACAAAACACGCATTACGAAGGGGAATAATCAGGACGGCCTGCTGAGCTCCATTATTTGAAGGCCATACGGGAGCACGGTTTGTTCTTTATCGAGGTACATGCCAAACGAAACTACGGGTATTTTTACCTGAAGAAACTAAAGGAGAGTGATATGAGTACCACGCAACAATTTAAAGTATCGTAAAAGCTTGATTCGACCAACGAATCTATGGATGCGTACCGCGTAAGAACTGAACGCTTTATCGAGGCAGAACGAGATGCTCCTAAGTTTCTAGACAAAAGGACAACTCCTCAGTTCCTTAATCTCGTCAACGTTGACATGCCACATACCACTTGCGCTTGTAGAGAAAGAAGCACAACGTCGTCTGTAGTGAATGCTACATAAGTTGGCAGCATCGTTGGCACTGAAGGCGCCGACCGTCATAGAATAGGGGATGACAACGACGGAGATGCGCGGTAATTCGAAGTATCTGCCCACGTAAAGTGCAAAGGCTCTGCTCTCGGGTTCCCTTTCTTACATAGGAGGTTTGGATTTAGGTTCATTTATTAGTAACCAAGAATAAGCCTTATTTAGGCCTTATTTTAAGGCTTAATTTAAGGCTTATTCAAAGTATCTCCCTCCGGCTCTTCTGCTCTCGAGTTCCGTTTCTTACATGTAAGGTCTGAATTTAGGTCCATTCAAGTAACCAAAAATAAGCCCTACTTAGGCCTTTTTTTAAGGCTTAGATTAAGGCTGATTTTAAATATCCCTCTGGCTCTGCTCTCGGGGGGGGGTGAGATTTGAATTTAGGTCAATTTAAGTAACCAAAAATAAGCCTTATATGGATATAGGCCTATGAGCACCCTCTGGAACTGCTCTATTTCTTACATTAGAGGTTTGAATTTTGGTTCATTTACGGCTCAATTTAAGTTTTAAGGCTTATTTTAAGTATCCCCCTCCGGCTCTGCAGCTCTCGGATTCCCTTTCTAACATGGGAGGTTTGGATTCAGGTCCATTAAAGTAACCAAAAATAGGCCTTATTTAGTCCTTAATTAAGGCTTATTCAAAGGACCCTCCTCCGGCCCTTCTGCGAGAACACACAACAGTGGGGCTTAAATTCAAATAAGCACTTACTTTAAGCCACATGCAGACCTCTTTAGACAAGAATTAACACCAGCCCTAATTCCAACCCCACTCTGTAAACCAAGCGCAAACCGACATTAGTTCGACTGGGATGTCGCATGCGGCATGTGAGATTGGAGGGCACAGGTCTTCTCGTGTCGTTGGCTGGGTGCTTGTTACTGCCTGGATGCCTACTAACCGCCATTCTGGAAACGGCTATTGCGAATATCGCAGAGGCTTTTTTTGTATTTGGGGAGTACTAATAAGAATTAGAACTAGAACCAAGGGATTCCCCATTTCCCCTTCTCTACTTACAACTCAGAAAGCAAAACCCCAAATTTATGAGCATAGCATTAATTAAGA
>Ga0307982_1001374_pt1 | contig 19792 bp, 13 predicted proteins | sample OrgLakmetagen989_FD_201847 | JGI IMG/M metagenome (GOLD analysis project Ga0307982, IMG submission 201847) | Saline water microbial communities from Organic Lake, Antarctica - #989 | ecosystem: Environmental > Aquatic > Non-marine Saline and Alkaline > Saline | place: Antarctica: Organic Lake... | reverse complement strand
AGCACACTCCAGAGGGGAGAGTGCGAAAGTTTTGATCCCACCCACCCACCCCTCGGTGCGCAGGGAAAAGCGCACCTCAAATTTTATTGCCATTTCTTGTCATGCAAGTGTACGAAGGTACCCCCCTCGAGAATTGGGAGGTAACAACGGGGGTTCAACAACTTTATTTGAGAGGCAGCTGCCCAGCCACCTAGACGGGCCAGGAGCTAGCCAAACTCAGGAAGCTGGTCTTGCACTGAAGCGCCCAATTCAGACCGCCGCCGCAGTTGCTTCTTGCAATTGCTTCGTGATAAGTGCGGCGGTAAACCTATCACAAGTCCCGAGGTCCCTTGGGGTGGGGTTCAAGGGATTGCGTTTGGGGTGACGTCGCCAAAAAATACATCACATGCACTCACGCTTGAGCCAGAAAGCCGGTACTTTGAAGGTGCTTGCTTGTGTGTGGGAAGCCCCAAAGCATCTGAAAGGCTGCCAGGCATCCTATCCCGGCAAAGAAATTCCTGCATGCAGTATGCGGCGGGCTAGGTCAACTGGACGACGATCAGGCATTCAGCACGTGGCAGGAGCAGGGAAATGCAACCCTCATCGCACTCCTGAGCACACACACCGTGAATGGGGTGGGAGTGCCGCCATTTCATTTGCAACACTTGATAGGAATACAGTCAAAACAACCCGGCTCACACCTCTTGGGAAGTCTTCGCGCCCAATCTTTGCAGCCAACTTGGACCAAGTTGAGTGGCCACCACATACGAAAAAAAGCAGTATTGTGCAGTCCAGTATCATACTCGGAAGCTCGTCGGACCACGACTGGTGCTGCCGCGGGGCTTCTCAGTTTTTCTCCCGGTTTGCAAAGCAAATTGCGTCTTGGCGCTTCACGCAACGCACTGATGTCCGCATCATCGCGGTGCTATTCATCCTTGTATCATGTTTGGCTGTGTGTGGTCTTGTGTGGTCGTTTTGCATGCTCATGCTTGGTCAGCTCACTCACGGTAGACGTGGCTCGGCTGCGGGCTTGTGGACGCCAGTGTCTGTGCACTTTGGGCCGGGCGGCACTGGATACAGCAGCCTTCCAGCATGTTGCGAGGTACGCGCTTCCTCCAGCTGTATCCTTTGTCAATCACTGCCCCAGCGGGCTGCGGACGCCGCCTGTCCCGATGGCTTTGTGATGCGATCGAAGCTGTGCACATTGGACCCTGCAAGCCCTCAGGTGGCGACAGAAGCAGACAGTCTCGGCCGCCAGGCACAGTACATCCTCAGGTATGTCACCTCCAACGCAGCAGGGCGCCCTCGCATGCAGTAGTGCCCACGGGGTTGTTATATACAGGCGCTACGCTGGAGCAAATGCGTGCAAGCACGCGTGGATTGGATTTGATATCAGCTTGGGATGGCCAATGCCGGCATCGGCCCCTAATGTGTCCAGGCGGCAGCTGCACGATATTCTAGCCTCCAGCGGGTGAGTTGCTCGGACACGTGCCCCCCCCTGGCGCCCTGGACCCCCCCCCCCCCCTTCCGCAGGCTGGTTTTGGCACGCAGAACAATTCCAGAGAAAGTCATGATGCTGGCGTTGTGGAGTAGGGCATCAAAGCTCATCAGGGTGTCTCCTGATGGCGTGTCTGTAACTGCAGCCAAAGAGGCTAGCATCACGACACTGGCTTGCCAGGCGGAGCGGTTTGTGCTGCACAACTTCCAGGTGAGTCATGCTGCGTGAGCAAGCGTGGGGTGCAGTGCCTGCCAAAAACAGTATTTGCGTTGGGCAACGGGGAACACCCTAACTGGCTCTCGGCGGCATCCTAGTGAGCCATGCCATGTGAGCCAGCTTGCCTTCCTGCACCAGCAACAGCTTGCGTGGGTTAGATTTTTGACGCCAGCGGCACGCTTGGCAGTGGGTGCGCACCCACGAGAAAACACACCCTCACGGTGGGAGGAATCAACCTCTTGCCGGTTAGGGACTCAGCCGCCAGGGCTGAACGAAAAAGCGTTGCTCTTGCTCAGGCGCGGGCGATGTATTTGAACGTGCTGCAGGCATCACAAACCTGCCACTGCTCAGTGGGACTCGCATCTGCATCTCGCCATACTCACTAACTGCGTTTACAGTCAATTGCTATCGTTGTGCTGTTTTTTGGACTTGCTGCTGGGGTTCTGAGCAGAAGGCGTGACAACGCAGAGAGGAAGCAGGTGGCCGACATGCTTGAGACGGAGGCACGGCAATTCATCCAATCCAAGCTCCAGCGGGGCGCATATGCCGTGAGCAAATCTGACGTGGAGCAGTTTGCAAAGACTCACGTGCTGCAAGCTGAGCTGCCACCCAGCACTCCTGCTGGGTACACCTCCCCACCAACCCCTGCTGCCCGCCGGCACCACATGCTGCAGGCGTGGGACAGTGTCAAGCGAAGGCTGGACCAAGACCCCCTCTTCAGGGCATCTACATTGTCGACTCACTTGGGAACTGAGGCAGCTTGGGCAAAGGCGGACCGAGTCTATCAGTAGTGCTGCTTGAACTTGGGCTGCAAGCCCTTCCGTAAACCCCCCCCCACATGTCCTGGCCTGCGCAGCACCTAGAAATCAGTGATTGATGAGGCACATACTACCACCCTCCTGCATCATGTGTGGTTGTGTGCTGTCGGTCAAGGTTTTCGGTTGCACACCCCGGCTACTGTGACCTTTGGGGCACGCTGAGAGCACTGGAGGCATGGCTCACGCCACCACTGCCACGTGGTGCTGCTTGGTCGATAAGCTCAGCAGTGTGCTCCCCCCACGAGCCCTCTAGCTAACCCCAAGCTTGGCACCAGAGGCCTAAATGACGTCAGGGGGGGGGGGGAGAGAGACTCCGGACATGGCTGTTTCAGCAGCTGGGCCATAGAACAGCACCACGCACCATATTGTGCACCATACCAGTCTGGGAATGTGACTCAAATGTTTGAATTAAGACTACGTCATGCACTGGTTGCCAACGCGTTTCAACACCACGTCGTGTGCGGCTGGCTCCATGTGGGACAGGGCACTGTTAGGGTTGCCGCCGCTTGCGCTCAGCGCACTTTTAGCACTCAGAACGCTGAGGGCACTCTTGTATTCGTCTATGTTCAGGTAGCACCCCTGCAGGTGTCGCCCTGTGGCCGCTTCTGCTGCTTCCATCTTCCCAAATGCCCTGCGCCCGTGAAGCATTCGGCGGTTGTTGAACACAACCATGTCCCCAGCTTCCATGCGCAGCTGGACAAAGCTGCCCGAGGAGGCTGATCCTACATTGGGGCTTTGTTCCCGTGCCTTGATGAGGCGCGAAAACGCCACATATGCGTCGTAGTACGCCTCCACCACGCTGGGGTGAACGGCGAGGGGCCCCTCGAAAATGGGAGCCCAGGACACAGCTGTGACAGCGCCGTATTGGTTTGCCGGCAGGGGCTGCATCATGCGGTCCACAGATGCAGTGGCGATGTGTGGTCGCTGGTAGACCATGTGCACGGGGGTCTCGCGTGCGTAGTGCACTTTCTGAAACGTGGCTGGCACTGTGGCAAGCACCCGGAAGGCATCTGGGCACACACCCCTCAGCTCTTCAGCAACATGCATGGCGTCAATGAAGGTGCTATCGCCACCCCGGATGGATTCTTCAAATTGCATGCAGTGCAGCAGTTGAATTCCTGGGGGCGACTCATAGTACGCCAAGTCTTGGTGCAATTCAAGGGCATACTGGGAATATGCAATGTTGATGGGATCAGCTTGCGCCTTGACGTCAAAGAGAGTGCCGTAGATTGTGTGCATCACGGGCGCGATGCGCTCAGCCACCCGGCCCACCTCACCCTCAACGCACGGCACCTCACGAAGTAAAACGACCCCTTCTCTGCACAAAAAACAGTATAATGACACGCGTGAATCATTGCATCGTTGCTGTGCTGCTCACCTGTTCACATCCTGCAGCATGGCATGCAGAGCAGACGTTGAGCTCATAATTTCACCATGGTGAGCGTGTGGCACGTTGGCGGTAGGCACTCCAAGCGTGGCAACATCAGCAGAGGTACTTGATGCATGTTTCATGATGCAGTCTTCCATATCGTGCTGCGCCAGTTGCCCGGTGCGGCCAGCCTCAGGGACTGGTGAGCAGCGAATGCTGTCCATGTTGGCCATGCCGTCCGGCAAGGGAAACAGTGAATGTAGAGCCCCCCAGTCCACCAGAGCCTCCTGGTCCACAGGAAGCTCGCCAATATGAACATTACTTAAAACTGCACCTTGCAGGGGACCAGGTGCGGCGGGGCTCACTTGCCCTGCTGAGCGAAGTGCACGGTGCGCTAGACTTTTCTCTGAGTAGTCGTGTGCAATCAGCCATGCAGCATCAAAAGTTGAAGTGGACCCGTCCATCCATTTCATTTGAATTTGCTTACTGACAACTCCTTGTGCATTTTCCGCTTCTGACACTTCAGTGGAAACCACTGACGGGCGAAGTGGCATTGCCCATGGAGGCAGCAGTCTCTGGCCAGTACCAGGGTGTACGTATTGGGCACTGTTGTGCCACAGCCATCGAGCATGGAAGAAAGAACGTTCTCCATTACTCCATTCCAACCAAAGGCCGTGTGGTCGGTGGCTTCTGCGAATTATTGGGCACGAGGTCACTTGCTGAGGATGACGCGGAAATTTGCAGTGTAATCTGTGCACTTGGTTCACAGTACCACAAGTACACGTACGAGGTGGCCGGAACCTCGTGGACTATATCTTCTGCTGATAAGGCAACCTGAAGTTGGTGCGATATGTGCCGCCGTGGCAAGGGTCTGCAATGTGGCGCGTGCTCAGGGGCACTGCACTTGTTTGGCAAACAATGCGCCACACGTACTGTGTTCTCTTGGCAGCTCTTGAGAGGCCCAAGGCAGCAGCTCGACTGAGTTGCCGAACCGAGTGCATTTCTTCTGAAAAGCTTCACGGATTACAACCGTCAGCGGAAAGGCAAACAACACTACGGGCTAACAGCACGGAAGTTTTCGAGAAAAAATTGCGCTCGAGCGGTGTTGGAGGATAGCAGAGCCCAACTCTGATGGAATCGCACCAGATACAAAAGAGGAAAAGTTGGATTGAAGGCATATGATAGCATTTTCAGACCTGTTTAGCGTGCAGTTTGCAGATGCCGCAGTGGAATGTGAGGGGGCCCACTTACTTCTGTGTGCAGCGTTCAGCCAGTAGATGTTTAATTATCAAGTTTCCACTGGTAACACTTCCACACTATAACGACTTATGATTGCCTTGGTCTCACCATTTTGTTGGGTTAGTGCGAGAGCCGCCTGTCTTGCGTGGCAACTCTGCCGAAAAATAGTCGCACAGCGACTGCCCCGTTCGTGAACTTTCACAGCCGCTCTTGTACTCCAGCATGGAATTTCTTCACGAATTCTTGGATGCACGATTTGTGAGCGCTGTCAATGATTTCTCCCGGGCAGTTCAGCGAGAGGGCGTGCTGTCTACGGGACCAGCTGCTGCCAGCACGCTGTACATGCCGCCATCAGATGTATTGGCAAGCGTCATGGCAGCGACAAAAGCACTCAACATTCGCAGCGAGCGTGTTGTACCAGCAGACTTGCCCGCGCCTGCCTCACGGGCCCCATCAGTGCCCCGTAAGCGGGATCGTGAGGGAATGATACACTTCACGCCGCCTGGTTCGAAAAAACGCACTGGCGATGATGGACAGGCATCAGCAGCCCTTGGCCAAAGTTCGCATGGTGCGGATTTCCAAGTACCATCATCACGTGTCGGAAGCTCTACTTTTACACATTCGGGTGGTGAGTTTGAGTTCATCGCAGCCCACAAGCTGGAATCTGAACTGCTACGCGTACACAAGATACTTCTTTGTGTGCAGACTCACAGCAGCAATTGAGGGCTTCCAGGCCTTTTTACAACCATAACAGCAGCTCAGCTCTTCGCCCTGTTTCCGCTGCTGGTGCCACCGCCGGCGCTGGAACTGAGAGTGAATCAGTTGGTTTTCAAGCCCCCCTGTCCCTTCGCTCGACCCACAGCACTCGCAGCAACCGGTCAGTCGTGGCCCACCTTGCAAAAAGCGGGAACCCCCTGCGAGAGCAGCCCATGGAGCGCCCCCCCATGGCCATCATGGCATACATGCCCCCCGGGGCCCAGCAAGCCGGCACCGCAACCAGTGGGTACTACGTGCTTGAGGATGGACACGTGGTGCGCGCACTGCGCTGCAGCGAGCGGTCCCCCAGATGGACCCAGTTCCATGACGACATCCTGCGAGAGGTTGTAGCAGAGCTCACGTCTTACTCCTGGCAAGCAGTGGCCGACGCCGTGACGGAGCGTAGCGAGCAGGCAGTTCTGCCCCTGCCCGTCACACCCAACAATGTCAAAGCGCGCTGCGTGTCGCTGATGAATGGCAACCGCCGCAAGGGCCCCTGGACACCCCAGGAGGACAGGCAACTCATGTGGATCATGAGCGACATCACAGACAGGATTATGGCCAAGGACCCAATCATGTCCAGGCACTTAAAGCACATTCAGTGGGCAGACGTCAGGTACGCTCCAGCACACGAAGCTTTGCGCTGCTTTGCTGCCATTTGCACGTTTTACTTCGCAGCTATCGTATGTTTTGGCGCACTGGCAAGCAATGTCGCGATCGGTGGCTGAACAACCTGGACCCAACAATCAAGAGATGTGAGGCACCCTGCAGCTATATTCATGCGCCGTGTTTGCGTGTCAACATTGAATTGTTCCCTTTGCAGACCCCTTCACCCGGGAAGAACTCTCCATCATGAACTTCGCATTTCAAAAACTGGGTAAGCGATGGACTGACATCGCTGCACAGCTGGACGGGCGCACAGAGAACCAAGTGAAGAACTACATGTTCAGCAGACAGCGGGCACAGAAGCGCCGCAGCGGTGCCTTTGAAAGCGCCGAGGCACAGGCTCGGGAGCAACTCACGCCCTCAACTACTGCTGACAGCGAAGACGAGGGCGAGGGGTCAACTTAACGACTGCACGGCCCAGGCCTGTGCAGCACACGGCCACTGGATGTTTGAAGAATGTACTTGCTTTGTGAATGCTTGCAAGCAGTGAGCCAGGAGGCAGCGCCAGGGGGGGTCTAGGACCTGTCGGTGCCAGCTGCTGCAGCAGGGCGCAGACCAGCTTCACCACCACGGGACTGGATGTCGCGGATCTCCTCTGATGACAGCATGAGGTTTTTGTGCTTGAGCAGCTTCACACCCCGCTGCCCCTGCTTTGCAGCGGTGCTCGCGCCCCCGGAGTCAATGTACGTCTGCACCGACTGGTTCAGGGATGTGCGCACAGCCTTCCGCTGCTCGGAGAGAATGCTGGATACAATGCTGGCAGCATCTTGTCCGGATGTGCGTTTCAAAAATGTCTGCAAATTGCACTGGGTTCAGGGCAAGAGTAATAATGGCTTCAAACATTCACGCAAGCGTACCAAGTCCTCCTCAACACCTGCAGGAGGCTGCAGGCGATCATAGAAGCCTTTCCCATTCTCCAAGAGCCACGATTTTGCAGTGGAATATGCATCGTCCTTTGGTTTGCCTGCAAACCACAGCAGTCAATTGAGACGGTCGCATAGGCAGAGCAGCCTTCACGAACCAGCTTGCATCTCAGTGACCTGCTTGTGCGCAAACTCAGCAGCTACACTTCGCAGGCGCTGGGAATGACCATCTTCTAACATTGCTGGTTGATCATACTTCGCAATGGCTGGATTCTTCTCAGCAAATTCTCTGTAAAAGACACCGTGATGACAAATGGTGTCAGCCAAATTCCGCAAGCTGCCCGCACTTGATTAGTCGCTCCTCCACAAAATGAATGACGGGGATGTCTTTCTTCTTGATATTGGCCGGATCAGGCAAAGGTGGGACCTGTCGCACAGCATCCCACCATCCAGGCTTGTACCACAGTCCTCCGCGGATCTGCTCTCGCCATTCCTCTAAGATAGGCAGACGCCGTCGCAAACGAGGCATTGCTGTTTATACGAGAGTCGGATCGCAGGCCTAGTGCACACGCAAGGCTTTCTATCAGATTGGATTTGGCAACAAGCTGCACACAAGTTGCTGTGGGTCAACCCCGTGTGAAGTTGCAACGAGTTGACTGGATTCAGGGGGCCTAGTCGTCAGCATGCTGATTGCTGCTTTGCATTGCAAGCTGCAGTGCAGCAGAGGATCGCCACCATTCAACCTGATTCAACTAACATACAGCTCATATGGGCCGCCTGACTGCAAAACCATTTCACAAAAACAAAGTTTCGCAGACAAAGCGTCCCAGCTCATTGCTGGGCCCTATTTTTCCGAGCTTGTGAGCAGCTCATCCATTGTCAATGGGCAGCTGACGGACTGGACATGGACTCGTATGTAGTTGAAGGACACACAGTGAAATTAATTTCCGGCGGAGTCCTACAACGGCGATACACTGTTTCAGCTCCTGTGCTGGACGTCCAGACATCAAGATTTGTCGGTCCAAATGGAAGGCTTTGCAAATACCTTGTTTTACTGAGTTCCAATGCGAAGCTCAACCTTTTTGACGAGGAGGCAAATACCTTTACAATTGATCTTGGTTTAGCATGCAGCAGGTTGATCCCAGTACAGCTTGGAGTATTGATTCAGGGTGACACGGAGACGACAGAAGCGTCCGTTACGGGTGGTGGTAAGCACTTGATACCCTGCAGAACTAGTCACAGCTTCAACAGATGTTTTTCTCAGACACAATTCTGTGGGTTAAACATGTTCTTGAGCCTGCAACTCTGTGCCAACTTGCGCTGTCGCACCAAGCACCTGGTGGCGAAAGCCACATTCAGCATTTGAGTACTTCTTCAGCTCGAGGCACCCAGCTAGTGGCTGCTTTGCCCAGCCTGCGCCTCCTACTGGCCTTCAATACGATTTCTCATCAACACGAAATATTCTACATGCTGCACGGTGATATTCTTCCACCTATTGCACCGCCAGCTGTTGTGGACAGCCAGCTGTGGGAGGGCGCTCACTGGAAACCCCCCGCCCAACCAGCCGAGACACAGACAAGCCAGACAGATGACTTGAGCTCACTTCTGGCTGGCGGAAGCACTGAGAGCGGTCGCAAGCGCAGCCGCCAGAGCTTTGGCACCCTCAGCAGTCACAGCGTCTCCCCCCCAAGCGACCCTGCCGACCAGGCCTTTCCGCACCCCGCCAAAGCACAGGATCTGCTGCTACGCAGAAAGTCATCACGAATCTTGGCACTCGTGTCATCAGCAGTGAAGGACGAAGCAGAAGCCAGCCCCCCTGCACCCCCCTCGGGGCCCCAAGCAGCTGCCGATTCAGACTCTGTGGCGTGTTTCGTCAGGGTGTGCGACAATGTGTTCAGGCAAAGCAGCACACCAGGGCGGGCAGCAGCACAATATGGCGCTGCATCAAGTGCGCACCTGGTCTCCAGTCACCTCAGCACCGCTGTATGCGGCAGCGGCACTGGCAGCGGGGGCGGCGGCACTGGCGGTGGGGTATCCCTGTTGGGCGTGTGGAAGGGTGCAGCTGCCGATGGCGGTGACGCACTCATCAGTGTCCCCCTGATGCAGATTCCACCCACGATGTCTTTGTCGTGGGGTGCGCAGGAGAGCCGCACAGCCCCGCAGCACTTGCACTCGGCGCTGCAGTTTGCAATTGGCCCCGGAACACGACGAGACGCAACATCCTGGCGCTTGTCATTCCCGCCGAATCGGGAACAGACGGCCATGTTCATGGAGCAGGCAGCCCCACTGCTGGCTTGGCACAGCTCGCCTTTGCAGTCTTCAGTGCTGGCAGCCCAAAGCACCACTGGTGAATCTGGCCCCGCTGTTGCGCTGGCGCTGCAACAGTCATACGTGGCCATAGATGCATCCAGCTGTGGCACTGCAGCACGGCTTCCACATACAGCTTTGCCGTTCTTCCCGGAAAGCAGTAGTGTTGTCCCGCCACTGCAGCTGGAGCCGCTTGCATCTGCTGCTTGGGACAGCCTTACCGCATGTGCACAGGAGAGCAGCAGTACAGTAACGGCTTGGATCCTGCCCGATGTCATGGTTCATTCTACAGAACAAGATGGGCAAGAAGGATGCAGCGTGTGGCGTGGGGCTGTACAGCTATGCTCGCTGCCCAGTGCGCCCAACCGAGGTGACAATACAGATCCACGCCTGAAGCTGCCCTTGGCTGTGGCCCAGGTTCTGCAAATGTGCTTGCTCCTGCTTCACCAGAACGATCGTGCCCATGCTGAGGCGTTCATCTGCAGGGCTTTGCTGGCAGTTGAGGAGCACGGCGCACAGGGCTTGTCGCGAATTGAGTCAAGGGGGGACCAGCAAACCGGTTCTGCGTTGAGTATGAACATCAACGAAAGTGGCTCACTGACACCAGCTGTGGCTCACGCACTTTTGGTGGGCTGCTTGTTGCGTATGATGCTGGGGTCACCACAGTCTCGCGAGTGGCATGTTGTGCTTTCTGGGAAGCAGCTGGTCGTGCAAACCAATTCTAGCATCGTATCAAATCGTTCGCGTGCGCGAAGTGGCAACGCAACCATTCTCTCTGAAGCAGTAGGACGAAGTTGGAGCACAGAGGTGCATTCGTCTCTTGGGACTGGTGCTGCCTGCGGTCTTGGCGCTCGTTCGTCCGAGCCGTCCCAACTGGCAATCAACACAGTCATGGGTTGCATACTGCAGCTTATGACAGGCATAGACAACCCCTCTTGTGCAGACAGCGAATATGGAGAAAGTCTTGCAGCAGTGGCGCTACCCATTTCTGCATGTTCATCCCTGGGAGTGTGCACGGCTGCTTCTTGGGAGGCACGCCGGTGGGCTGGCACGGTCATGGACAGTGTGCACCTGCAAGTGCAAGGTGCGGACGATTTTGACTGTGCCGTCGTTGGTACGATGCCGTTTTGTGCCTTGCCTGTGTTTCCAATGTGGGCACCGCACATGCGAGCTTGTCTCTCAAGTTTAGCGCAGGGGCATGCGACCCCTTTGCCCAGTTTTGCTGATGAAGGTGCAACAAGCTGTGTGGTCGTGCCAGAGCATGCAGCACTTCCTGTAGCTTTGGCTGGCGTAGGGCCATTAGAAGCGCTGTTCACTTCAGAGGGAGCTGTGGTCAGCGTTCTCAGGCTGCTGGCATTTGAAGCAGCCAACAAGCTCGACTGGCCTGCAGTGCAACAGTGCTTGCACGCAGAACTGGGCCCCCACACATGTGCCCGAATAGCCAGTGTTGCTGGTCACCCCACCACAGCCAGCATGCTTGCTTGCGGCTCCTCAGTGGGTGCTCTTGCTGTAACAGGAGTGAGAAAGGGCCTGCAATTTGCCTCTGCGGTGCTCGGACACCAGCCAAGTTCCGCCTTTTGGAACGGCACAGGCAACACCCCTTCCAAAAGCGGTAGAATGTCCGAAATAGCAGAGCTGGTGCCGCCACCAAAAACGGGCGACTGGGCAGGCGACGTGACCGTGCAAGGCACGGGGACAGCTGCTACTGGCAGCCAGCCACGGCACCAATCAGGAGGCGCCCGCAACCTGCTGCAGCGGCACCAAGACAGTGTTGGGGATGTCCACACACTGCTTGCAGCAGCATCAGCCCAAGCAAGCTCCTCTATGGAGGGTGACTTGTCAGCAGATACCAGTAGGACACTGGTTCAAGCTGCATTGATGGCAAGCGCCTATTTCCCAGGTGATCGTCGGTGGGAGCAGATTGCAGAATTACTGGACTGCAGCCAGCCTCCTCTATTGGCCCAACACCCGGCTCTTTCTGCTGGAACAGATCATGCACGAATGGAAGCTCTGCATGCCATTGTTGCTAGGCGTGCGCGGCGTGCTCTGGTGTCGTCTGTTGGGCGAGGGGCACTTACCCTCGGGCTGGTGGCGCTTAGCCCTGAGCACCTGCTTCCTGTGCAGCGCGTCACGCTGGCTGCCCGCGTCCCGCCCAATGGCACTTTGCAAAATGTGGATATGGCTCTGCTGGGGGGCGATGCGAAAGCCATCCTCAGTGCTGGAGCTTTTCACAACGGCGTGGCGACAGGCTTGCAGGCTGCTACGCAGATAATATCAGAAAATGGGGGTGCTTCGGCCCTGCGCGCTTGGGTGATGGCCCACAGAGCTTCAGATATGAATCCAGCCAGTGCAGGGGTGCTGCTGGGCCTGGGCTTGCGTGGGCTCTTCAAGCATCTGCGTCTGCCCGATGTGTACCAGCTGCTGCGCGACGGCAACGATTCAAGCAGTGTGGCTTGTTTGCTTGGACTTGCTGCGTCACACCGCGGTACTGGCAACCGGGCTGCGTCCAAAGCAATGACCCTGTTGCTTCCGCGCTCATTGCCTGCTGCCGCAGCCGAGTTTGACATTCATGCCACCGTGCAGTCGGCTGCTGTGTCCTCCCTGGGCCTGCTCTACGCCGGAACGGGGCAGCGCTCTGTGGCTGAATTTGCGCTGCATGAAATCACTTCCTGTCCCTGCCCCCCTTCATCAGTTGACACCATCGCGTCCCACAAAGACCACAACGAGCTGTATGCACTTGCTGCAGGCTGGGCGCTTGGAGCAGTGGAGTTGCCTGCTTGCTCGGAGGCCAAGCTTGCCAGGGCAAGCGCAGGAGCACACCGCGCCTTGCCAGCACTGTCGCGTCTAGTGAGAGGCATGGCACCTTTGGGCTTCGTGCCTACACCACTGGACGGTATTTATGACTCTTCAGGAGGTATGCCTGTGCCGCGTGTGTACCACGAGGCGGCTCAAGTAAACCCCACGGTGGTCACGCCGGCAGCAATCACAGCAGTGGCACTGATGTTTCAGCGAACCAACAACGAAAGCGCCTTACGAGCTCTTCAGCTTCCCGCATCATTGGGATTGCTGGATGGTCTGCGGCCTGACACGGTCTTGCTTCGCTCTGCGGCAGCTTCTCTGGTGGCTTGGGACTGCGTCGTGCCCTCAGCCATTTGGCTGCAAAGCCAAGTTCCAAAGATTGTCCTCACGTGTGTTCAGGAGATGGTGCAGCAAGCGGGTGTAGGGGGGGCTTCATCAGACCTGATGGGGCAGCTTGCCGCGCTTATGGCCGGCGGGGCTGCTGCTGGATCAGCGGACTCCCAAGCTGCAGAAGCCGTTCCCCTAGAGACAACAGACCAAATTGCACCACCTGATTATGAAGAGAGCCCCTACGACGCAAGAAACAACGCCCTGGCTGAGGAAATGGGGGCTCTGCCACGCTTTCCATTCGGCACTTTGTCGCAGGTGGATGTGCAAGCCGTGTCGCAAGTCTACCTGTGCAGTTTATCTGGCGCCGCGTGGGGCATGGGCATGCGCTTTGCTGGGACACAAAACCTCTTTGCGGCTCATGCAATTTTAAACGTTTTGCAGCTTCTAGTTGGCGTGGCAACTTGCGGGAGTGTGGCAAACTTCACATCTGCTATGCGCGGCATGGGTGGAATGCAGAGCAGCCAATCTACGGCTGACACGGCAGTATTCACCAATGCACTGGCCGGTGTATTCGCACTGGATTCATCTACAGTGCGTATGTGCCTCTGTACCGTGCTATGCAGTCTTGGGATGGTCTGCTGTGGGTCAGCTGACTCGAATGCAATGCGAGCGATGCTTGCGGTGCAAACTCATGTAGCGGACCAAGGTGCAGCCAAGCCTGATTTGGATATGGCTTTGAGCATGGCCATGGGATGGTTAGGAATGTCAGCAGGGCGTGGAAGCTTTGAGCGCTCCCCGGTTGCCATCGCTTGCCTGTGGCTGAGCAGTTTCCCCCATTGGCCGGCTTCGCTTGGGGACAACCATTTGCACATGCAGCCGTGGCGGCACCTGTACGCCGTCGCACATTTCAATCGAAGCCTGGTTGTACCCAGTTCAATTGGCACAGATGGGGCTGCAACTGTGCAGCTGGAGTTGACGAGCCACGCTGCGTTTGAGCTTGGCTTGCCCGCTGGAAGCTGTGTCATCATGACCACTCCATGCAGGCTGCCGGAAGCTGATCTGATCAAATCAGTGCGCCTGCCACTGCATGACGACATATCTGAGAAGCTTCAACCATGTCATTGGGAACTGAAACATTTGCTGCACTCGGCTGTTCCGGCAGATGAAAGTGGAAACGCGTTGTTTGAATCAGCAGCCGATGGCTTCTGCCTGCAACGACATACCGCAGAAGCACAAGCCTACAAGTCAATGATCCCACCAATTCTTGATGCTGCGAATCGGGCGATGGGTGGCTGTTTGCGTGCGTTCAGCAGTGCCAGGTGGGTGTCAAGTCTCACATCGGGGGCCGAATCTGCGCAGCTTCAGCAGGCTTCCAGCATAGTCAGGGATGCGGTCTTTGCAAGCTTGGCAGGACACAGGTTTGACTCTATTGCCACAGCAGTGCCACATATTTTGGGTGGCAGCTTGGCAGCTGCAGACCCTAGCGCGCTCACCAGCTTCAGGATGCTTGCTTGTTGCCTTAGCCCAGCCCTTGCACTGCACCTGTGCATCATCCACCGCACAATTTCAATGGAAGCAGAGATTTCTGTGAAGATGGACACCTGGGATGCCATCATTGCTGCTTGCAAGCTGGTGAAAGCGTCGGGTGGCAGCAGCAGCTACGAGGCGCTGGAAGCCGCTGATGAAGTACTGCTGACTGTTTCAGCTGCTTCACAGCTTTTTGAATAAAGCGTTCGGTTTGAAGCCAGCGTTGACAGCAGACAGAGCGCGGACAGCAGACAACATCTTATGACAAGCTTTTTGATCATTTTGAATGCATTTGAAGCGTGTCGGCAAGCAAAGCTCACGTGCAGTGGGAAATTATGTGATTTAACCTTGTTCAGATTTCCACGAAGTTCCGAACTTGGGATAGGAAGTGTGAACTGAATAGCTTTGCTACCTTCTGCTCAAGCAGCACCTGGGTAGAGAGCAGTACGAGCCTGCGCTGCACCTATTCTGCTGCCCCTGCTGCTGCCGTTTCATCTTGCTCTTGCTGGTAGCCCAGCAGCTTCTGCACAATTTCAGACGACTGCAATCTGGCTGTTGGGTCTGATTGCATGCAGGCATGCACCAGTGGGAGAACCCACTCGGGTGCCTCAGCAGGGATATCGGGCCACTGCATGCGGTATCCCTTCTCAAATTCCATGCAATACCTGCCTATTGGGATGTCCTTGGTTGGCAAGTTGACTCGACCATCTGGCCCAGTGGGTGCAAATATCTCGTACAAAAGAACGCCCAGTGAGAACACGTCTGCCGGAAACGCATATGGAACCCCATACAGCACCTCAGGGGCAACATAGCCAGCTGTCCCTAACTCTGTTTTCGCCATTGCTTCGTCGCCTGTTTCAGCCAGCACACGGCTGCATCCGAGATCTCCAAGCTTTGCACGCAGGCGGCCCTGGTGCAAATCAAGGAGAATGTTGTGCGACTTGATGTCCCGGTGCAAGATGCTGTTGACGTGCAAATGGCTGAGGCCTTTTGCACAGTCCAGGGCCAGGTTCAACCTATCACTCAAGTTCAAGGGCAGCTTAGATCTCAAGGCGTGAAACAGGGTGCCTTGCGGCATGTACTCATAAATGATGGCCATACCTGGGTTCGTGCATGCGCCAATGAGCCTGACCACATTTGGGTGTGGCGGCAGTTTTCGCAGGGCAGCGACTTCTGTTTTGAACTCCTTGAGCGCTTTTGGCGGAGGCTGTGCAGCCACATAGTTGAACTTCTTCAGAGCCACTTCCACGCCCGGGTCTGTGATGAAGCGGGCTCCAGATTCCGTAATGTTGCCGTTTGCCCCCCCCTCAGCGGATTCGTCCACTTCTTCAATGGCTCCAGGCGACACCCACAGAGCCCTGTACACGCTGGCTGTGGCACCTTCGCCCACCGCCGGCTCTGTGATTTTCAGCTCATTCATCTGCAGCTCTAGGTAGCTGACTTCTTCTCGCAGCTGCTCCACATGGGCTGATAGAGTGGAGGCGACTTCGTCAGCCTCGCCCTGCGACAGGCTGCTGCCATCCCCCAGGGAGGATAGCGCATGAGACAGGGCGTCGTCATTGCCAGCCGCATCAGCCAGGGCGTCGCTTAGATTCCGCGGCGTGATCTTCCGCAAGGATGCCCGCTGTAGGCGCAGCTGGGATGCAAGTGCAGAGCCCCCCCCCGCCAAAGCGCCTGCCTCTCGCGCCGCGCCGCCCTGCACGCCCCCCACCCCTGGCGCGGGGGGGGCGCTGGGAATGGCCAGCGGAGCTGCTGCTTGAGCTCCCTTTTCACCAGAAACGGTCACTTTCCCCAGTTTCATCCCCTTGAGCTTCTTGATGGTGTTCATGAGGTTCCCGTGCCGCCGCAGCATGGTGCTGCGTCGCTCCTCCTCCACCTCCCTTACCTCAGCTACGCGGGCAGCATGCACGCGGGAGATGACAGCACTCATCACCTCAAGGGAGGTCTTGCTGGGACGGAAAGTGGGGGATGCACCGGCTGGGCCATTCGCTACAGCGCTTTCGTTGAAGCTGGCCTGGCCACTGCTGTCGGATCGCTCCGAGGGCACTGGCGACAGCACAAGTGACGAAGCAACAGTGCCAACCCTGGGGACACGGCCAGCCATGGGCGATGCAGGCATGTGCAGGTTCTTGATGTTGGCCAGTTGCAGCGGCACATCCACGTGCAGGCTGACCTCGCTGTCAGTTCGATTCCTGGGTGGCGACGCCCATTCACCGCCCCCCTGTGAGTCCGCTGGAGGCTCAGACACATTGGAAGACTGCCTCAGGCTGAAGGAATCCACTGTTGATGGCAGAAGGTGCGCGACCGTGTCATCCACAATCTGAATGAACAGAGTGTCGCCCCCAGAAACAGTGTTCTGAATGCTGGACGTTGAGTCCATCAGCTCCACGACAAGGCTGGCTGCTGTGGTAGGGGGTTGTGGATCGCGGCCCAGCACGCTGTGAATAGCTGCACTGTGTAGCTCGGAGGGTGATGGCTCCGTGGCAGCCAGCCCAGGCACGCCCCCAACCAGGGAGCTGGATGCTGCACGCAGATGTGCAACACTCTCTGCCAACTCCTCCACACGAGATGAACCTGTGAACTTTCTCAGCTGGAACACACGCTGGTGTTCCACGTTGATGCCCAGCTGAGTGGAGATGTCCTGCCGCAGAGCGCCCAATGTGTAGCCTTCTGGGATCTCCAGCTGCACTCGCTTCACATGTACCTGCTGCATGGCTGACCCAGCACCGGCATTGCTGCTCTCGACCCGACTGGGGTTTTGTTTCGTGTGAATCGCCTGTGGGTTGAGCAGAGCAGCTGCTGGGATGATCTCGAGGGTCAGCGTCACACTGCTCATATTCAGCACATTCCTGATTCTGGACAAGATTGAGCGAGCGTTGAGATCGGACAGCGAGGTGAGCGTCAAGTGCACATGATGGGGAAAGCGTTTGGACACGGCGCGTCTGTGCTGCAACATCATCGTGTTGGAGGAGGCCGGAGGGTTCCACGTAATCAGCACAAACGTGGCTGTGGCGCTGCCTTTGGTGGCGTATTGCGACCAGGGGATGTCCTGCTGCCCAGTGTCTTGACGTGCAGAGGCCTCTGCTGCTGCCAAACCCATGGACACGCTGTGTCGGTGACCCCTTCGAGTTGTCGAGGGGGGGGTCTTTTGCTGCTCAGCCTGCAAAGACCGCGAAGACACAGACTGACCGCGTTTGTGCCGGCTGTGGGAGCTGTCTGAAGGCTGCGCACCCAGTGCTGATGACTGGCTTCCAGCCGCAGACCCAGCCTTCGACTGTGCCACCCGTGATTCTGCCTGGGGCGAGGTGGTGCCGACAGAGCCTGCCGACGAGGATGTCGCCACGTGCCGGTTGAACCGTAGGTAAATGTACACTGGTGATGTGGTGTCCACAGTAGTGTATCGAAATACACTGCTGTGTCTGCGCTTGCCGGCTGAGGGCACAAGGGCCATGAGGGGGTCCGCACCACTGTCCCGCAGGGCCAAGCGATCACTGCGCTGCCCGGTGGTTGCGGGGTCGATGCCCGCCACCAGCCAATTCAGCATGCGTTTTGTGCCGTGCAGATCGTTAAATGCAGCCAGAAGCGCTTCATCGCTGGTCATGTCCAAGTCTGCCGACGGAAGGCGAAGGCTAGACACGGGCCTGCGACCCGAGGGCAGAAGCTTCGGCTCGCTTAGGACATCTGCGCTTGTGTGGGCTGTAGGGTCAGGTGAGCTGTGCTCGCTTGCAGTTGCTATGCCAATTGCACCCCCCCTTGACCCCGTTGAGCTGGCTGAGGGGCTGCGAGCTCCCCCCCCACTACCAGCCACTGCAGGGTGCGCACTGCCCCCCCCACCGCCATAGGATGTATGCTCTGCTGAAGCTGCAGCCCCAGCATGGGCCTGGCTGGCTTCATTGTGCTGCATGATGTACCTGTCCGTTGCCCCCTGTGTCCCCCCTGCCAGCTTCAAAGCAGAAGCTACCTGGTCGTGTTGGTGGCTATGCTCAGCTAGCCAGCGCTGCCGCGGTGCATCCGCTGTTATTTCGCTGGCGCGCTGCACAGTCCATGTCATGACGATGCCGCAGCCGCCTGCTTCGGCCGCAAGCGCCGTCCTGGCTGAGATGCCTCGCGACTTGTTGCTCACGCTTGCTTGAGAGCCGATCTGAACCGATTAGGCGTGGATTGATGCAAAACGCAACCAAAGATCAACGTACATGTGTGATCAGTGATGTGATGTGGGTGCCCGGTCCAAGGGTGTCTGCCGGTGCGGACACCTTCAAAATCACTGCAGGAATGGCACATGTCGCAGGATGACGAAGGTCTGCAAAGCCATTTTGCACGCACCATGCTGAACACGGGAATCATCCAAGCATGCCTGCAGATTGTCTATACCATGCCCAGAAAAAGTTTTGATAAGTTTTCCATTCTGTAATGCGAGCAGTGTGAGGAGAGTTACGCTCACGTTTCAATCATCAAACCAACCTCTCCAGGAGCAACAACTGTACATGAGAGGAGTGAGCACGAACAAAGACCAGAGCCGATGATGGTACTTACCAATAAAACTTTCACTCTGAGCGGCCTTCAGCTCAGTTTGGGCACTGCTGAGAGCACTGAGTGTATCCATTGCATGTACCACGCCGGCTGGGGTTGGATGGACCGCTCCCAATGGAGAAAGATTCTTCTGAGAAGTGCTTGCCAGCCTGAGTTAAGTTTCATCAGAGAGGTGTCTTCTTTGTGATGACATGTTTGACAAGAGGTACTTTGTCGCAGATTTCTTCAGTCATGTTCAGAAAAGTTGGCACTCTGTCAAAGGGGCTTCGCTGATGGAGAATGCTAGACGGGTATCATCATCCAAGTCAATGAGCAAGAGGAAGGAATCCAGGTTATTCATGATTTGTTGGCGCAGTGTTCAACGGTCAAAGGTACGTTAATTTTGGAGTGTATCATATCCTCCCGAAGTTTCGCGAATTCGCACCCGTTATACCGTGAACATAAGCAGTGCATCACACGTAAGTGCGCGCACAGGTATCTTGCTGTTCGAAAGCTCTAGATTAGGTGATCTGCTTGTCGGTGGTCACCAGCCAGCATTGTAGCTTGACGCACTTTTTGTTTTCAGATCTAAGTTCAAAAGCCGCAATCGACTTTTGCTTTCTTACACAATGAGTAAGTTTGGCGAGCGCATCACGGAGCACCCACACTCACACCAATCAATACAGGTCTCCTGGGTGGTGGTACTAGTGGTGGTCTTCTGGGCGGTGGCGGTGGCCTCCTGGGCGGTGGCGGTGGCGGTGGCGGTGGCTTGCTGGGCGGCGGCGGTGGTGGCCTGCTGGGGGGTGGCACATCAGCACCTGCGCCTGCACCGGCTAGTGGTGGCTTGCTGGGCGGCGGCGGTGGCGGCCTGCTGGGGGGTGGCACATCAGCACCTGCGCCTGCACCGGCTAGTGGT
>Ga0307982_1001372_pt1 | contig 19805 bp, 19 predicted proteins | sample OrgLakmetagen989_FD_201847 | JGI IMG/M metagenome (GOLD analysis project Ga0307982, IMG submission 201847) | Saline water microbial communities from Organic Lake, Antarctica - #989 | ecosystem: Environmental > Aquatic > Non-marine Saline and Alkaline > Saline | place: Antarctica: Organic Lake... | reverse complement strand
ACAATTGCATTACGCAAAAGGACACTCAGCCCAGTCAGACTTGTTCTGGAGGTTACATTTTTCTGTTGCTATTTGCCACAGTGGTGTTTCTTTGTATTTTGGGGAGTATTAACTAGACTAGACTAGCGGAGCGGAGTGCATTCGTTTAATCAGCAGGCTAGAGAGAGAAAAGTGAGAAGAAAGCCCATAATCATAAGAATAACAAGAACAAACCAGTGTCGTATGCACTAGCCGAAGTGCCGAAGTGCCGAAGTGGCAACGATGTCAGCCGAGAATTAAACGAATTCTGGAGTTATCAGTATATCAGTTCTAGGAAGTGCACGTAGAGGATAAAGTGAAGTGTGAAGTGGCAAATCAAGGCAGGGCCAAGTTCTATGCGATTCGAGAAATACCGAACAGAAAATATTTAGAATTCGCGACGCCGACCGACTGCCGAATATATATTAAGTTCAACTCATACACATAGTGAAGACTATGGCGTTATGTATTCAAAATAGCTAAAAAGGTATTTCCGACTAAATCCCCGTGCCAAGAGCAAATGAGACGTCGCCGTCTCCGTCATCAAGGCCCAGACTGGCGTTTTCAGGCTGCGCTTGGTTGTGCTGCCCGGACGTGGAAGCCTCAAGTGCTTCCTGTTCTCGCATTTTCGCCTGAAATCGATTCGCCGTCATCGAGTGGGTACTGCTGGTATTCATTCCACCACTCATGAGGCCGTTGGATGCGGCACCCTTTACTGCGGCATCAGCAGCGCTAACAACCTTGCCCCCTTGGTGGCGGAGATCATTCTGCATGCCTCGCAAGCGCCGGATATCGAGCTTGCTCATGCCAATACCGGGCCCAAGAAGTGTGCGGTCATCAAGCAGATCTTGGTCATTAAAGAGCTCGAAATCTTCTCCGAATCCGAGATCTGCGATCTGGGGTGCATATTTCCACAGCCTCGCGCTATGCAACAGAGCCTGCACTTCCGGGTCCATGCTTTCAGCAAGCCCGACAGAGGCGGCGTCATCATTCCAAGCGCTAATTCTTTTACCACCTTTTCCGTCTGCTGGTCCACCACCAGCAGCAGTGGTGATATTGTCGTGAAATTTCTGAGCTTGGCCTATCGATGCGCAGAACTCCTCGAACGACGAAACAGCGTCGCCAATGAGAAGCCGTTGAGTAGGAAGCTGTGCCCAGCATTTCTTCACCAGGTCATTCAAAACCTCAGGCATAGCTGGAGCAGGCTGAATAGCGCCGACTGATAAAGAATCAGCGGGCACGTCTTGAAACGGCAACCGCGAGCCACCGCACACATGCTTGACCACTTGAGAGCGGCTGAGGCCAGCAAATGGTGATGCACGGAACCAAAGCTCCCAAAGCGTGACACCGAGAGCATACATGTCGGCGGCTTGTGCAGCACTTAGCTTCTCTTTAGTACCATCGTCTCCAGAGGCATCAGCTTTTCGAGCTTCGAACTGCTCCGGCGACATGTACGGCACTCGCTTTGGATCCTCAAACATACCAAGCTTCTTGGCACCTCCACTCTTCGAATCGGATGCTGCATTGGGCGATGTATGCAGAGCCTTCACGCCATAATCGGCCAGCTTCACTCGATAGCCGTGCCGGTAGCGCCTCTCAACAAGCACGGTGGATGGGCGGAGGTTGCCGTGGGCAATGCCATGTGCGTGCAAGTGCGTCAAGCCGCTGAGCAACTCGCGCCCAACCCGTGCAAACTCAGCGAGGGTAAATTGGTCCCCAGACCGGCAATACGAGGCCAAGTCATTTACAGGAACGCTGCTACTCTTGTCGCATGCGAGGAAGTCTGTCACCATCAACAAAGTCGCTGGGGACATCTCTCCTTCGTCGCTTGATCCTGGTGCTGACCAATAAAGTGGCGTCGTCATTGCGCACACACCGTAGACTGTGAGCACATGAGGATGCTTCGCCAACGCTGCCATCTGCGACACCTCAAGGCCAGCTTGATCCAGGGCAGCAATGCCTTCAGTAGTTCCTGGTGCGACAAATCCGGCGGTATCATGCTTGATCCGTACTCCAAGTGCTGCCACAGGTCGTCCTGACATATGACCCTTGAACACTGGCCGCCCACTGCGCCATGTATAGGCGATAGGGACATTGCCTTCGCCGACCTTGTGGTCGCCTTCAGCCAATTTGATTGCATCGTCTGCCAAAACGCCAGGCCGAGCATCAGATGCAGCCGAAAGGACTTGCTTCGATTCGGCTTCTACCGCCAGCTCGATGGCAGGTGCAGCGCGTGAGGTGAAAGCAGTATGCAGACCATGTGCGAGCAGTCGACTCGCCGGAGCATGAGCCCAGCTTGCGTGCACCAGCGCTGTGAGTCGCTTAGGTGCCTTGAACGGAGCGCGTGGCGCCGGCACATCATCGGATGTCAGCTCCGGCTCCAGCAGCGTGAAGGCCGGTCGATCACCGTTGCGCACTCGCTCTGCCACATCGCGCGGTGCTACCCCTTGGAATGGCTCACTCTTGTGCCAGAGCTCCCACAAGGTCACTGCAGCTGCGTACACGTCCGCTTGTTGGTGTTCCTCCAGTGACATCGAATCAGAGCCAACTTGCGCAGCAGACTTGGTCTCGCGCGCTGCCGCCCAGAACTCAGGCGGCACATATGCTGGTGATCGGTAACGGCTCGAAAGGCCCGCTGGAGCTGCAGCGTTACTCTTGGCGAGATATTCAACAGCGTCGAATGGTTGAGCGGAACTGAAACTACTCAGGCGCACAGCACCACTATTGTCGAGCAGTGCATGCTCTGGGCGAAGGTCGCCGTGCCAGTGTCCGCATGCGTGGATGTGTGCCAGAGCTCCCAGGATCTCTTGTCCACATCGCACGAAGTCCAGAGGTCCAAATGACGCCAAACGGCATTGAAGACCAAGTGTACCGCCACCACAGAAGCCTCCAATCAGATACAGCGCGCTGCTGTCAACAGAAGTGCCCTCAGAGTTGTCTCCAAGCTGGGCAACTCCGAATAATGGGAGCAAGTGCGGGTGTGCTGGCAGCGAGCTGAGCAAGGTGACTTCCCGTTTGAATGAATCAAGATCGTCAGCAATAGCGCGCTTGGCCATCACAGTGCGACCCTTGAGCCTGCTCTTGAAAAGCTTGGTACCTCCGCTCTTCGCAAATGGCTTCGGTTTCAGCGAAAGCACGGATGGAGGAATCAGCGCAACACCTTCAGGCAAGTTCACTCGCTCCAATAAAGTCATGTGCTCAGTTGAAGCATGTGCCGTAGCCAACTTGTTCGAATGACTGTAATCCGATGCTTTTGCCTTTGCACTCGCGTCTTGCTGCGCTACCAAGTCGACCTTATTGGCCATCTCTGGCTTCGTTGCTTTCGCATCAGGTGCAGAAGAGCTGCCTACCATGGCAGCTTGCTTGATGGAGGCATCGTCATCCTTGACTGGTTGACTTGCACTGAATTGAGTCGATTGTGAACGCCGGGCACGCAACCGGGACATGTACCGCTCCTTTACGTTCATAGTGCCATGGATGCCTTCATCGAGACCTTCACAAACTTCTTCATCATCGATGTCGAGAACTCCCGACAGCGGTGCACCGCTGTTACGGTCAATATCGGCCTCATTTTGCAAATCAGGCAGGAGTTTGAAATCACTGCTTGGTTTCTCCTTGGACAATTCCACAAGCTCAAGATCTCGAGAGATCCCAACGCCGCTGCCACTTTCAGGGTCACTCAAGTACAGTGATGACTTCCCGCTGGACTCAGACTTACCACTCGACAACCAATCGTCTTTGGTGAGCCCATTGCCACTTTCAGGATGCTTCTTACGCTTGAGCGCCCACACCACGCCAGCTACTCCCATCGCAATCATCAGCACAACGCCAAGGAGGAAAGAAGTAGATGCATTGGCTATGGCGCCAGGCTCAGAGCCAGGCTTAGGCTGGGGAGACGGTGCTTGCGTGGGCGAGTTTGTCAAGAAGATGCAAACTACATCTGACACAACCACTGAGGCCATCATCAAGCCTTCCTGAAGAGACACTTCAAAGCTGCCAGTCTCGAGTACTGACGTCATAGACAACGCCCAATCTCCTCCAGTGTTGAAGCCTACACCACTCAAGCTTGACACAGCTACAAAGGACGGCAGCCACACATATGAAGTGTTTGTGCCGTTGACGTCTGTTGCTACGAGGCTGCGGCGCCTATTGTTATCACCACCAATCTCCACTACAGCAGTAGCGATGTCAATATTCTTCAGGTCGCCAGCGCTACACCCAATAGAGGCACCTGTTACGCTCTTGAAACTGTCGTAGCGAGCCCGCGTCACCTCCCCTGGGTCGGTCGACATGGTCATTTTGAACGATACTGCCACAGACACAGCATCATATGCTGATGGAACCAGGGTGGGGACAGGCGTGGGCGCTGGCGAAGGAACTGGCGATGGCAATGGCGATGGTACTGACGTTGGTACCAGCGTGGGCGCTGGCGAAGGAACTGGCGATGGCAATGGCGATGGTACTGACGTTGGTACCAGCGTGGGCGCTGGCGAAGGAACTGGCGATGGCGAAGGTGTCGGCACCAAGGTCGGCACAGGGCTCGGTTCTGGCGACGGCAATGGTGTTGGAGAGCTCGATGGGAGAGGAGTTGGTACACTTGAGGGCAAAGGTGTCGGTGAGCTTGATGGAAGAGGGCTCGGGAGTCCTGAGGGCAATGGAGACGGTTCTGGCGATGGAAGTGATGTTGGAGATGGCGTAGGAAGCCCGGATGGTAATGGAGATGGTATTGGGGATGGAGCTGGTGTTGGAGATGGTGTCGGGAGTTCTGAGGGCGATGGAGATGGTTCTGGCGATGGGGCTGGTGTTGGAGATGGCGTTGGAAGTTCTGAGGGCGACGGGGATGGTTCTGGCGACGGCAGAGGAGAAGGCAGTGGCGTAGGAATGTTGGATGGTACAGGGCTGGGCATATTAGTGGGCAATGGGGTCGGAGACGGTGTAGGGAGTGAGGATGGAACTGGCGTGGGCGAAGACGTTGGACTCGGTGTTGGAACGGGCGACGGAACCTGATAACGTATCACATTTTAGGTAAAAAGAACTCTATCGATCTCTCTCGTTGATGCCACAGATCATAAGCAAGGTGGCCCTAATGTCTCATCTTACTGGTGTAGGTAGGGCAGATGGCTGAGGAGTTGCTGTTGGTAACGGTGTTGGCTTCGGCAGAGGCCTTGGAGTAGGTTCCGGGGTCGGCAAAGAAGTAGGCAAAGGTGTTGGGCGATGCATAGGCACCTACGGGAATATTTGAGAAAGAATGAGATGGAGAAGCACAGCAAGTGAACCTACTTAGACCTTCCAGAAATAAAATAGGAATCAAACTTACCCGCGTAGGCTCTGAAGAAGGCCTAGGAGTTGGCAGGTGTGTAGGACTAGACGTGAAAGCACACACAGTTTGGCCAGTGCTCAGAGCCCATTGGCCAGCGGGACAAGCAACGCAGCTCGATGCACCACTGCTAGCACCGTATTTGCCGGCTTCGCAGCTCGTGCAGCTCGATGAAGCTGTGTTGCCGCTGTACTTCCCGGCGGCACAATTAGAGCAGCTTGCTGCGCCACTGCCGGAGTAAGTGCCGGCCGAACAGGCAGCATATGCTGAAAGGCCAGTAGTGGCACAGTAATACCCACTGGGGCATGTTTTACAACTTGATTGGCCTGATGTTGCTTGATATTGGCCTGAGTTGCACGCGTTGCAGGCTGCTTGAGCGGAGCTAGAGCTGTACCTTCCAGAGCTACATGAGCTGCAGGTTGACGCACCCGAGCTTGCATAGGAACCGGCGGCGCAGCTTGAATAGGTCGAGACCGAGGCTGGGCAGTAGTAGCCTAAGTAGTAATCAAACCGAAACCGAAGATAACGAATCCATTCACATGTCCTAGGCTAGGATTTACATTCAAGTAGAAAAAACAAGTGATTCCTAGATGATATGGTTTGCTATAATCTACCTGCTGGACAAGACTTGGAGCTGCAAGAGCCGCTTGGGCAATAGTATCCAGCTGGGCAGCTCTTGCAACTCGATTGGGCTGCGGAACCTTGGTATTGACCACCGGGGCAAGAGGAGCACGATGACGCGGAGCCTGTGGAATAACTGCCGCAAGCACACGACGAGCACGACGACGACGTCGATGAGCTGTAATACCTGCAATGACACAAAAAAAATAGAACAAATAATCAAAGTAAAGTAAAAGAAAAAAAATCATATTGAATTCCATCAAGAGCCCATTCGAGTCAGAACATAGGCGGCTTTTGGAAAATAGACTTACATATAGTCCATCTAGTATTGTTTGAACGCTCTAGGAGCTCAATTTTAAAGTAAGGGATTTCTCTGTACTAATACTAACCCTGATGGACATGCTTTGTAACTCGAAGAATTCGAAGGGCAGTAGTACCTGAGAAGCAGTTCGTATTTGAGATGTGATGATTTGATGCTCTATCTAGCAGAAGCTTATAGACATAATAAGTCTAGTATGGTACTCTTTGCAGCTTTATGGGACTATTCTCAATTTGAAATCAATTTCCTTTCGAACTTACCCGCTCGGACAATTTTTATAGCTCGAAGAGCTAGAAGGGCAGTAATACCTGTAACATACAAGAGGTAGTTTTATGACAAGTTCGAATTGACATTCGTTCAGATGGTCGCGCAATAATTAGGTACGTGTCAAGCTCACCCGCTAGGACAAGACTTGGAGCTGCAAGAGCCGCTAGGGCAGTAGTACCCAGCCGGGCAGCTCTTGCAACTCGATTGGGCTGCGGAACCTTGGTATTGACCTCCGGGGCAAGAGGAGCACGATGACGCGGAGCCTGTGGAATAACTGCCGCAGGAACACGACGAGCACGACGACGACGTCGATGAGCTGTAATACCTGCAATGACACAAAAAAAATAGAACAAATAATCAAAGTAAAGTAAAAGAAAAAAAATCATATTGAATTCCATCAAGAGCCCATTCGAGTCAGAACATAGGCGGCTTTTGAAAAATAGAACTACATATAGTCCATCTAGAATTGTTTGAACGCTCTAGGAGCTCAATTTTAAAGTAAGGGATTTCTCTGTACTAATACTAACCCTGATGGACATGCTTTGTAACTCGAAGAATACGACGGGCAGTAGTACCTGAGAAAAATATTATTGGACTCTACATGAGAAATGAAGTATACGCAGAACACCCGCAGTTGATACATTAATTGATATCATAGGTAAGAATGAACACATCAAAAAAGTAAGGTGAAGTTTACCCGCTTGGACAGTTCTTGTAGCTCGAAGATCCAGCAGGGCAATAGTACCTGTAACAGCAACACGCAGAAATTATTTAATTATACCTGTCAAATAAATGCTTTAAACTACCATTTGAAGCTATTACGACACTTATCAAACTCACCCACTGGGGCATGCCTTCGTACTCGAGGAGCCCGCTGGGCAGTAGTACCCCTAAATACCATGATAAGATGAAATGAACAGAAAGAAATGAGGTCATACAAAAATAAAATCAGAAGAAACATGAGGGCGCAACATTTACCCCTGGGCAAGGCTTGCAGCTTGTTTGCGCACTTGAGCCTTGATACTTTCCACCGGGGCAGGAATTGCAGCTCGATGAAGCTGTGGTATCGCTGTACTTCCCGGCGGCACAAGCAGAGCAGCTCGCTGCGCCACTGCCAGAGTAGGTGCCAGTCGAACAGGCAGCGTATGCCGTGAGACCTGTGGTGGCACAGTAATAGCCGCTTGGGCATGCTGAACAACTAGATTGGCCTGAGGATGCTTGATATTGGCCTGAGATTGTAAAGCAGTGTAAAATCAGGCAACCAAAAGGTGGAAATAATTGTTGATGAAGAACTACGTAATGCTAAGCCGCCCATCTAAGAAAAAAATCTATCGAGAAAGGAACAGTACCGAGAAAGACAACGAAGAAAATATATACGCACTTCGATGCACGCGCAGATAAAATTAAGAATGTCTGGACAGTGTCGACATTAAAATAAAAAACAAAATGCTATGTTAAACGCTTCACCTGTCGGACACGAGTTTGCGCTCGGAGAACCTGTTGGGCAGTAGTAGCCCTGATGCAACAAACAGAAACCAAAAGCAGCGAAGAGATTGGCTAAGACTTCGAATTTTATCATACCGATATTCATTCAGGGAGGTGCTTACCCCTGGGCAAGTCTTGCAACTTGTCTCCGCACTCGAGTCTTGATACTGCCCACTGGGACAGGAATTGCAGTCAGTGTTGCCTTCACCAGTGTTGTACTGGCCGCTGGGGCAGCTGCTGCAGGTACCAGTAGCCGCAGCAATGCCATCAGGGCTGCTGTAGTAGCCCGCAGCACAGTAGCACACACTGCAGGTGGCAGTCGCATATGCCGTCGAGTACTTGGTTGCGTATGCAGTAGCGTAAGCAGTCACATACTTGGTTGCATAACCAGTGCGATAAGCAGTAGCGTAAGCGGTATTGTATTTGGTGGCATATCGGGTGCCGTAACCGGTCGCGTATCTAGTGCCATAACCCGTCGCGTAAGCAGTGTAGTAGCGTCTCCCGTAACAGGTATAGTAACGCGTTGCATAACCAGTGGCGTATGCAGTTCCGTATCCAGTCCCGGAGCATGTCGAGTAACGAGTCCCATAGCACGTGCGCGTGCAGCCTTTGCCGCAACTGCAGCTGTAAGAATATCGGTAGGAGCATGTATAGTAATAGGTGTAGCGGTAGGTGTACGAATACCTGTAGCTGTAAGTATACGAGCACGTGTACGAGTAGGTGTAGTACGAGGTATACGCGTATGTGTACGAGTATGAGTAGCCGTAAGTGTAGCTGTATCTGTACGAGTAGCGGGTGGAGTACGTGTAGCTGTATCTATAGCTGTACGTGTAGGAGTACTTGACGGAGTACGTGTAGCTGTAGCGGTAGGAGTATCTGGTTGAATGAGTATAGGCGTATTTGCCGCAGAAGGTGGTGGAAGTAGTGCTGTAGCACGAGCTCGAGGTAGATGGTGCAGTTAGGGACCGGGAGCCATGTGTATACACTTCTGAGCTCTTTTTACCCGAGGGCATTAAAGCCAAAACTGTATAAGTTGAAGGCAAATCATGAGCATATTTTACGCTTGCTGGCAGGGAAAGCTCTCGCAGTGCCTCCACAGACGAGCCGATAAAGTTTTCGGTAAATTTAGCGGCTTCGGAGAATGGAAGGGCTTCGGGTTTCCCCGTTTGCGACAAGCCTTGAGCAAGCAAAGCATCAAGCTTGTAACCGTACCCGCGATCAAGGCCATTGAGGACATTCCTGTCGCCCAACCCTGTGCTCTCGTCCACGTCAGCACCAGAACCACGTATTGTAGAAAAGTCGGGCAGCCCACGCGACGCAGGTGTCATGAAATTGGTCTGCGAAAACGCTGCTTCGCTTGAACCATTTTCCAGTGTCAAATCATCAGCCTTTCCCACAGTGCCAGCCTCCATATTGACAGCGCGGACACGTTTGATTATTCCGGCCTCATCAGTTGTGCGATCTACGGTTTCGTTTTTTTCATGCAAGCTCGCAGCTTTTGAGAAGTTTAACATCAACCCCCTTATGGAATCGTCCACGCGCTCACCTCCAGCACTGCCAACGGCTTCACTTTTATCAGTTACAATACTGTTATGATGTCTGAGCTCATCCAGAGTAGTGCCATAGAGTTGTGGTGCCTGCGGGGAGAATGCAGCGGCTACGACGTGTGTAAGCGCCAAAAAAAGCAAAAAGCGTTGGCTCCGGGTTACCATCGTAGAGCGTAAGTGCGCCCCTCTTGGGGCTCCTGCTAGAAGCTTATGAATATAGCTTTTATTCTCGAGAAAACAACTGAGCCCAGTACAGAAGAACTGCGCGTTTGAGTAAAATGAGCCCATGGGCGGCTGATCGGCTGAGTTGCTGAGATGTTCCAACTTATTTGCTTCCTCCTGACAGATTTCAAGAATTCCTCGTATTATTGATAATCCGACACACCGACGTCGGCACAGCGAATCAAAGGCCATGCAGAACATCGTCGGTGGATTCATGAAATGCAGTGAATTCAGAAAAATTGACGGATCCGGAGGATCCAAAGAGATCCGGAGCGTAGCTCCGGATGTCTTTGGCTCCGGGTCCCTACCTGAAGTGTAAACCTGGTATAGAGGTAACTAATCCCCCCAAAACGGTACTAGGTTCCTTCAAAAGGGCAATCCAAGATGCTTTCCATGCATTTGGCCTCCTTCCTCCGGGTCTCCGGACCTTATTCTGCTTTCAAAGTCGCCAATTAACAGGGAAGTAAACAACTATTAAAAGGACAGAGCGTTTGACTGGGATGGTGCGTATGTGCGCTGAATTTGAAGTAGTGGCGCTTACTAATCCTAGTGCAACTCACTTATTGTTGTCTACGAACCACGAGCGCCAATCCACGATCCACGATGACCTTGGGCGGATAGGCGATCGGCCGAGCTACGAGCTATGTCCCGTTCGTTTCCCAGATGCCCAAAAACAGGAGTTTTCTTAGTGCTAAGATCTTCTAGAATACTACAAGCATTCAATTAGGTGAACCCATAGGGATATTTTTGGCGTCGATTCTGAGAGGCGGTACCGTAAGCCGGGCAAGAGGAAGGAAGCTTACAATTCATTCATTATTTATATAGCACTACTCTGTATTTTAAGTTTGCTCTGGCATTGATTAAAAACCGAATTATCAATATTCAAGATTGGTTTTTATGCATCTCAGAAGTATTCCCAGGGCATCAATTCCCAACTCAGTGCATCTACTTTTGAAAGCCTCACAAGCATGCACCAGAGCTACCCATCATCTGTTGCTCTGTTATTGCCTACGCCTCTAAATAAAAGGCCTTTCTTATAATGATCGCAGTGGCCGATATATTTATTTCGGCTGCCGGTGGGCGCATGGAGACAGGATACGCGTACATAGGGACAATTCGCTATTCAGCCATGAGCAAAAAAGCGAAAATATTTACAAACCGCGTTTGTGTACAAAAGCAAAAGCACCATCAGGACACCTAACTTTCGGCGAGCGAATCTAATTCTTGTTCGTTGTACTCAGCCTCTATGTCCATTTCTCTATCTGCACCGCTTGCTTCTTGTCGGTCCTTCTTTTCGCGCTTCTCCCGTTTGGTGTCTTTTCCGCTCTTACCAGCGCGCTTACTCTCGCGTGCCTCCTGCAAAATGGAAGTATAGTATAAAGAAGTAGCACAAGACAAGTACGCATTTGATCAGCTGGCGTGGACAAGTATATATTAGTATGGTGGTAGAAGTGAGAAGAGTTGCTGTGTTTTTGGTAGACGAAAGCGCTACCTATCGAACCTTTCGAAGGCATGTCGTAAACGTGCGCTCACGCTCCGTATCTATTTCGCCGTCTTCAAGCCCACCACCGGCTTCTGGGCCGTAGACTTCATTGAAGCAGCTCTGTGAGATGCACACATTCACGCAATTCGCCGCTTCGTCAGGTATCAAATGCCCGCATGTGTCGCGCTCGCAGTCTTTTTTCCGATTACGCCATAAGCGGTCGTACTGTTCAACAGAGGTAAGAATTGCATTTGGATTAGCCATCAGTCTTAAACTTGCAAAGTACACCTTCCTTTCTCACCTTAGTATTATGATTTTTGCCGGCGACCGAGCCTAGAATCATTGAAAATCCTAACCACACGATTGCCTTCATCGGCAAGACAACCCGATTCGTGTCTCAATTCTCAAGATTACGAGGCTACCTGCTAGACCACTTTTAGATTGTGATTGTGAAATGTTTATAACTATAGTCAGGGTTGCTACTGTATTTATGCAACTAGAGCCACCAGTACCTAAAGCTGAAAAGGCTTCTAGCTAGCCACAGACTTGTTGTAGTAGTAGCTGTAGAGCTTCAGTGGCCTGGCTGTACTAGCCCAAGCAAGACGTAGCTTGAAACCCTAACAACAAGCAAATAATCGCAGATCGCAGATCCCAGACCCAGAAAAGATGTTCCAGAAATTCAGCCCGAGAACTCGTGTGACTGGGTGACACTGGCCTCGTCAACTCCTCCATAACTATAACCAACCCTTGCTATAACCAAGGGTATCCTTGCTATAACCATCTGTAACCGCTCACTTCTTACTTCTTACTGTACTTAGCTCCAAGGGTAATTACATCGCTGAGATTTAAAGAGACTATCGACGATGAAACGATGGGCTGAATAGGCGTGGGTCCTAGCCAGCCAAACGTAGCTGCGCTTCTGGTTCGTTCTCGAAATACCTGAGAAGAAGGGAACGAGTCTTGTGTTACTCCTGTAGGAGAACGGGGCTCCTTTCGAAGCCATTTACGACGCTGAAGCATCTTTCGATTATCATTGTAATTCTACTATGCAAGTCTATAGGTGCACGCAGTGCAGTCAGACATTTTCTCGAAGTGATCTTCTTGCCGAGCACTCTGCCCGGCATGTGGCTTATCAGGAGCGGCCCTTTCCTTGCTTGGTATGTGGCAAGCGCTTTACTGAAAAGAAAGGCCTTAATGATCACGCTGCAGTGCATAACACCGACCGGCCGCGTTACCCATGCGAAGTTGCTGGCTGCACGAAGAGTTTCTTGAACCAGAAGAGCGCGTTGCTTCACGTGGTGCAAATGCACCCCAACGTGCATCTTTCAGCCGCATCTGCTAGGAGTAAATCTGCTGCGGTGGCCGATCGCAAGGCCAATGCACCAGCAACAAACGAGAGGAGCAGTTGCGAGGCTACAGTGCCTTTGAGTACTGAGGTGGCGGCGGAGTCTGCCCGGAGTATGGCAAGGCACGCCTGTGAAGTAGCTGACTGTGGCAAAGTATTTCAGACGGCATATTACCTTCGCGTACACACGCGGTGGCACCGTGGCCTGCCGCCTTATGAGTGTTCAGCGTGCTCGTCAGCTTTTACAACTGCCAAAGCCCTCAAAGCCCACCGCGACGGGCCAGGGCACCATCTTGCGTCGCGATCCTCAAACTCTGCAGAGAAGCGTACTTTAGATCAAACTTCAGCATCATCCATAAAGCTAGGATCAAGTCAGCCAACGCCTCTTCACCTTGTTCCTGACTTTGTACCGAAACCGCCCTTGAATGGCCCTGCGCAGCTGCGTGGCATTCTCACGACCCTGAGAGCTCTAGCACGAGCGCCGCCAGCTGACAACGAAGGATCAGAAAATAGGAATGAAAGTAATGAAGCAAGAGCCACGGTTGTAGGGGACTGGCAGCGAAATTTTGATGTAGAGGCTTTTGCAGAACTCGTCTGCGGTAACGCGAACAGCATCGAACGCATGGCGCCAAATACCCTATGGGATGCTGTCTTCCCACCCGCTGGTACGTCAACTGCTCTTGTGGCAAATCGCAGCACAATGGATGCCAGTTCTATTGCGGCAAACATTTCAGTAGCCGCTGATCACAATGCAATGGCGTCACGACCATCACACACACGTAAACGCATACGAATGGAGGCAACTCAAGGGTGCAGCGACAATATCAGCAGCAGCTGCAGCTGCTGCTGCTGCTGCCGATGCTGTTGCAGTAGCGATTCCTGCGGTCCTGAGCTTCACTCAGTTGCATCTCAGGCTGTGCCTCATGTGACAATCCAAGCGAGCCGTGGAACGAGCCCAGACCCCTCACATGTACCTGCAGTAGGCAAGTGCAGCGTAAGTAGCGGCCCTGATCCTCTTGACACGCTTTATTTGGAAGCCATGGCTGGTTCTGACCTTGTCAACCCCCTGGAATCCCACGACTTTCCGGTTGAGGCAACGACCTCTCCAATTCAGGCTGGCAGCACCAATAACCGAAGCATTGGTGTAGGAAGAGAGATGGCGGACATGTTGGCGTAAGCATTGGTGTAGGTACTGATTTTGGGGATGATTCGAGCGACCAAAGGCCGTGGCGTGAAACAACTCTAGAGCCCCGCACCCTTGAAAGCAGTGCTACACCTAAACGCGGTGTGAATGCAGGCACCGACCCGATCGATTTCGATGCTGACTTGTTCTTCCGAGCTGATTGAGTTGGTTGCTTTCCACTTGATTAAAATAAGTTGGCATATTTGACGCAGCGCATTCCAAATCGTATCGCCAAGATCACGCACTCACTGAAAATTTCTTACCTGCTAGGACTTGGGCACAGCTGAGCTACCGACATCTACGCCCGAATAGAAGTAAATATTTTCGAATTTAGGCCTAAATCCGGTATTCTTTATCCGCCGTAATCCAAACCCCAAACCAGAAAATAGTCACGAGAGTGTAGAGTGTAAGTAGCTTTATCGTCTTCTGTTATAGGTATTGGAAGCTTCGATTATCTTATCGTATTCTGCCAGAGGCTAGTAGGATCTAGCTACTCACAAAGGGTGTTGTGGAGTTGAACTAATACTAATGTGCATGCAAATGCCCGACTCGGCGGTCAGGCGTACAAGGAATGGTCAGGTAGACACACGCGGGGAATGGGGCATATAAAGGGCTAGAGAAGAGAAAGCCTTCTTTCATTTCGGTGATGATGAGTCATCACTGCTGTACAGCCGTACAGGGTGTAGTTGTCCCTGCGCAGCACCTACTGTGCTACCACGGCTCCAACACTCCCACCGATCTAGCGGCCTGGTGGCTGCTCGATCCAACTCTTCTTTTTGTGTCTCAAACTAAATCGAATCCATTCAAGCTCGTTGACTCAGTTGACGTAAAACCATTTTGTCGTAGTTACCAAACTTCTGAAAAACTGTATCAGCCTCGCATTGGCGTCATCACGCTGTCCATCAGAATCGCAAACTGACTGATCAATATCTAATTCTGCCAAGTCCATTCCAATAACCGGCAGAGGTAACCTCCAAGTCTTCAATCTCAAAGAATCTCCAACAAAAACTACAAAACCTACTTCAGTTCTGACGATGAAAAACATCCCGGTCCTTCGGGCCGCCTGCGTCAAACATCCAGGCTGAAAAACACCTCCAGAACTCATCGCTCGTGGTGAAATAATCCGACGAAATAATCACCATAAACAGCGCTTCATTAATCAATCCTCAAACGTTGGAACGGAAACTCAAAATTTCTCAATAATTGCGGAAGGTGGATTGCTAGTCACATATTACTGCGTAATCTTACACTGTACCGTAGCACAGAAGCTAGCATGATCATGTAGCCGCAGCAATCTGCCGAGGGCGCTCCGGACCGGGTCGGCAATCTCCAAAATCCGCTTCCATAGTACGCGTATTGGCCTGCAGACCACACGTGTTGGCCCAAACGGCCGCCTGGAAGTCTATCAAACTCCCACCAATGAATGCTATCATTCATTCTTCGTTCCATAAACCGCCTCCTCACTGATAAGCTATTGAAGGTGGCCGCACTACTCTCAACCAAATTCCTGGCAACAACATTTCGTCACACAGGCAAGCTCACATACGGCAACGAATCACCTGATCGCTTCTTCTTTGTCCAAATTCCTCTTCAGCTCACGACTCTGCGATCACATTTGGGAAAATGAATCATAAATGGTAGTGCTTTGTTCTATTGGACTGCTCTTTCAATGCGCTAGAGCGATCGCAGTACTCACATACTGCTCCGGACCCAATACGCTTAAGACATCACTTCGTCGTCTCATGCGATGGTCTCGGCTTCGGCCTCGCTGCCACTCTTACAAGCAGCAACAGCTTACAACCAGTTGGCAAACTAAATTTCCAACTATAAACAGCGTCGCCGGCGTAAGCAATAACACCTCAGCTGTCTCGAAATGGCCCAAACATACACGGCTAGTGCCTTCGGCTCATAAGCTCGTGAAAAACACTATGGGCTCCCACCACTTCAACGTGGTTCTACGCGATGCCATGCTCCTAGCAAATGCTTGTCGAGCAGCTTCCGCGTCTTCTTGCAAATGATCTACGGTTAATAACTCCCACCGCTTGCGCCCTTCGGCGACAGTGAAAGCGAGATTCAAAACCTCTAAGACAGACTGATAATCCAAATCGACGATAATGCGACGAGCTCCAGTGGCGTCAAGCATGATAATAATAATAATGGTGAATTCTTATACTAGTACCTTCAAACCAAACTTGAATACCAATTCTCAAATCGCTCCAATAACCGCGCTGCAAACTAGTAGTGAACTACATCTGCGCTACGTCGTCATTGCGGGCCCGTGCGAGGATAAACTATCTACCCGCTAAGTCAAAGACAATGGCTCGCATTCATCCGTAAAAGCATATAAACTTTCCAGTCTTCCAATGATAAATTAACCGTGCATCAAATCCAAGGAATCACTCAATAGGTAAAGCCAGTCCAAAAATACAAGTACAATGAACCGTGGCCTTCCAGCTAAATGAAGCTAAATATAGGGCGTCGTCACCCGAAAAACTTGACTGACAGTAGCTTCCATACGTAAATGTTAACTTCCAAAACTGTAGTCACAGACCCAACATCGTCGGCAAATAAATCCTCCCCTCCGAGCAAAGCTTTCCAGTGCATGCTCGTTTCGGCTCAGTACGCTTCCTCTGCGCCCAACCCACTTTACGGCCTCTGAATAGACCAGTGCACCCAATAACAATAATCCGAAGTAGTCCAACTCGGCACGTCTTGAACAATGAACAAAGCTAAAAGACGTATGGCTATCCGAGGACAATTACGGCGGTGCTCAACCAATAACATGGTCCACAATAAGGAGTATCGACGAATATAATTCCAGGGTCTCTCGCAGCACATGATGCCGCGCTTGCAGGAACAAGTGGTTCTTCTCAATCTCAACCAAAATAATCCCGCGCGCTCAGCGATATACACAATGTCCATTGCTAGCATAACCATCAAGGTAGCTTTCAGTACAAAATGTAACACAGAACCCAACGTAACCATAACCAAAACTAACAGTAAGTCGTTCGGTATTCCAGGGATATAGCGCACCTCGTGTGCGCAAAGAGTTACGCGGCTGCTATCGCGAGCTAAATCAAAAGCAATGTCAACAGTCATACCTTTCCCGCGAGAATGCGAGTCAGGACAGTTGAATCCAATACTTGCAACGGAGGTTTCCGGGACAAAAAACATCAAGCCAATCGCCACCAGCCAAGTAATCTGCAATCGTCAGATGCGCTCTAGCACTTATCATAGCTGAGCAAGCAATCTCTGAAACATAGAGAGACACGCGCACAATTCTTCCAGACACACAATCGTCTAGAGCGCGGGCTGAGGCATAAAGAGAACACAAGGCATCTCTCTTTCCCACATCAAAGTAAACACGGTTCGCAGCTGATAGATAGGCTCCCACCCATGCTGCGCAATCCTCTAGTGGCTCGAATAAAGTATTATTGATCGCGAAGTCAACTAAGTCTCTTCCTTGCAACCAACCTTCACGACGCATCAAACGCCGTCTTCCGGATACTTGGGCGAAAACACTCTCGGTCCGCTGCCGAGCCAATACCTGAGTAATGATGGCTCTACACCCAAAACTAAAAACAAACGAGTCTAACAAACAAGCGAGCTAAGTCGATACCTCCATCATCTTTAGGTTGACAAATCTTCCAGCTGTTGTATACACTCCAATCTAGTGGCCATAAGCAATCTATTGTCGCTACGGCGGCTGCGCGCTCCTTACCCAATGGAAACGTGCGTCTGGTACGCTTCAGCATCTACGTTGTCTTCTTGCGACTTGCACCACTGAACACAGCCTCAGCAACAGTCCAGGACGGTACATTGCATTTCTCCTCCGCTAACACGTCCTTGTCTGCTACCGACTCTAGCTTCTCACATGAACCTTCACTACCGCGTTTGACCAGAAAAACGCGACACCCATACTCGGTTATCGAATCCTCGAGCGCCTTGAGGAATATCAACTCGTCGCGGTGCACATCCGCTTCTAGACGAGGGAATCTAGCTAATTTTCCGTCGATAAAAACCAAGCGTAACGAGTGCGTTACCGAGCTTGCGATGATGTGCTGCACCGCTGCTCCAGGTAACTCGCTATCCAATGCACTAAATACTAGTAGGCCGCTCCCTGTGGGCCCAAACGTTGGCTGCTCGTGCTTCGAATAGCTACTGCTCAACAACAGCGCCAAACTGTTGCCTGATGATGGTGCCCTTTCCTCAGAATGAGGGGCTCCTGCTGCCGGTTCTCGCGCAGGACCAGGCGTGCCAAACTTTCCTTCGCCATCCTCAACTGCATCGCAGATGTTTGACCTAATGAGGTGGCTGCTGCCCCCGACTTCTAGCCCCCGGGGCGGGGCGCTATGCCGTCAGTTGAAGACCGCGAGGAAAGGGTCTTCTTCCAACGTCGCCATAGCTGGCTTCTGATTAGCAAAGTCGGTCGGTGGAGTAGAGTCTTCAAACACCACCTTATCTGGCAGCAAGTTAACAAAATCTTCAATCATTTGCGCTTCCGGAGGTAGCTGCTGCTGCGGAACGATGATGGTCTCTGGAGCGGGGTGGTCCTCCAAACCCATCGCAGCTGACTCCTTCTTTGCAGCTATCTGCGCATGTGCCCGCGCCGTAAGCTCCCGATACTGCTGCATATCTAGCATAAACTGACTGAGTCCTACTTGTGACATCTGATGCTTTAGCATGCTATCATGCACACTCCAATAGTCTTCACCTGTAAGCTCGCATTCGAGTTCGAGAGCTTTTGCGTTAGCCAAAAACTGTGCCATATCGGTATCCACATTCGCGTCATTGCTTCTCTTGCAAGTGGCACGCGTACTTGAGTAGTTCCGCGACTGCTTCCGGGACCTGTTCCGCGAAAAATATAGCTGAGAGAATTTTACCTGCTTCTTCTCTCCTGCTGGAACCAGGACCGCAGCGTGGTGCTTGAAAATAGAAATCGGCACCTTCGCACTCCCAGCACCGCTAGCACCGCTAGCACCGCGCTTGACGCTACCGCCATAATTGCGCTGATCTCCGCTGTTTCTACGCACTGTGGTAGGTAAAACCTTTCCACTAGCATTCTCAGCACACTGGCCACGCTTGACGATCGATCCGTCGCGCTGGCCTCGACCACCACTGCTCGCCTTGATGGCTGCTGCAGTGGGACTGCCCTTGTTGTTGGCGCTCCTAGCGCCATGGCCGCGCTTGGCATGCACTCCGCCGCGCTGACCATTTCCACCGCCTATAATGGTGGGCTTTCCCTTCCAATTGGCGTTCCCAGCGCCATGATGGCCGCGCTTGACGAGATCGCCGTCGCGCTTGCCGTTTTTGGTGTCCATACCAGTAGAGCCTTCCTTCCCCTTAGCGTCCGAAACGCTATCGCCGCGCTTGACGTTGTCAGAGTCTTCGCGCTGGCCTACAAATTTACGAGTAGAGGGGTCTCCACGTTTGTGAGTAAGAAAAGTTGTACTAGGATTGTCACCTTTACTTGTAGCGGCCGTGTCTTGCGTGCGAATCACTTTGCCTTCATGCGCTTCCTTCTTGGTTCGCACTTTTCCGCGCTGGCCACGTCGGCCGCGCCGAATCGGCTTCCGTCGTGATTTCTTCAATGCTCGCGCTGGCAAATCTCGGCCATCCTCAATAGTCTTATCGTTGACCAGTTGAGGAACATTCTGAGACTCGCATTCTTTGTCAGCTGATTTCACGCAAATCTGCTTCTGCAGTGTGTCGAATAAATCGGCGAAAAATGCGGCACTATCAAATCCTAGATTCTTACATGCAACTTCTAAGTTGAGCTCGAGCCCTGCTTCTGAAGCATTTTGAGCGAGCTTCCTAAACTTTTGAGCGTAACTCAAAGGCAGAAGAATATTTGTACACTGGGCCATGACCTATCGTATTCTGCCAGAGGCTAGTAGGATCTAGCTACTCACAAAGGGTGTTGTGGAGTTGAACTAATACTAATGTGCATGCAAATGCCCGACTCGGCGGTCAGGCGTACAAGGAATGGTCAGGTAGA
>Ga0307982_1001371_pt1 | contig 19814 bp, 21 predicted proteins | sample OrgLakmetagen989_FD_201847 | JGI IMG/M metagenome (GOLD analysis project Ga0307982, IMG submission 201847) | Saline water microbial communities from Organic Lake, Antarctica - #989 | ecosystem: Environmental > Aquatic > Non-marine Saline and Alkaline > Saline | place: Antarctica: Organic Lake... | reverse complement strand
ATTGGACATCTCCTGCGCAGTTTCTGTCGTGGTCTTTGCGCTCGACTCACCTGAGCGAGAGAAGCGGGAAGGTTCAACAACGCCTTGTGGTGTTAAGGACGTTGTGGGACCCGGTTCTCGTACTCAGGCCCGCTTGGCAGCGGAGAAAACAGAATGTCCACTTCAACGGACAACAACGCTACCTAGATGAATTGTGACTAGCCGACTAATCCACGGAAATGCCGCAGATAAACCGCGTGAAGTCTGAAGTGATTCTGTTAGCACTCGCGCGGGAATTCCGCTGGTACACGAACTGGAACCCTTATCTCTGGTCATTCCACATCGCCCACTGTGGCCAGGAAAGTCTCTATGAATCCAGTCTATCCTCTCGGTGGGCTCAAAATGAGCCTGAATCGAATTTGGCGAAGGAAGCACCTGCGAGTTGAGTTGCCCTATGTCCTTTTCTAGATATGCCCTCAAAAAGAGTGCAACTCGTTTCAACAACTCTGCCAAGTTACACGTTTTCCAGCAAACCTACTTATTTTTCTATGAAAAGACTACAATTTTGGTGTTGATGTGAGTCCAATAATACAATAATTAGAGAGCAATTGATGCGACAAGTTAGGACAAAGCATGATGTATCTGTCTTAAGTTCAGAGAGAGTAAGAAAGAGGCAGAGGAATGGAGTACAAAACGCCTAATAAATACATTAAGCTTCGAGATTTTGTTTACCTCATATCCAGTGAAGGAATCAAGACAGAAATCTCATTGGCAAATTTGATTCATGTCAGCCCAGTGTTCGAGAAGATGTTCTTTGGGCAATTTTCTGAAGCATCTCTTGAAAGCCTTGAATTAAATTTACCCGATTACGGACACACTGATATCAAAGCCTTTGTAAAGCTTGCCGAATTGGGATCGCACCACCATCAATTTGAAGTTGGCTCAATCATGGATACAATAAGAGCGTGTTCTGCACCAGCTATGCTCCTGGTCGACAAATACCAAGCGACGGGTTTGAAACACCTGTGTCGCGAAGCGCTAATTCAGAAACCTTGTTTTGAATACATCGTCAAGTACGAAGATTATTTTGGCGAAGACTGCAATTGGACCAATGAGGAATTATTCTGCTTGATTGACAGTACTCGGTGCGTAGAAGAAGGCTCCACTTTACTGCATCATAAAATCATCACCAACGAAAAGGAGTTGTCCAAGCTCTCTGCTGCAACGCTTGTCAAAGTCGTAAAATTGATGAACGATGAAGTTTTCTTGTCTCGGCGGTTGCAGCCATCCAAAAAAATGCCTCTGCCGCCTTTGGCGCGATATGAACATGTATAATTATCAATTTTGCTGCCGACATGAGCAAAGTAATGCCTTGTGCGATGCAGTCCGTCATTGTTTGGCATACGTTTATATGAATGGCATAATCTTGAGTGCATCAGCACAGATGTCAAGTAAAAGTGGCCTTGTATGTTACTTGGGATTTACAACGAGCCCGAAGGCCTTCATTTTTTCGTTGCGTTTTTCGGAGCTAAATTCCGCTTTAACTGGCGTATGTCTCTAGATGATTTGTATTTATTGAATTGGTTTATGTCTCTAAACCAGTTGCCTTCATTGGATTTCGAATTGACCTATAACACCCAATGGCGTCTTAGGTGTATAATAGAGCCACCAATCCTGAAAAAGTTTCTGTTGTCGTGTTGTGAGTACCCTCAGTGCCAGTTATAGAGATGTGTACTAATAAGAGAACCCCGATTCTCTCTATCCGGACCTCGACCATGGCTATTACTAAGACGCCAAACGATTTCTAGGTTCCGAATAATACCATCCGTATGGAATCATTCTTCAGAAGTACCGTTCTTCTCGTCGTCGCTATCTCCCAGCACATCCAGTGCCTGATCGATCTCGTCAATCTCCTCGTCGTCATCGCCATCGTTCTCAGAGGGCTTCTGCCGCCGGAAGTCCGCACCAATAGACATGCGCGCATCAACACAAGTATCTTCTTTGCCCACGTTAGCGGCTTCCGTATAACGCCCCTCAATGGTTAAGGTTAAGCTATCCAACCATGCCGACAGGTCTTCGTTGCGACCTGGTTGCCCGGATGAAGTTTGTTTCGCTAGCGTATACACTTGCTTGGAAGTTGCCGCCATGACAGTGATAGCACCCTTGAAAAACGATTGTCACAGCGCACGATGTCAGCACGTAATCAAAGGCACGTCTTATAGCAGAGATGTAAACCAATCAAGTGGCTCGATGCAAATTTAGGCGTTGAATAGCATGAATATGAAACTTGCCAAAAGAAATCTAAGGAATGGAATCATTTTTTCATTAGATTCAATTGCTCAAACCTTGGCAGTGTCAGAAGTTTGCACGGTCGCGCCTCGGAGGTTAATAGCCCCTGCTGGCACAAATTCCATCATGTTGTAATTTGGTGGCTCTCCCTCGTAGTACACCTGGAAGTGGTAGGAAGCATTCATTGTATTCAAGCAGCATGCAAAATGCTTGAGGCGAACGATAGACAACTAACACTTAGACTACTATCGCATTCATTGACCATTTACGAGCGCTTGTCACTTCATAACGTCTACTCTCGCAAGGAGCGCCGCTGTGTTTCAGGACTCACCAACGCGCGAGGCCAAAGCACAAAGTAGCGGGTGCGAAAAGCCTTGCCCGTTTTCCGCTTGTTCATCCACCCTACTCGAATCGGCATCGAACCATCGTACGGCGGTAACCCATTGCTCGTTTCTACAGAAGCTCCGGCAGAATCAGAAGCATTCGCGATAATCTTCAGTTTCCGGCGCCAAAACCGCCGTTTGCAGAAACTAAGCCGAGAAGGCTTCTCGTACCAGTCAGTGTTGCGAGGACTGAAAGTGGCGCAGTACTGCCAGCCGTCTGCATCGCCAAAGTCTGCAATCACTGCCCATTGCTGGACCTGCATAGATGAAATGATAGGACCAATTTCGACGTAAGAACGATAGGTACGCTATTTGAAAATAAACCAACGCATCTACAAACCGTGTGAACGCCGCCGCCGCCGCCAGCGCCGCCAGACGAGTTACTTTGAGTCCCAGATGAAGCACCCTATATCAACAATGTTAGACACCTCAGGTTCTCAAAACGCTTGGAAGTGCTGCGAAAAAAAGCGAAAGAGAACCAAACGAAAATATTTGAAAAGTTTACCACGAGTCTTGAATGTCTATAAGTTACCTCATGGCGAAGCGCATGTGGGAGACCAGCGTCAAGCAATCCAGCTACTGTGTTGAAATCATCTGCTGAGAATACTGCGCCAGGTGCAGCACCAGCAAGCAGACTGCCATTCCTGCCAGTGGAATCACGGCTGACGTTGCTTTGTGATTCGGATTGGCACCTTGTAGCTTCGTCAGGAGGAGGAGGAGGAGGAGGAGATGCAAGGACATTGGCAGAGCTAGCAGCCTTTGGAAGAGCATTAGCCCTGCCTGTGCTGCCGTGATAAGCTTCAAGGGCAAAGTGGCGAGGATCACCATGAATGCGGTTCACGGGGTTCCATCCCTACGATAAGTAAGTAGATTAGCAGGTGACGTGAAGCACCGTACACATAGAAGTATGTCATAATCAAGGGCACCTGGGCAAACCACCAGACTAAAATAATTGACACAGCTTTTAAAAAATAGATAATGTTACCGCGCTAGAATCCCTAGTATACTGGTAAGTATCGTCGATAGATAATGAATACTGGTTTGCGCACCATGAATCAGCGCAGGTCAGCTGGGAAAACATATCAATACTAATTACCTTGTCTGGTGTCCAGCGCACATATTCAACGACGGTGTGCATCTTGAAGTCAAACGCCACTTTTTTGGGTGCCGCAGCAACTCGCAAGTTCACATTGAACCCCTAAATTTGCCGAACATGGCACAGGTGCGAATATTGCGCACATAGAAAACAAGTATTGTTATCGGCACAGAGGGAAAACACAAAGACGAGTCAGATGGGAGAATAGACGATAAAACTCAGCGCCAAGAAACAAAGGACCAAATTCAAGCTCTCGGCAACATTTCGGCGCTCAAAATTGAATCATTTCTACTGAAGCCCCAATCTAAAACAGATTCGCTTACCTTCATGACATCGCCTGTTTTCGGATTGCGCGCTGCCAGTGACAGTGGCACGCCGCCTGACACATACTCGTCTTCGTCGGCGGCTGTCTCAGTAGGTGCAGTGGCACTTTTGGCTGCGTCACTCACTGAAGCTGCTTTATGCTTTTTTATTGCGTCTAAATCCGATAAAGCGAAGAAGGTTTCCGCCATAATATCGTCACTCGTCATCAAATCGTAGTCCATAATCTAGTGCATAAAAAGAATGAAGTAGCACGAGATCGTTCAGCTGAAGGCGTGCTTGTTGTGCTTGTATCATCTTTCTAGCTACGATTCAATCCTTCTGATGTGGGGTACCTCCATCTGCAGTGAAGGCCATTTCCCTGAAGCTACCAGTGGTGCGTCTACGACAAAAGTAAACTTTTCTGGTGGGCGCCACGTAGGGTTCAGTGAATATTTGCGAAACGACGACCGCTGAGGCTGCGGTCCAAAGGTGCCGTTGGCGCACTTTGAAGAAGTATGAGTATTAGGTAGAGAGAGAGAGCGAATGGGCGAGCGCAAGGGTCAGAAAAACATTAAACGAGCTTAAGACAAAAATCTACTACGGTAGCGTGTATACCAACGCGATTTCGATATGTTGAATATAACGATGCCTAATTACCTTCGATAGCTTGAAGGTCACGTAAGGGTCGGCTAGTTGGTTCAAGTCCCCTGAGATGCCGCTTGGGATTCCTTTGATGCTCTGCAAAGTTAATATACAAAAGCAGGAGTAGCTTACATAAACAGCATTCGACCGGTTTTGTCGAAATAGAAGAGACGAGGGGGGTAAAAGACTTAATGTACAGCAGAGGCTCGACTGTTGGATACAATCGTGAAGCAGCCTAAAACTAGGTGAGCTTGTACCTCAAGGAGCCAGACAAAGATAGCACTTATCGCGTTTGCTGTGATAGAAAAAGTTAAGCCAGTAATCCATCTTACAACCTACCTCCAGCCAAACCGACACAACCCAAGCACCCTCAGGCACTGAGTCTTCTTCCCAGTTTAATGCTTGCGCATGCGCCTTCGCGGAGGAGCTGCCGGTGTTGCCCATGATGTAGGATATCCTCTCGGTGAACTTGTACTGACGACAGCAAGATACTGTTCGTGCCATCGCTTCGTGCTTTTTTTCCGTTTTTTTTTGTACCTACAGGGGGATATCATAAAATAACAATGCAGGGGAGAAAGATATTGCTGAGTGCGCCAGAGGGTGCAACCTTCAGAACATGCCTGACTAGGCTGAGTGTTTTTTCTGCATAAAGAAATTTTGATTATTCGCTCTCGAGATTTCCGTTAGCCATAAGGCATCAGGAGGTTTGGGTTTGGAGTGAGCCAGCTGCCTGTACTTCGGCCTATCCTTCGCAATGGCAATCCACGCCTTAATATCCAATTCCTTGGAAACGCCTTAATTGGCGAGCACATACTCCAGCGCCGTACCCCACAGTCATCTGTAGTTGCGCTACATATTTGTCTATATCCCAATGCAGGATTACTTCGTTGCACTTGGTTAGTGCCTACTGGACCTTGGCTAGGGATTGCGATATTTCGTATCGCCAAAATTTGTTTTACTGGCATTTCCGGGTAATAAGAAGGGCAAAATTTGCTCTTATAGCTCGGTTTCTTTGCGCTTTTAGTACTGCAGTACAAGAAGGACACCGATTTCTAACAGGTGGAAGTGCCGGATTTTAATGACCACTTTCTTGACGTGAAAACCTCTTCCCACTCGGAAGTAAAACCTTAGTCGACATCGAAACGGAATCTCGTATCTCCGGCGAATGACAAAAACGTTTCGTAATTCCCAGCCATGCACTGGACTGGCCTTCAAATACTGCTCTGGCCTACGAGGAGCTCCGTTGTTCAAAAAGAATATGATGCACAGGAGGGGAGGCTCTTAAAGTGTCGTATGCCTTTCTTGAGGACAAGCCAGTTGACGGTGGTGCTTTATTCCTCGAAGTGAGCTCAGGGTAAGCTAACATGCAGCCTTCGCGGCCAGCGCAAATGCAGCACAAGCATTGGTAAAGTTACTTAGTACTTATACGTGGTGCAATAACTCTTCGCCAAGCTCTGAAGACAGCGTGCTCTTCTCGTCATCAACTGTGGTGCTTGGCGTGCCATTCCCGGCGTCATTAGTATTTCCGTTCCCGCTCTCAACATTGCCATCAACATTGTCGCCGCTGCCGACATTACCGTTACCACTGTCGCCTTCTCCGCTCTCGCCGTGGCCCTCACCACCATCTGCAACATCAGCCACTTTGAAACCATCGCCGCTGTGAGAAGAACCGTTACCACTGTCGCCGTTGCTGCCGCCGGCATTTTCATTATGACTACGGCTATCGCCCCTGTCAGCGTTGCCATTGACAATATCGTAATCCTCGTTGACATCAATTACACTAACGATTTCGTCGTCGTCAATGTCCTCGTCGTCCGCATCGACTAAAGTATCAAGAGCCTCGTTGATATGGCTTTCCCTGTCGCTACCATCGTCACCGTCGACGAGAGCTGCAAGCCCTTGCAGACCGAGAGTGGGGTCAATCGTCATGCGCGCATCAACGGGCGTTTCTTCGTTATTGACATTGGCTGCCTCTGCATAGCGACCCTCAATGGTGAAGTTCAAGCTATCGAGCCATGCAATTATATTATCGTCACTGCCTTGCTGTCCGGAAACAATCGGTTTCGTGAGCGTATAGATACGCTCCGAAGCTGCAACTGCAATCGTAATGGCATTCTGAAAATGGATACAAAATGATGAAATTATTCAAACGAACGGACTTATGTGTGCACATGTACTTATGATAGCGCCATGCAATATTTTTGATGTCTCCTAAATGGGCAATGGCCGTACAAATAAAACAAGAAAAATGTGAGCAGTGGAGTGCATTTGCTAATATGGTACGCTCTTCAAAATTCCAATCTCATTTAATGCATCGAACCGCTTCGTCGAGAGAGATGTTCACAGTAGCGCCTCGAAGGTTCAATGCTCCGGCTGGTACAAATTCCGACATGTTGTAGTTTGGGGGCTCTCCCTTGTAGTATACCTGTTGATGGAGGAATACTACTCAAAATGGAATACGCTTCTGGCAAGCAGTGTAAACTGTAGTAAAAAAGACTTGCTCGTAACCATTAAGCGGCAAGATTGTGTGTTCTATTGCTTTCCATGGGTTATGCTGGCATAGTCCAAAAGAGGCCTGTCTTACCAGAGCGCGGGGCCAGAGCACGAAGTAGCGGGTGCGAAAAGCCTTGTTGTGAAGACCTCGTTTGCTTAGCCACCCAACACGAATCGGCCTCGAACCATCGTACGTCGGCAATCCACTGTTCGCCTCTACAGAAGCTCCGGCAGAATCAGCGGAATTTGCTATGACTTTCAGCTTCCGGCGCCAGAAGCGTCGTTTGCAGAAACTGAATCGAGTTGGCTTTTCGTACCAGTCAGTGTTGCGAGGACTGAAAGTGGTGCAGTACTGCCACCCGTTAGTATCCCCTAAGCCTGCGACAACTGCCCATTGTTGGACCTGGAACACGCACAAATGAAACCATTCGATTTAGCACAACAAGTGTACGCTTCAAACGAGTACAATTTTATAAAATGGCATTAAAATCAATTCAAGTCTGGAAGAGCATATCAAAACATTTTGAACTCAAGCTAAGCGATTCATTACCGTTTGTACGCCACCGCCGCCACCGGCACCGCCCGACGAATTGTTCTTAATCCTAGAACCACCAGCACCCTATATTCACACACGCTCAAAACATGAGGTAACGATCTGTTCGAACATATGTGTGCAAACCAAAATCTTGAAGCCGCAAACAGGACTTTCGTTTTGGGCATCAAATACTAAATATACTGCAAATTCCAAAAAGTCTTAAAAGGATTTTGCTCAATAAGTGGCGGTGGAGGATATAATTTGGAAAGCAGTTACCTCTTGGCGAAAAGCATGCGGCAAGCCAGAATCCAGCAAGCCAGCTACGGTGTTGAAATCATCTGCTGAAAAGGACACGCCCGGTGCTGCGTCTGCTAGTGCAGGGCCATTGCTGTTGCTGTTGCTGATTGTAGATTCCAGGTCTTGAGCGCCAGTCGAGGGCATGCTACCCCGGGACATTATACGGTCGAGAGCAGGAGACGAAAGCCCAGAGCTTGAATTCGCCAGCAAAGCAGGAGTGCTGCTCTTTCTCCGTAGCAGCATTGCAGCGCCGCTGCTCCTTCGCCGTTCGCTGCTGTCCGTGCTGCTGTTGCTGCTGTTACGTGCTTCGAGGGCAAAGCGACGTGGGTCGCCGCGCAGCCGGTTTGCTGGATCCCATCCCTTCGAATGATGATTTTGAGTGTAATTATGTACCATACAGCAATATGTAGGAGATGTTGAGTGCATGGTGCGGGGACGAATTATTGGTGCTTTATAAATGAAGGAGTGTGTTCACCATACAGGAACATATAAAATAAATAACTTTCGCATATAATTCTCCGGTGTTTTCATTGCGTTAGGTCTACAATACCTTGTCAGGAGTCCAGCGCACAAATTCGACGACGGTGTGCATCCTGAAGTCGAACGCCACTTTTTTGGGCGCTGCAGCAACACGTAAATTCATCGTACAGCCCTGGCGTGTGCATTATTAAATCGTTTCAACAAAAGACAATGAGCAAACAGGACCGTCCATAGATAGACGCTTCCATGAATGTTTCATTTAGCTTTTTGAAATGTTACCCTACTATTCTAGCTCCTGTTTTAAAGAATTGAATAAATAGGTAGTCTCACTTTGAATGGATCGCCAGTTTTGACATCTCGAATGGGAACCGAAATCGGCACACCGCCTGACACATAGTCGTCATCGTCGCTTGCAGGTGTAGAAGAAGAACTATCAGCATCTTTTTCCATTAAATCCGCTGTGGCTGCATCAGTAGGCACCGTGGTGGATTTGACTGCTGCTTTGTGCTTTTTAGTAGCGTCCAATTCCGAGAGAGCAAAAAAAGATTCAGCCATAAGTTTGTCCTTCACCAAATCGTAATTCATGACCTGACATACAATGCACGCAGAAATGATGTGGATATTTACGCATAAGAAAGGAAATTTGAATTCGGTTAAGGTCCAAAAAGTTCAGTGGTGTTGGAATATTGAGGATGAGAGGTTCCCAGTTCCCCTTAGAACACAAGCTAGGATTTTTTTTCATCCTAGTCTTCATAAACACCACCTCCACCAGAAGCCCAGGCCACTTCCCCGACGCAATCGTTGACTCGTCTACCACAAACATGAACTTCTCTGGCGGACCCCAGCGAGGGCTCAACGAGTGTTTACGAAACGACGACCGCTGCGGCTGCGGTCCAAAGGTGCCATTGGCACCCTGTCCAAGAGAGAGAGAGAGAATGAGAGATGGTTCAGACTTAACGTTTGATACAAGAAACGTAATGATAGCGAAAGTACAATAAACAGACTTTCGATTTAATTTCATGCAATGAATAACGAGTCTACATTCGGTGGAGCATACGAGATCAGACATTACCTTTGAAAGCTTGAAGGTCACGTACGGATCAGCGAAAGGTTTCATGTCTCCTGCGATACCCCGGGGCAAATCTTGAATGCTCTGCAAGGATCACAGCACACAAATACATGCGCAAGACGTACTGAGCGTTAGATTTTCAATTACGGTGAGCACAATTGAAGTGGTTTGAACAGTAAACTAGAGTAATTGAAGCAGAAGCGCTCGTAGTGCTCAAGTCTGTCAAGGTCCGTCAATAGGGCATTCAGTAGGCTAGCATAGAAGTGCCGAGTTCAGAAGAATTGGCCAGCAGTTGTAAGTACCTCGAGCCACACTGAAACCACCCAAGCATTATCAGGCACTGATTCTTCGTCCCAAGTCAGCGCTCGTGCGTGTGCTTTCGCAGTGGGGTTTGCGAGTGCATTCCCCATCGGTATCTAAGGGGTTTAGAATAAAGAAGGTCTCGATATCGAAGCTGCCCGAATACAGAAAGAAATTGGAATACAATGTGCTGATTTAATGGAACAAACAAGGAGGTGCAGCAGATGGGCGTCTTTCTTTGTGTAGCTTGATACGCTAACGAACGCACACCTAGCCCTACTAGTAGTTTAACTATTCCGGCCCGGGTATGATCGCATGATCGCATTGACATTTTGACATCGTTCCACCTTGTGCCCCCCCTAAGGAGATAAGTGTGGAGTTTGCCGTCTACAGCATTGATTTGGTCAAGCAGGGATGATCCAGGGAATCAGGAAGCAAAAATTAGTTAAGTTAGCTCTATAATAGCGCTAGCGGCCCTAGCTACGGTAGCTCTAATAAAATCTACCACGTTGGTCAGTAAAAGCCACAGCGCGATTAGAAATTAATTTGTGCCCTACCCGCTGAGTTGTCAATAGTTGTTGGGTTCAGTGAGGTATACTTCGAACTTAGTCTAGTAAGTAGCGGTCTTTTCACCGCGTCGAAACTACGAACATTATCTTTCAGCCAACAAGTAGTCGTACCTAGCTAGCTCTGTAGATTCGAACCTTGTTTCATTCTTGGCTTTACCTATTAATAGGGACTTGGTTGTTTAGTTTCAGCAGTTATCGTTCGATCAGACAAGGCAATGGCGGTAGTTGAACCAGTTGACGATCATACTGCCTACCTCGAAGCCTCGGGTACAGGTCGGTGTTTCATTACCGAGGCAGGTTATGTCATAAGGGCACATGTGGCTATTTTGCCAATCACCGCTACAGCGCTTTACTAACATCCACTTTCACCAACCACCACTGCTGTCAACACCGCTGCTTGTCGCCAACATTCACCCCTGAACACATTCACGCGTTTCCCATCAGGCGCTTTGGTACTAGAAGTCACCAGCGCGCTCCTAGAAGTGCGCCCACCAGAGCCCATGTGGCTCAGTTTTGTGGTGCAGCATTTTGCTGACAAAGCGGAGCCACCGCCGGCTCTGGTGAGTGGGGGAGAGAGGTTAGGGGGGGGGTGATGGGATGAGGGGCTGGCTTACGCTTAAATTTTGTTGAAGAAGTAGTCCCTACATCTACAATTGAAGGAGAAATAGTAGTACTATCTGTAGAAGTCAAGAGTCGTTCACTCTTTTTTACATAAATCTTCACCACTCCACTGAATACGTCTTTGCCTCCTCTTCGCTCTCCTCCTCCCATTCTTCTGCCCCCCCTTAAAAGGGCCGAGCCTACCTCAAGCTGGCGCAAGCGGCGGCCACCGGCTGCGCCAATCACGATTCAGCTCTCGATGTCTTGGCTGCTGCTTATGATTGCTTTGCGAGAGAGCGCTCTTGTGGTGGTGAGTATGAGTGTGTTACGGTGCTTGAGAGAGGAAGCGAAAAAGAGAGGGACATGTTCTCAAAAAGCTTGGTGATGTTGCAAGCGGGAAATGTTGGGCGCATGCACACACGATGACATAATGGTTTCATTGTCTTGCTTTGTGCCCACCGTATGGTATATTATTTTCCTGTATTATATCAGGACCATGCGCGACGGACTACACGGCCTTGCTCGCAGCCTTGCTCGACCCTTTTGAGGCCATCCGTGACGACTGCGAGGCGCAAGAAACAAGTGCAAGCAACACTGGCAGCAGCAATCGCACAAGTAGCAGCAGTAATATCAGTAGTGCAGCCGATAGAATGCAAACTCTTCTCGTGCCTCGCAGCATGGCCTCTAGGTAATGAAACTTGCTGTCTCAACTTCTTCCCTCTGCTTATTGTCTGCGCTACAGTAGTATGTAGGCACTCTTCCTTCTCTCGCTGTTGTTCTTCTTCAGCTTCTCGTTCATCCTCATCTCACTTCTGGCTGTTCTACGTAGCCTCGCAGCAGCGCAAGCACGCTCATCTGCTGCTACATCGAGAAGGCAAGCTAACAACACTACTACTTCTATAGAAGCAGCTTCTTCGTCGTCGTCGTCTACCGCTGCTACTGCCACTGCTGCCACTGCCAAGGAAATTGGAAACCAGAATAACTCAACTGCCACTGGAGGGGGAGGGGGAGATGCGCTCACAACAAATGCTGTCGCAAACGAAGAGGGCCTCCTGAAAAGCGACCAAAATGACAATGATAACGAAGATGTTACCTGGCCAGAACCCCCGCCAGAAGTGGTGCCATTTCCGGTATTTCTAGGATGCTAGATTAGAAGGGTGTGGATCAGGCCTCGTATATCTATTTCGATGAATTCTACTGTAGTCTAAACTAACTACTGCCCATCATTTTTATTTTCCCTCCTTGCCCTGGGCAATCCTTTACTTGTTCATATTTTAGCCGCTTGCCCCTTTCTCCTTTAATTGTGCCCTTAATTGTTCTCTCTTTTGGTGGCCAACCGCAGATATTTGCTACGGGGCTAGGCGCTCTCCTGCGCTGCCTTCGCGTACTGCACGAGGCATGCGCGGTGTGGCAGGTATGACGTGATTCTTTGCATTGAACAATAATGGATACATTATGTTGTTGCGTGTGACCAGATGCCGTATGCAGTGTCCGTTTGGGTTTGCCATAGTAGTGTGATTTAGTGTTGTGGCATTCAGAGCCAAAAGAAGATGCACAGGAGAAGACAGTGTTTGCGCAATGAAAGAGAAGGGGAGACGGGGGTTAAGAAAGTACGCTGAACAACTTTCTTCTTCTTCTACTTTCTTTGAATGTGTCTTTGATTGCCTAATTTCATCTTTAATCGAATGTTCAGCGGGTTCTCGAAGAGGAGACAAAAAGCAACAGTGTTCCCGGCGAGGTTGTTAAGGCTGTATCTTCGCGCGCACTCGTGTCTGCGTGTACACCTTGGAATGGTGCTGACGTCGGCGCCAGTGGCGTCGCGTTTGCGCCATCTTTGAAGCTCAACGCATCGGATCTCATTCGTGCATTAGCCGTGGCCACCGCCACTACCGCCACCACCACCACTAGCCGTGATGCTACTCGTGATGCTCATGACGCTGCCGGTGCCGGTGCTGCTGCTGCGGCGGCGGCGGCGAATGCTAGAATGGAACGCTTGAGACATTGGGTCGTGGAGGACAACAGCAGCAGCAACAGCAGCCACCAACAAGACCCGGAAGAAGAGCTGGATGGTCGTGTGGAGTGCAGTGCGCTTGACGTCGAGGTCGCGTGCGCAGCGGCGTGTGAAAGGGCGCTGCGAGACGTGGCGGGTGGAGCCTTCATGTGGGCGCCATAAACCATTCAAAATTAGAAGAGAGCATTGCTATGCTTTTCTTCCGCCTTGCTGCATTGCGTGATATCGATGTGCGTAGGCAAGAGGTGCGTTGCGGTGTTTCAAACAACCAAACGCAACTGCCACTGTAATCACTACAAAACACAAACGGCCTCGGGGTTATAGCATTCTGCATACAGCCAAGTTTATACTAATTCCTTTGGGGAATAAGGTGTTGAAGTAAGAAAGTACGAGCATGTGCCATACTCCCAACTGCCGTAGCTCGGAGTGAGATGTCTTAAATTGGACCTAAAATTCTTTACTCCAGCATAGGCGTTAGACGACATCTGGTGACTAACCAGCAGCCAAAGGGGGGTCACTTTTCGCAAGAGCGGTAATTTTAAGCTCTTTCGGCTCTAACGCAGCGCAAACATGCCACAACCGCCCTAAAACGTATGCGCGAACTCCATGTGCCATGCGTGGGGTGGTCCTGTGCCGTAAATCCACGAAATTTTATCTGTTGGATATGAAATTTGAGTTTCGGAGCTCCTTTCACTTTCACACAGCAAATGCAGCTCTACTGCACTATAAATATTAAGCGATTTGGGCCAATTCCAGGCCCTAAATTCAATAGAATATCGTGGTTCTTCGTAGCTGGATTCCCCCTCGATGCAGTCAGAATTTCGGGGCCCGGGGCCCTGGCCCTTTAGGAGCTCAGTTAGGGGGAATCCCGTTACGATTTGCGTATACTATGGCCCAAAAGGGCGATTTTTCAGAAGTGACCCCCCTTTAGCTGCCAGTTGGTCTTGTCTGGGGTCATATGCCACGCTAGGAAAATGTAGTGGCCCACTAACACTCCCATTCTTGGTCTGAGTGCACAGAGCCGCGATTATGGCGGAGGAGGCGGCGCGTTGCGACCGTATTTACGGACTACTTTACTGCGCTGCGCCGATTGAATCTATGGATACGTTGGCGTGCACATTTGCACGAAATAGTCACATCACACATGAGTAAATGTGAAAGCGACGGATTTGAAGATGGAGTGCCAAGATGCATCATATTTCATGACTCGTGAATAGTACTACGGGGACAAATCGAAATGTAGAATGTGATGGGAAAAAAAGTCTACGAGATTATGTGTGTACCTTAGTGGCCGCTTTGTTTTCAGTACGCTTTTGTTTGAATTCTTCGCGCGTGCCACACGCAGCCACAGATTTGCGCGTTTCTTTGCCTCGAGCCACTGCCTGCTCGCGTGCGTAGGACATTGCAAAGAATAAGTACAGCAACGCACAAACAAAGACGTGTTGAGGTTGAAAGTAATCGAGAGCCACCTTGATGAAACTTTAAAAAGGAGCATTGGCTTGCAATCTTACTCTAGAAGCCAAAAGAAAAACAACGTAGGTACAATCTTTCGTCTTTTTGCTACCTGGATTTTCGTGACAGCGTATTGTTTAGTATAGGAGCTCCCGTTACTTTCTTCAATGGGAGCGGGAAATGCAGTGCCGATGAAGGTCTTGCCGTGGCTGCGGTACTTGAAACAGGAGACTTCGCAAGGGTAAGGGCCGACCTTGACAGAGAAATTAGCGTGGACATAGAAGTGCAGCAAAAGAGAGGTAGATACGGTTTATTGGTGCAGTGCGTAAATAGAGGAAGAAGAAGTAGAAAGAGCGAGAAGTATACGGAAAGGTGTACATACGGAAGCTACAAATTCCATGCAAGAACGAAGAGCAGTGTGTATATGAAAGAGTTAGTATATGTTTTGCTCATTCTTTTCGAATGTAAATAAACGCACTTCTATGGCATTGTGTTCGTCCCCCGCCAAAAAGCACATGGTGTACAGGGCGAGCTCAAACGCCGGCGAGGTGCCAACGAAACTGCTGCTCTGGTCTTTCACTTCCCCGTGCCAGTTGAACTGCACGGTGACGAGCTGGTCTTGGCTTACAGGGAGGTGCGTGTTGCGCCGCCGCGGCTGGATAAACCCCAAGTAGTCGAGCTTAACGGACTGTGACACGACGAAAAAAACAAACAATGAAGAAGTAGAAGGATAACAAAATGAGTTAATGCGAATAAGAAAACGTAATTAAATTCTTTTTAAATCACAAAAGCGAAAGAAGGGTCGAGATATACCTGCAGTACTATGCATATTTGTTCGTGTTTTGATAGGTGTTTGTACCTCCGGCGTTTTGGTCTTACGGTGCTTCGCCAATGAGGGCGGTAGCGCACCGCCTTCTTCGATGTAAATTTGCAGCCAATTGTGCAGGCCCACCACTTTGCCGTCTTTCTCTTCGCCCACGAACACGTGCTCGAAGCCAGACGAGTCGTTGTCCACCTTTACGGGGGGGGTGAGAGAAAGAATGGGGGAAAGAAGAAGTGGGGCAGGAAGGCAAGAAATAGAGGAGAAGGCACTTCCTTAATTACAGAGCGATTATAAAACAAACTGGAAAATCGAGAAGTGGCACGCAACGTAGCACCGTGGGCGCTTCTGTTGTGATGCCGTGTGTGAAGCGAATCAATGAATGAATATTGGTTTTGTTTGATTGGACGCACCTGACGGCGGTAGAGCCCGAACCAGAGGTCGTGCAGGAAATCCTTGAACTTCCCCTCTTCGGCGGGTGCGAGGTTTTTCGCCACCAAATAATTGTGGCAATAGCGCATGGCGGGGCTCTTCAAGCAATGCGTTAAGAACACCTCTTCTTCTTTCTTCTCAGCTAGGGTCACCTTTTCCGCTTTTCCCGACTCGAACTCGTAATTGTCGAGGAGTGCGATGAACGCCGCCCAGCCGGGGCGTTGGAGCACGTCCTAATATAAAATACACCGAGAAGGTCTCGAAACGTCATGGATTTACGCTCTTGGAAGTAAAAATGAGCCGAAATTAGAAATCATGGTTTACTTCAATTTTTTTCCTAGGTTACAGGGTGCCAAATGAGCTATGCAATGCGGACAACGACTACGAAGAGAAGAATGGCAAAGAATGCGCACGAACCTGATCCACGAAGGTGAAAAGGGGATTTTCGGCCCGATCGCCAGGTTCGTAGGGCTTTTTGCCTGGGTAGAAATGGAAAATAGATGGCTATCAAATCGCATTAAGGTCTTTGTTTGCTGCCAAAAGATGGCTGTGCGAAATTTTATTGCTTATGGTTTTTAGGTGTAATGATAAACCTCAACACTATTACGATATGAGTAAAATCATATTTTAGTCCATCAAACACACACCTTTCTGAAGGTCGATCGCGTAGTCGACGCCAGGCACCAGCCGATCAATGTCCAAATCCCACAATTTCGCCGACGCCAACGACAAGTCACTGAGTTCGTCGTCAGTGGGTACCGCCTAGAGACAAAGAAACAATCATGCAGAAAAATACACGCATGTGAATACGGGTGAGAGGTCCTCGCATTTGAGCATGATGTTGGAAAGAGAGTGATATCGATAGGGATGCAGTCTGCAGTTGTAAAAAAAAAAAAAAACTAAACGAAATTTATGTATTGTCATCGATATGTCGATTTGAGGAGTTGAAAAAAAGGCAAAGGAAGGAAAGTGAAGAAGTCGCGTGGAGGTCTTACGCTGGCGCGCATTTTTTCGATCAAGCCCTTGACATTTTCCGCGGCCTTCTCCAAAAAGTAAACGACCTGAACGGGAAAGAAGAATAGATAGGAAACAAGAAACTCGGTATGAGTATCATTGGCCATCAGGAATGTACACTTAACAAAACGCATCCAAGAGGGCGTAGAAAGAACAAGGGAGCTGTGCATTATTTGTGTGAATCTAACACCTACTTCCCCAAAAAAAATAGTAAACTTTGTGAAGTCACGAGATAGAGCAGAAAATTCGTTAAATGAAATTTTGCGGATATTGGAAAGCATTGAACAAACTTTGTCGATATGAGGAGGCGACGCTGATATGCATCTGTTCGTCTTTACGTCCCTGCGCTCACGCCAGTGCAACATAAGATACGCGAAGCCACGTGAACTCAAATGTTACAGCAATAAGTCTATGAAATGCGTTCAACTTAATGGCAATTTCTGAGGATAGTAGCAGGTAGTAATGTCGACTGAATAAGTATTTTTTCCTCTCTGATTCGTGGTTACCAGCCCACAAACGCGAAGCCCTTTTTCAATTGCCGGGAGACTTCGGGAGAGCATTTCGCTAGCACCGGCCCCAGCTGTGGCACACACACACGCCCATGCAAAAAATATAAACCAGCAGCGTTAGGAGAACGGAGGTATATGGAACTGGCGTGGGGTGGAAGGAACTGGTGTGATGGTATTGGGGGAGTTTTTCGAGCCACGAGGCGTGGGCTGGAATATAAGTGGTGACCTTCAAGGCTGAGAACTTCGCTCAGCAAAGATTCAAAATCGCCGTAGTCATATCCAGGTCATTAGACCTATTTGTGGAAAAGGCCTTGTATTCCTAGTCGCATTACTTCTATGGTTCAAGGACTGAAGGTCAGCCTCCAAAATCTTCCCGAGGGGTCATTTGATTCTTACCTCGTTACGAAGTGCACTCAGAAACGACGATAGTTGCGCGGGTGAAGGTGCTTGTCCTTTCGAGACATTTCCTTTCACGAACGCCGCTTTTGACTCGAGAATCTGTACTACTTTCTCCATTGCGAATAGAAGTGGTAGCAGCTGTGAAGCTATTGGCAGTGATGTCAAAATCAGTCGAGTCTACCATCGATCTTTTCTTTTGAGGACAAAAAATCACTCTGTCTGCCTGTTAGCCTTCTAATTCCGGCCCCTCGGGGCCCGAACGAAAAATCACTCGGAACTTGAAGTCCAACTCCAACGCACTCCCTATCGTTCGTAAACCTACGTACCGAGTTACCATCTAGCTAGGGAGCGACTCGATGACGTTTGATAAAAATATCATAATAGTGCATTCTTGTCGAGTTCAAAATTGGAAGGATACAGGGGAGATACCGTCGTCTTCTTGCTTCGTTCTGGTGTCATTCATTGAACTATTAGACTATTGGGCTACTATTCGCTTCTAATTCACCTATTGCCTCTCGTTCGGTACCAAAATGAGCGCTGAACACTCAACTGTGGACCAACAAATGAAGTTACCAGATGATGCGACATGTGATGATCAAGTTGAGGTGCGTTGGAATCATCAGCCTAGCTCATTTGACGGGTATAGTGTCAACGTGAGGGAGTCGGAGTTTTCATAGATCACCACATGCTCCGTCGGAGCTAACAATGGGCTTTTTTTGTATAAACGAAGATGAGACTGAAACGTATTAGCATTAAAATTGCACAGCTTAATCCTTCGAAGATTTCGAGGCACTTTTCTTGGCTTACTTGGGTGACTAGAGCTATGCATTTCATGCTCTCATTGCAACTGTGACATCCTCAAAAGTAAGTATGACACTTAACCCCTCTGTTTACCAGGCGGAGCATGCAGCAGTGCACAGCGTAGGCGAACGTGTAGGTGCTGCTAAAGCTAGCGTTGAACGGAGTGCTAAAGCGAACCTTGGACGCGGCCTAAAGGCCACGAACAAAGCTAGGGAAATGGCGAAGGTGAGAGCAAGCTCGATGATAACCCTTAATTTCTTTGAGATGACTTTCAATTGACTACCGCCACCCTATAACTTCAGGCCGATTCACAGTGAGTTCGGAACTGAATGAAATGGCCAATATTCTTCTGCGGTGTACTTGTACTCGTGTTTACCTCGTTACTCGCACGGGTATATTGTATTAGGCAAACTTGGGTCGGAGTTTGGATGCTGTGCTCGAGGCACCCACTTGGCAAATATCCTTGGGCACTACTGGGCTTCTGAGCTTCGGGTATATATGTTCAAAAATAATATAATGTAACTAAGACCAATTGAATTAAGGCATTTTAAATGTGCAGTGGTAGCTATTCCTTTTCTCCGGAACTTGTGTGCTTTTGTGAATTTTATTTGGAATTTTCTTTCTCATTTTTGACTGGCCTGCAGGGCTTTCCTCCTCTTTCTCTGGGTCGGTTCCCGGCAATTCAAAGTCATCCCTCTTGGGCCCAACGACAAGAAAGCCAAGAAGATGAAGAAAAAGAAGGACAAAGAAAAGAAGCTAGCTAGGCAAAGGATGCTCGCGCGGTTTTCTCCGGTTCCGAAAGGATTGGCGCGGCGCTTGCAGCGTTCGGTAGATGACGCTGGTATGTACTCCTGTGACTTTCATTGTGACTTCAGGCCATCTCTTCCCTATTTTTCCTTTCTATCGTTTCTCCTTTTTTCCCTTTGTTTCTATTCTTCTGTCGCTTTTTTCTATATTTTTTTGTCTTTCGGCTTGAATTCAACACTGCCTTCCTTACTTCCTCCTCGATACTTCTTTCTTCATCTTTTTATCGTGGCTACATTGGCAACGTTACACTTCGCGTAAAGTTCTGGCATTACCTCGGCGCTGGCGCGAAATTGCAACCAGAGGCCACTCCATGAGTCGAGAACGCAAAATTCGCTCGAATTCTTATTCTGCAGACCGCCAATCCACCCGCAGGAAACACGTCTTGAACCTCCGTGGTAGAGCGCTAAGTAGCAGCAGCAGCAGCAGCAGTAGTAGTACCAACGCTGCGGGGATGCAGCACAGGACAACCCGAAGCAAGAGCACTGGTGGTGGTGAAGGTGTCAACATTAGCAGCAGCAGCAGCAGCAGCAGCAG
>Ga0307982_1001368_pt1 | contig 19825 bp, 28 predicted proteins | sample OrgLakmetagen989_FD_201847 | JGI IMG/M metagenome (GOLD analysis project Ga0307982, IMG submission 201847) | Saline water microbial communities from Organic Lake, Antarctica - #989 | ecosystem: Environmental > Aquatic > Non-marine Saline and Alkaline > Saline | place: Antarctica: Organic Lake... | reverse complement strand
ATTTGCAGCTCAAGTGCATTCTTTATGTGCCTCTGTGACTGCTGTGTACTTGCCTTTCTTTGTTTTCGGGAGAGTATTAACTAGACTAGACTAGTAGACATAAGTTGCCTCTGGCCTCTTAGAAACAGTTTTACTATATGATAACCAATAACGCATTTCAGGTGTGGTAGTGGATTGAGCCTTGGGCCATATAGTTTTTGTCACTTTCCTGCTCTCTTTATTGTGAGCCAGTTCCTACATACTAAAATATTCCATCGCGGGACTAGGGGGCCAATAGCAATACAGGGACACAGAAGTTTCTCAGAAATTCGCCCTCATTGTCGTTGTTCTCCTTTCTCAATAGCAGTGCTGCCTGGCTTTTCACTTAGGAAATATGTAGCAGCCAGCTGCCCCGTTGGAATATAGGGCCATCAAAACGCATTTCGGCACGTGCTGTAAAGACCTGAACCTATATAAGTCTGCTGCGGCTCTTTGCCCAGCCCCTTAGGGTGTTCTACTCCGATTTCTCCCAAGAGAAACTTCATGCCATGTCCTGTGGCCCAATTCCGGTACTGCAGTTCAGCATCCATTAACACCGCTTGTTAGCTTTGTTGCCACTCCCAAACGGATTGTCTTCTTTGAATTGGTCCCAGTCGCGGTCCAAGTACGCAGCAGCCTCAACCTAAAGTAATGTTCCAATGTGGTTTGAGAACCAAAAGCGACGACGTAAGATATAGATGAAGAGAAAGAGAGCACCGAAACGATGGGGATCGAGACAACTAGAAAGACCTGACAGGAAAACGCACTCTATTGCCTAGTGCTGTGTTGCCACATTCTCAAGAAGGTTAAAGAAAAAGAAAAGCAGCGAAGCCAAAGGGCACCTCCCTCTTGAACATACCAGAGCTTCGTCGTCTTCATCGCCGTCGTCTTCCAGCTGCTTGATGCGGCGCGGCGGTGGCGGGGCGGCAGCTTCCCGAGCAGACCTCGCCATCGCGTCCGCCACCTGCTTGTGTTGTAGCCCCGCCAAGTTGGCATATGAAGGGTGCATGGAATGAAAAAAATAACGGGCATGGCTTACTGCAGAACAGTCACTTTTCACGCGGAAAAGTCAAGAAAAGTTCACGAATAGCATGTCACATTGGTGTACAAACCAGACCAGAAAGAATCTACCAGTGTAAGGATTCCTAATGGCCGTTAAACTATTCTTCCTTACCTCACGATCCGCGAATTCTTCCAGGGTCATGGTAGGTTGGCGGTGGCCTGGCTGAAACACCCCCGCTTTAACCGTTTCTGCGCGGGACCGCAGCGCTCCCGTAGACGGGTCTAAATTCATGTGGGTCACCGACAGGCCCGGCCGCGCAGGGTCCTTCGGGTCGTAAATCACAGACCCCGAGGCCGAGGGTGAAGAACCTACCATGTAACTCCCTCCATCACCACTGTTGCTGCCACCACCACGGCTGCTAGGTGGGGCGCGTGAGTCAGTAAATTGTCCACTGCTGCCCATGACGCCGCTGCCGTTGGAAGGGCGAATGCGCTGGGCCATCATGTTCAGCATGACGAGTTCTTTTTGATGAGCGTCCATTTCATCGAGCGAGTTGGCCACCTATCAGAGTTATTGATCAAGAGAGGGTGTACGTTGGGGAAAAACATGGAGTGAACACAGGAAAGAGTTCGAGTGCTTCTATCCACGGGGAGTCTGCAGTCTTTCTTTTAAAAGGAAGCACGCCCTCTGTGAAGCATCAATGCACGCACCGCCGTTTGCAGTTCAAGCAGCCCTATTTCTCTCTGGCGGTCTTCGTCTGGGACCGCTCGAGTAGCCGTTGCACGTAGCGCCGCTTTCGCCGTGGCCAGCTGGTTTTGCCGGTCGCGCTGCCGCTTGAAACGCGCCATCTGTAAAATTGTACAGTATTTTTTGGATGATTTCAAAAGAATCGAGGGAACGCAAGATGCTCAGTCATGAAGCACGGTTCAGAAACTAGACGAAACATCGACGTAAGGTTGGAAGAGAAATTATATTTGTGCGTTGGAAGCCTCCATAATATTTGCTCATCCTTAGTGCCTGCATTTACGCCACTAGCGTATACCTTGTTGAGGCGCTGTGCGTTTGGGTCAATCGCCAAGTTACCATCCACGAAGCCGCTGCCGTAACCAGTGCTGCGACCCTCGCCGCCGCTGCCGCTGTACCGCACCAGGCCGCTGCCTCCGCTCTTGAAGCCACGCCGGCCCCCACCAGCAGCCCCCGAGTCAGCATCGTCTTCCTCATCGTCGTCGGCGGCGTTTGCTGCCCCTGAGGCCACGGCGGCAGCCTCCTGTTGCGCGTCATAAAACTGTTTCTCTGGGCCTAACATTGGAACAAAGAATAAGGCATTCCAACAAATTAGCTCTTGGCCTATTTATGAGCCTGACGAGCGTCAAGCAGTCACGTTAGCATCGTATGAGGCGTGTGTCGATTGCTTACAGACACAACATTTCTACCCGCTGAAACTTAACGTGGCCATCTTGTGAGTCAGATGTTTTGGATGTACGCTAGAACCAAGCATTCGAATTACCGTTGATGACGCCAAGAGCATCACATTGAGCGAGAAAGACGCCATGAGCCTTGCTACTCGCACGAAGCAAGCGGAGTCGCACCATTGGATCGAAGGGAGGCGCACGACCACCACCGCTAGCGCCTGCCCCAACTGGGGCCTCCGTTGAGGTGCTCTTGGGAAGCAGTTCAGCCCGGAAGTGCTCCAAGAGCAAATACGGCAAGTCCTCCGTCTTGACGTCGTCAAGCTCTTCGTTCGCTGAAAAGTAAGCCCCTTGCCGCAGCCTAACAGCACACTTCTCAAGCACCTCAAGTGCGCGGGCTACCGGGTCTTGAGCAGCCTTACCGGATGAAACTGCCTTTGGCTTAGGCTCGTCTTCTCCTTCCATCAAGCGCTGGACGATGGCGCGAGCTTCATTGAACAATTGCGCTAGTGGGAGGGCGTCATCATCGACGTCGTCTAGCAGAGCATCGTCTTCAAAATCCGTATCTTTTCCGCCCGTTTCCTCGTCGGCGAGTTCAGCTTTTGTCGACAAGGACGACATGTCAAATGCTTATCCTTTATAGAAACTATATTCAAAGATCTAATCACTAAAGTGCGATAGAAATGACTAAACCGCAAGGCAACCTACTCGGAATCAAGGAACGTGGGCTCTTGATGTCTATGCAGTAGTGAACTGTTGAGGCGAGCCAAACTTTTGTTTATTTATAAAGAATAGCAGATTAAAATACTCTCGGGCACTAGCTTCTAATCAGTTTGTGATCCGTGAAAGCAGACAGAGTGCTTCGTGTCAGCTAATTCTAGTCCAGCTCAATCAGCACAAGTCCATAGATGGCAAATGCTACATTGTAAATTGCAGCACTGAACCAACACGACGACGACGACCGAAAGAACAGAGAAAGAAACGATAAACGGACTGAGAACTGAGATCACTGAGATGACGCCGACGATGATGATGAGTCGAGAGCTGAGAGAAGCAGAACAAAAAAAAAGATCCTGTGTAGATGTAGAGTAGAGTGAGTGGCGGTCAACCTGTCAGGAGACACGTGCTACCTTTGGGCCTCAGAGTTACCGTCTTCGAGATCCACAATGAGCAACGCTGGTAAAATGAGCAGCTTTACGAAAAAGCGTATTTTCGCGGTGAGATCCTACAATTCAAACCTATTTTGGAACCATCGATCGGCATCTCACTTTCACTGCCGCTGTGCTTGATTTGTTAGGACGTGCGGGAGCTCAAACAGGACGCTAGCGACCAGTACACCGCCGAGCCCTTAGAAGACAACTTATTCGAATGGCACTTCACCGTTCGTGGTCCCAAAGTACGGAGCCTTTCAATTTTCTTCTTGTTTTCATGCTATCCAACACCCTGATCGTCATGTGTTAGCTCGCTTAGGCACGTCATCATGCACTAATTTTAGCGCAAATCAAATCCATTCACATTTCCATCTTATTCAGGGTACAGACTTCGAAGGTGGTTTCTATCATGGCCGGATTTTGCTGCCGATTGACTACCCATTCAAGCCACCAAATATCGTGTTCCTGACGCCAAATGGTCGTTTCGAGGCGGGGAAGAAAATCTGCCTCTCAATTTCGGCCCATCACCCAGAGGAGTGGCAAGCAGGTGTGTGCTTTGCACTCTTCAGTCTTTTAGTAATCTTCTCAATCACACGTGTTTCCTAATTGGAGCTCTCAAACACTTACCTCTAAACAGCGTGGGGCGTGCGGCTCATTTTAGAAGCGCTCATTAGTTTTTTTCCTACGGAGGGCGGCGGCGCAGTGGGCTCGCTCGATTGGAGCCCAGCTGAGCGCCGGCGCTTGGCAGTTGCGAGCCGAAACTGCCGGTGCCCGAAATGCGGCCTCTTGTCGGACCTAGTGCCGCCAGAAAGGGAAGCGGCAGAGGACACGGACAAGACGAGGGCGAGTGGCGGGAACGCGGGTGCAAATGGCGGGGGTTCGAGCGCAAGCGCGGACGAGAAATCAACTTCGAACAAGTACGCCACTGCGATTGCACAATTGCACCAGCACGCTGCACCGTCCACTCCCACTGCTGCGGCGGCCAAGAGCGAAAAAGGTCAATCTAGGGATAGCAGGGCAGCAGCGGAAGAAGACGAAGGCAGTTTGGGCACGCCAAAAGGCACCACTGGCGGTGGTAGCGGTGGTGGCAGCAGTAGCAGCAGCGCAGGTACCATGCCTCCGAGAGAGGCGGAGGCGCGTTCGGGAGCCCCTTCTGCTTCTACCTCTTCTTCCATGAGGGCCGGAGCGGCAGACGCAGGCAATGGAAGTGCACAAGGGTCTATGCCAGCTCGGCCGGCTCAGGGGCTTTCTCCGCTGCAATTGCCCACGGATCCAAATCCTTTAGGCAACAAGACTTCACCGCGTGTGGAACATTCGAGCGGTGCTGCAAGTGGCGGCAGTAATGTTACTAGTGTTGCTAGTGCTGGTCTTGGTGCTGGTGCTGGCAGTGGAGGTGGGAATGTGCGACAGCGACATGGCGCTGCCCAAGCATCCCCAAGAGCGGAAAGAGGAGCGGCCGATTCAGGGGGTGCGGTGAGCGCAGACCGCTGCGGCAATGCTTCGCCGACAGAAAATGGTCTGGACGCACTTCTATTGCTGGCGTGGGCGCTGGGCATCGCCGCGGTTGGGCTGATTGGGCGGAAAGCCTTGAGAATATTCATGCTCCGCTTTTTCGATGTGCCCATCAATTGGTAGAGGATCCTATTTCTTATGATAACCGGGAAGTGCTCTGCAATTGCAATAACCCACAGTGCATTTCAACTTGAAGGCGATGCAAGAAAGGATATCAAATTCCCATGTGGAGAATTCATGCTTACGAAAAGGACTTACGGCGCTTCGTTATAGAAATGGCACTAGCATTCACCGCAATTAAATGTTGTAGTTCTAGTTGCAATTATAGCTGCTCCTTGGAACTGAAACTGGGTAATTCCTTTGCGCCCTTTTTCATTTGTGGTTTTTGCCTTGCCCAATTGTGTTATTCGTTATATTCCGAAATAAGTAGGTTATCTTGCCTTAGCCGTGGCCTCGGGTGTTCTTGCACAAAACACAGAAAACAAAACACGAACGAATTCTAAGCATTTCTCAAATTCCCTACAACACCGTGAGATCTGGCTACTTGACTTAAGGTCCCGTTCGAGTTGATACCTACTTCAGAGCAGGGAGCTCCAGAAGCCACTTAAACACTTCCGGTGTGCGCGAAGCCGTAATTCCTGTGCTGTGGCCACGAACCGATCCCGTAAACCCCTCCTGTAGGCGTTGCACCGACAGCGATCCAGAACAATTGAAAAAATAAAGACACCACCAATGATACGGATTAGCACACGACCCCAGGAATTGATGCGGATGATGGGCGAAAGGTACATAACAGTAAAACCAAAACTGTTGTCGTATAACATTTAAGTACGCAGCATAGTTGTATATGTATCAAAATATTTTGGCCTCTTAGCCTGATGCGCACCTGATCTCGCTCAAAGCGCGAGAAGCGCACGAGGCTGCCAGCGCCGTTGGCAGCGTTTAAAGTGCGCACTAATTTGTCGCTACATGCCACCGGGAAGATCGCGTCGTCAGCGCAGTGAAACACCCATATCGGGATGCCTCGGAGCCGATCAACAGCCTGCTCCAGCAACAAGAAACAAATCAAATAACATACTACGTAGGGCAAATTTAATTATGAGTAAAAGCTCTGTGAGCCATTCATCTAAAGTGAATACATCGAGCGGTGAATTGTGAGTCTGACTGACCACCGCCACCATAACAGTACCATATTCTTTCACGCGCCAACTTTCACCATTTGAGCTCCAACGACATATCGCTCATATACTCATAAAAAATTGTGCACGCGCCATCGTCTCTCATACTATACTTCCCTTTAAGATCATACCTTGGGCGGCAGCGTGCCCGTAAATCCATACGACGCAACTACGGCGCCGGAGAAACGCCGCGTGGTCAGCAGCTCAACGGCCACAGTAGCACCGTCGCTGAACCCAAAGAGAAAGACTCGACTTGGGTCTACCTCAGGGCATCCTGCTTGGCGGCCCTCGGGACTGCACACCCACTCGACAAACCTGTCCGTAGTAACATAACTAAACAGAGCATGAGACGCAAACAATGGCGATCATGAAATCCAGCGTGTACTAGAGCACTCAAGCAATCAATGAAATAAACAGTATCAGAAATTGAACGAGTAGATTGTAGAAAGCAAGAGGAAACCACAACATTCAAACACCCAACCGCAGCAGTTTCGCCCGAGGTTCTTCATAAAAGCTTTGCCGGCCGGCCGAAGCGCCCGCTGGTGTATTTACCCATGGGGCTACCACGGCAAAGTTATCCGCGAGTGCGGGCGGAGCGCGGCTTGTGGCCAGTAAGCTGGGCGCCAGGCCGGCGTGTTCCCCTGTAGGATTGGCCAGGTCCCAGACGCCGCGGTTGTTGACAGCAGCGCCATGAAGCACCACCTGGGGATATCAAGATAGCAGTGCTTGTGAAAAATGGAAACTGAATACCTTTTACTTCCAACTCAATCCTTGAAGAAAACAAAACGAAACGAGTAATGTACTAAAATGTGATTATCAATGAATAATGAGAGGTGATAGTCATTGTGAATCCTTGGCGTACCAAGAGAGGAGGCGGGCGTCCATCAGCTGGTTTCGATGGAGAGTAAGCTAAGGCTTGGTATGAGCTAGGATCTTCAACCAAGGTAAGGTCCTTTCGTGCTCCCTTTGGTATGGATTCAGAGCTGGTCGATGATATTGAGGAGTCAACCTCTGCTGCAGCTGATCGAGAAGGTAGTCCTATTAAGTTTATAGCACCGAGCGCTTCTCCCCCTCGGAGAGCTCCTGAGGCACACAAATAGAGCCCACATCATATATGTTGGCACTGTATCACAGCATTTCTATAGCTATTTGAAGGCAAAATTGCTACAAGAGCTTCTCACCCTTGAGCAAATCTTGACGGCTTAAACAAGTACCAGTAGCTCTAGAGCCCTCGGGGATTCTGTCGAGCTCTTTACTTTTGTCATCGCGATATTTGCCCGCAGCTGACCGCAGGAAAAAATGTCTTAATCTCACAACTCCGCACGACTTGGATGGTTTTGCTACCCAGTTTTGAATTGTAAAAGCTCCACTTGGCTCCAACCATAGTATTCCAAGACACGCAACCGTCGTTATGAGAGTGCCTCCCCTCATCAGCAAATTAATTTATGAATATTCTGTTATGAGATTACTTAATATATACCGCACAATTAGCACTGGGCGATGGGAATATAACAAGAGATTCGTTCGGGCTACCGAGACCATTGTTCAAGATACGCTGCCTTTTCTTTGTGGATCATAGCTAGCCTGGAAAGAAGTGAATGCCGATGTAAATGTGTTATTGGCGCTTTGATCTGATGGCAAAATTTACGATTTGATGGTCTAGTGATGCGCCAGCTCGCATTAGTAGCTAGAGGATGCTTGGATAAGATGCAACAATGCAACAACGTTAGGATTCGAAAACATCATGGAAATAAAAAGGACCCCGTAGGGGCTACTTAGTGATTGATTGCAAAAGGCACCTTCCTTCTTCCCGGTTCTTCCTTGTTCCTTACCCAGATTATATTCAAGGGTAGTACCCTTGTTAAATTTCTTCTTCTCCTTCTCCTCTACCCTCTTCCCATTATCCCACGTAAGCCCACCGCGATCGCAAAGAAATAAACGAACGAACTAGCCATGTTGAGCTAACGAATTCGATTTCGTGGAATAGCATTTGGCTTTGTAAAACAACAAACAACTACGAAGAATCCTCCTCTCATTTTTTCTTCTTTTTCTTACCGCCGCCGCCGCCTTTCTTTGCCTTGGGCTTCACGTCCACCAGGTCGCGCCAACGCGCAGGAATTGCTGAAAGCCTGGCCAGCCGCCACTCAGCACTGCACGGGGGTGGCTGCGCTCCTCTCTTTACGTCGCAACTGGGGCCGCCGGGGCCACCCCAGTAGGCTTTGCTCTTACGGCGAAGCGTCAGCGGTGGGCCTTCGTACACGTAGCTGGCTCCATCCCCAGGCGGCGGCGGTAACTCTGGTAAAGGCGTGTGCAGGCAGCCTCGTTTCATCCAGATGTTTGCAATGATGGCACCAGGGCATTTGGTGGAGCCCTCGGCCATCGCGGTTTCTAAGCCGTTGTTGCCCAAATATAGTACTTCGAGACAAGCATCTCGGGGCCGTTTGTCGACAGAGGTCAAAGGCGCAGCGTTGAAGAAATCCTCTGCCAAGAAGTCTGCCAATAATGCAGCCGATTCTTCAGCATAATCCCACTGTAGAGCGGGGCAACGCCGCAAGCTAAGAGTGGCAACTCGGAAAGGCTGCTGAGCGCGAAGGCATGCTAAAACGATACTGAGCTAAGAAAGCATGGAAAGAAATATGGAGAAGGAGAAGGTAAGAGAAGAACACTACATAAGAATGATGAAGAACAAAGATTGCCCATCGGCCATAAAGCCTGGTAATGTCTCCATATTTGTAGAAACAACACTCCAGCTAACACAAAAGATTTCTCTCATTAGAAATGACTTGACGCTTCAATGCCTCATTTCATACTGAGCTGATGAACACCTGCTGCGGGGTCTCTACTAAGCCATCGACGTCGAGCACGGCCTGGAACAGTAAGCAAGCACACATTCAATAAATGAATCAGGAAAAAAAGCGCAGGTGAGCAAAAGTACACAAGGGCGAGTACGACAAGATAAATTATTAAGACATAAAAGACGTCTTCAAAATCTTTCGGAAAGCATGCTAATCAAGCAGCGTGCGACTGATATGCTGCGTCCAATACCTTACTCTCGAGAGCTTCAACTCCCACGCCCGGCTGTCGAGGCTTCAAATGCGCGAGCACCGGCAACCTCTGTTGGGCTGCCCCGAGCTCGCGTGGCCGTTGGCCCGGAGCCACGACGCTGCTCAGCGCGAGCTGCAGTGGGGGTGGCAACTCAACCGCAGGAAACTCCCAGGGTGCAGGGCCTTGCGGGTACGGTGCTAATCGGCCGAGTGGATCGCCAGGGACGAAACCTTGCCCCCCGCCGTCATAAAAGATGTCCTGTACGTGGGTGAAAAAGGGAAGGAAAGTTAAGGTGGTGCGAGTAATAAGGAACGAGAAAGCTGTTGGAGTCTGGTAACATGCCTGAACTTGGGCACGTTCAAGATTAAAATAAGTGCCCTCATGTGTTCCCAAACCCTATGTTTCCACCTGGCTGCGAATAACAGCGAGTTTCTGCTGCCAGTTAAATTGATTCCACACAGCTTCGCCGCCAACTTGTGTCCAAGCAGCTACTTTCCGATCGTGGGAGTAGGCTACGACATACTTCTCTGCTTCAGCTTCGAGCGAAGCGTGCGAAATCTGCAGGGTTCCAGTCAGCGGTCTAGTTGTGGACAAGATGGCGGCAAAGTTCGGGCTCGCTATGGGAGCTTTAAACAGCTCGTGGCCAGGCTTAGTCTCCGTCTGTAACAACGAATGCGCCTGGCCTAGTTTAAGTACATATTGTGGTGGCACAGCATCGAGCCTAGGTGCGTGCAGTAGGCGGCAGTGTGTGAGCGAAACACGAGGTCTACAGGAAAGAGCATTACACCTGTGTTTTAATAAATCATGGTTACAAGTCTACCGTATTCCTCCCGTGGGTGGCGTTTGAGGCCCTCCTCCAACACGAGCTCCACCCCAATTACTTTTGCTTCGCTTTTCAGGTTGCGGGGCCATAGAAAGAACGGGCACCTTGTCGTCAGACAATGATCATGCTATATCATCAATGCTATTATTATGTTAGCGCCATTTTTTATTTCTCTGTACAGTACGATGACAACCCAGATAAGAATCAGGACATTGGCGACATGGTTCTGCCGTTCTGCGTTCTGCCCGACGTTCCAGGTTCCACCGTGCCGTTCCACGTTCCGCGTTCCACGGACGGATTTGGATGCGAAGCAGGCCCCGAGGGGCCGAAAGTAGAAGGCTACCAGGTCGGGCCACAAGCGCAAACCGCAAATCAGAAGGGAAGCTTAGCTGCTCCATCACTGCTCCCCTGCTTTGATTTTCATGGTTCTTGGTGTTTAACTCACAGGAACTAGGAACTCAGGTTTACTCCGCACTCCCAAATTCCAATTAAATCACGAAATCGGCAGAGTTCCAATAACCGGCATACTGGCCAAGCACATACCGATTCCTACTTATTCCCGAACTATCCTTTTCCCCCACCACCAATGGCGCATGCCCATGTAGCTCGATTTTTTTTAGAAATTATAATCATACAAGTTACAAGTGTATTATGGTTTTGGGGACTCGCTTGGGCTTGGGTAATGCTGCTCAACTCCAATGCATTCTGACTGGAGACATCACAGGGGCCATTGAGATGCCAACTAAGGGATCATTCGGCGCTTCCTTTCTTTTTTCGCTTTCGATCGCCTTCCTCGCTTGCAGGAAGCTCTTCCCCTTCGAGCGCGTGCAGATGCGCATTCGGGCAAAGCATCGACCACTCCAACACGCCGCCGTCATAATTGGCGCAATTCCTGTGGCCTAACAACTGGGCTACACACCACGCTACTGCGGAGCGCCACCCGGAGCCGCAGTAAAAGATGATTCGCCGTTCTTGGCTCTCCGCTGATGGTGTACTACTATGCTCGGGCTGCCGGGCAGAAGCGACGCTACTTCTGTCACGCACGTCAGTTGGCACAGGCGCTACAGCGCCGACTGCGGATGATGATGATGATGGTGGTACTGAGGATGATACGCTACCGTGAACTTCGATGCCGCGAGCACGCCAGAGAGCTGCGATGTCTTCGAGGGGGCGTATGGCACCCGTCGCATCGTGCGCGAAAAAGTCGCCCCCGACGTAGGTCGAGGGTCCCCAATGAGCCCAACATGCGTGAGGCAGCCTCCCACGGGGCATCGCAAAAGCATAGTCGTGGGCGCCGCCGCGGTACTCTTGGTGCGACCGCACGTCGGCAAGCTGAGGATAACTCCTATGTGGCACTGCGTGGTCGCACTCGTCACCTGCATGGCGATCAACTGACTCTTGCCGCCGCTCGCCAGACTCGTGGTAAAATTTAGCAGCTGCTACAGCAGCTTCTACCTCTGCTGTGGTCGCTGAGAAGGACGGGCGAACCGGAAACTCCCGCGCTTTGCTGTCTTCATGGACGTCGTCACCAGTCGTAGTCGTAGGGTGGTTTCCTGCAAAGAAGTCAGTGACAGGCTGCGGAAGCGACGGCAAAGATGGCGCTGCCAAGCCCCCTACAGCTTCCCAAGCTGCTAGCCCGCCAACGAGGAGCGCAACGTTCTCCACGCCCGCGCAGCACAGCGCCCACGCCAAGCGGCAGCACACGGCCGTGTCCAGGCCACCGCACTTGCGCGCCTGCGTGTAGCACACCACACGCCGCCCACGGGTAACGCCGAAGCTTTCAAGCACCTTACGAAGGGAATCTGGCGACTTGAGCGAGTAATTGCCGGACACTTGGTGCGGCATGCCGAGAGCGTCCTCGTCATAGACGTCGATCGCTGACAAAGGAAAAAGCACAGCACCGGGCACGACAGTATGCGGCTGGTTGCCGCTGCCTGCATCAAGAACGAGCGGCGGCACTTCAGAGCTCAACAATTCCTTTGAGAGTTCTGCCGCCGAAATAAGAGTGAGCGGACTCGTCGCCGTGTACGAGGTCATCGTGGCACTGACAATGCAGGCGACTTTCACGTCTTGTATGTCAAGGCTTTTACAAATGCTCCGAGACACTATGGAATATTTGTTGATAAAAGAATTGAGCGCAGGCTAGTGAAAATTCAGCATCTTCTGTAACGACTAAAGAAGCAGTGCACCGATGTTGAAAAGCTCTTAAAGCAGTGAATTGAGTTCCATTATGTAAGATAGCGTGCAGCAATGTGTGTGTGCGTGGTGCGTGGCCAGGTGGCCGGTGCTTTTTCTTCGTCGTCGGTGCGTTAGTTTTGGATGTTGCACTTTCTCTAATATACTGCCTCAAAATATTTGTCACCGATTTGAGGATGCTCAAAAAGCACCGCAAGGAAAAATGGAGACGAGAAGAAAAGTCTTACGTTAAGATTAGATACAAGTGATACACCATCATACACAAGCCTACTCTGACTGTAGCGCGGGACTAGGCTGAACTCAATTCATTAGTCTCAGCAGAAAGTTGACCGATTTCTTCGCCAAGAATTAGAGATATATTACATTTGCCTTTCGACCGGCTTTCACCGACGTGGAATCAAACTATGAGCAATAGTAGCATGGAGGCTCAGCAATTCGCTGCGGCGCTCCAGGAAAGCTACCCACGGATGTGGTCTGGAGCTACCATGCAAACTTTTCCTATCGAGAAGTATTTAGCTTTCGCCGATGAAGCTAGTGATGACGGTGGGCCTGTCGCAGTAGCTTTACCACGCTCGAGTGCTAGCAATGAAACCACTTCAGTGAAAGCAGGCCCCATCGAAGTTTTTGACGGAGCTGAGGATTTGCAGCAAATGGTGAGCTTTCTTTTTGCTCGACTTCTCTTTCGTTTTTTCTCAGCGCTTCATAATACTTGACACTTCCGATTTGAGACCGCGTTTTCTGACATGGATATTGCTCTATAACTCGCAGGTATCATATCCATTGTCCAAGTTCCTTGCCATTGTCGCCAAGCGCTCTGCTAATAATAGTAATAGCGATGACAGCCGTAGCAGCAGCAGCAGCAGCAGCAGCAGTGGTCACAGCAACAGCACTCACGATGGATCCCTCTATGGGTGTCAAATTCCCTTAGCTGGCTCAGGTGCCCCCTCATTGGCTAGCGGTGGATGCGGCAACGGTGCTCTTCGCCAAGCTCTGGCGGCAGGGGCACGAGCGTGCGTGCCGGAATGGGCAGCGGTAGCTCTAGCTGCAGCTGATGCAGCGATTGAGGCAACAGCAGCATCAGCAACAACAACTCGCGGCAATGGGGACGATGATGATGAATGCGATGACGAGGAAAGTGAGGCTGGTGCCGATAGTAGTAGTTCAAGTGGCGCATTGTCATCGATCAATGCATGGCTATGCGCGGGATTAACAGAGAGTGAAAGTAGCAGTGGCACAGCTGCTATGATGCGCACCGAGGCTCATTTCGACGGTTACCACAACTTAATGTGCGTTGAATTGAGAAGGGCTAAATTGCGCTCTGCATTTTGATTGATGGTTGATTTAGACATGTAATAATAAAAAGGAATATGCTCCTCATGAAGCTGCTGCTCTAACTTGTTCTATACTGCAGGTGCGTGCTTGAGGGGCGCAAAGTCGTGGAGCTCTGGCCGCCGGGCACTCCGAACTTGACCCGCCGCGCTCCCGCTTGGGTGCATCATGTGCCCCCGCCACCACCGAAAGAAGGGCGCCTCGCAGGTGAATCTACAGGCAGCTCATTGTGTACTTTCACTGGTGCCGCTAGCACGATGGCTGTGGAGCTGCCGCCTGCACCGGAAGTGCTAGTGCTGAACGGCGGGGATGTTGGGTTCTGGCCGGAAGGCTGGTGGCACCGTGTGACGTCCCTTCCTGCGACTCGCGCGGTAAGGGTGATGTTTATTCTTCACTACTATCCTACTTATGCTTGGGTGCGTGTTCCTCGCATGTATGACTTGGATAGATTTCCTGAGTGCACGCTTCAAATCTAAAATATCGTTGTTTTGATTTGCCATTTTGTTGAAGATTTGAATTTTTTTTTGTGTTGATGTCGTTGTTTGGGTGATTATGGTGCTCGGGAAAATATGCACCAGGTGAACGTGTGGTGGTCCGGTGCTCGGCCTTTTCTTGCTCAAACTCTGCCATCCGCCGAAGTCCCGTACGCCCTGCGGCTGCTTGCTCACCGAGCTGCAGAGCTAAGGATAGCGGAGTGGACTGAGGAACAGGTAACCTAACAATTTCGCTTCGAGTTGTCAATTGAATACTGAGTGCTTCTGCTGTTTTCTTTCATTCACAATATTTTAATCTCGTTTCGCACTCTCTGCTTTTCGTTGCCAATCTGGTGCTCTATGTTCGTTTACATTCAGCGCAAAGCAGATGCGAAAGCATATCGTGCAGAAAAGGCTGCTATTCCTAAAGGCTACGCCTGGAAGTTACCTTCTGATGCTGAATGCTCTCACCCACGCCGCTACCCTATGCTTTGTCTACCCGATGAGATAGTTAGCAGCTCCTCTCTCGATGAACAATCAGACGAAGACGGCAGTTCCGCACGGAAACGAGCACGAGTGAACGTAAGTCGCAACAATCCGGATGTTTCTCGAGGTCAGAATAGGGGCGATGATGATGCCGATGATAGCAACATGAGTCATAATGACCCCGCAGCGATGGAAGTTGCTGAAAATGAGGCCTGGTGTGCACTGCTACAAGACTGGGCATTCGCAACCCAATCCTCTTCCACGTCTGAAGATGCGGCTACTTTGCTTGCGCGCCTTCAAAGAGTTCTGCGCCTCAGCTCGGTGACTCCGTCAGCACTCCGAACGGCTGCTCACAGAACTGCAGCATCTGCTACGAGCAACGGTGGTGGCAACACCAGCGATAGCAGCAGCGCCAGCAGTAAACTTCAACCGTGTATGGCGTGGGCTAAGCTCATTATGGAAGGCATTGACGACTTAACGGCACATGTATCCGCAGAGCAGTGGGCTCAGCAAGATCGTCATATTCAACAAGACCGTGAAGAGGCTGTTTCTGCTGCTGCCAGTGATGGCAATACTAGTTCTAGCACTAGGGTTGGCACTAGCAGCTCCAGCTGCCCCTCAATGCCACTAGAAGACGCTTTGTTTTGCCTACCTCTAGGAGAAGCTGTGCCAGAAAATGGCGCTGCAATAGCAGCGCTGGCCGAGGCAAAGCGAGTGTTTATACTCAAGAAAGAGCGACTCGCGCGCTCAGCTTTGTCAAGCGCAGTTGAGGACTTCACGGGGATAGCTGCTCCACCTCCTTACTGAGTAAATTAGTTCTGTGCTTGTTTGAAAACCAAACACCGGTTGCGTGCCGTGCCATGGTCATAGTTTTATGCGGCCCAAACCCTGCCCAAACCCAAATCCTTCGAAGTCGCAAGCCACTCGGGAACTCGCGAAGACAGAAATATTTTTCTAAAATTTGGCTAGTGTAGTGTGATATCTTTTAGTTTTAGCTCTCTGATTCTAGCTTCCAGTTTATAGCACGGCTACACATCGCAATACGAAAAAGATTTTAAACGACATTCAGTGGACTCCTACGATGGTTTTCCTGAACTAGTTGTCTGCACTCGCAGCACTACTTTCTTCTGGAATCGTCGACACTCCCTCACCTCCTGCTCCTCCCCCACCTCCTTCCCCACGCGGTGATGTCGGCGGTGGTGCAGCAGGAGGGTCTCCGGGCCGCGGCAAGTACTGCGCTTGGCCGTAGAGCAGTTCTTGCCAACGCCGGCGCTTCGAGTCCCGCGCGTCACTCGTCGCCTTCAGCTCTTCGCGGACTGCGTCGTACACTTGCTGCCCCAAGGCTGCGTCTCCCTGGCAGTAATTGGTGAGCCGAGCAGCTGTGAGCTTCACTAGGGCTTTCCCGTCGGTGTGCCGCGGCAACTTCAAGTACGTCAGCCGTGGTTCCGCGGCAGGCGCAGCAGCAGTTGTTGTGGCGGTAGTATTAGCATCAGTAGCAGTGGTACCATCAGCAGCAAGGTCACGGGTTACTGATGGCACCGCCACAGCGGGTAGCACAGAAGACGGCGGCACTGGAGCAGGCGATGGCGGTATTGTAGGTGGCGTCGTCTCTAGTGGTGCCACAGATGGAGCAGGAATAGGCGATGGCCCAGATTCATGAGCAGATTCTGCCTTGGAAGAATCTAAGTTCTTCTCCTTCGCGGCTTCAGTTGAGCCACTGCCACTGCTATCTGCGCTTTCGCCACTAGTTGCTGGAGAGGGAGACTTGTGCCAAGGTTTAGGAGTTGCTGCGGCTGATTTTGTTTTTACAAGCCAAGGTTTAGGTCCTGATTCGGCTCGACGAGCAGACTGAGGCGATCTTGCTGCTGCTGTTGCTGCCTTCTGTTGCTTGTGCCGCGGTTGAGCATTGGCTTCCTTCGCCGCAGCGGCAGCTGCCCGGATTGCACCGGCGCAGTGTTGCTCGTTGAAGGCGGCGCACCACTCGGCCACCCGGGTTGAAGGCCACTTACTGAGCGGAACCAGTTTCGCCCTCTCCATGGGGGTCGCCGCTGCGCCCACTCGAGTGGACCGCATCGACTGTTCCGGAGGAGCTCGCATCGCGCACACCATTTCCAACGTGCGCCTATAGAGAAAGGAGAACGGATAGAAACGGAAGACGTCAGTGACATTCGCTAAAGTTAATTGCTTATAGAAACGGAAGACGTCAGTGATAATGGCTAAAGTTTGATTGCTTCTTGCATGCGTCGTGTGAACGAAGGCCAATAGTGCGGTTGTGGACGCAAAAAGGCTGTATGAATATACGCATCTCGCGCAACCATATGATAGCCTCACTACAGTACTGGCTTACTGCACAGCATGATTAAAGAAATGTGCTCACCTGGTGTGTTCCACGTCCGCTGGCGTGGGGCTCACGCACGCAAGCACTCTGGTCTGGTGGTTGGGGTTGGTGAAGGCGTCCTTCAGGTACAGGGTGAGGGCGTGGTTCCGGAAAGGCATCCTCAACGCTTTCACGTGACCGCCGTCCTTGTCGCGCACCACGACACGCTCTACGACCCCCACCTACGTGTAGGTTGACGGCCAAAGAAAAGTAAGATGTGGGAGATTCAGGAGAAGAAAGTCAACGGTGTAAAATGTTCAAGCATGTATCTACTAGTGTGTTGCATTTCTAGAGCTGTAAATTGAAGAAGGGGTAGTACTGTACATATTTTAAAGGGCAGTAAAGGGTGACAAAAAGACCTTCGGCTCGTCTGCCACGTTTGGCGACGCGGCTATGGGTTGATTCCCATGGTTGAGCGCTCCTGCAGCGAGTCGCCGCTCGGATAACAAGACGCCGTTCAAAGTACGCAGCTCGACCACCTTTGAATATAATGGCAGTAGCGACAGAGTCAACAAATTGCAGATTACAAATGTACACTATCTTGTACGCAGTGCATTCGTACATCCAAAAATATATACACAAATGTATATTTTTTATAACCGGCATACGAGACAGATCATGACGTAAGGAACAAGAATTCTTGAAAGGATAGGCAAGTGATGTGTCTCCTTCGTTCTTTTCCTCAATCTCACCACTTCTTGCTCAACATCTTTCTCGGTGATTGCGCGAAAGCAGTCCTTGAGCGCGGCCAAGCTTTCGTTGATGCTGCTCGACTCGCGGGTCATTTCTGCCCCACGGTGCTGCAGCGAGTCTTCGTTCCTCTCCGAGCCCGCTAAGTCGACTAGTCGCAAGGTGCCCTCCACCACGCGCGCTCCTCCTCCTCCTCTTGCTCCTTGCTTGGCACCTTCCGCGCCAGCACTCAAGCTCTCGGGAAGTGCGTTGCTGGTACAAGCAGTGGCAGCAGCAGCAGCAGCAGCAGCAGTAGCAGCAGCAGTCGTGGTCGCTGTATTCTCGTCCCCTTCCGTGGTATCCACTGCAGTTGGCAGCCGCACGATTTCCAGCGTCACAATGGCGTGCGAGCGGCTCGACTGCGCGTTTCGCTCAGTGGCAGCAGTCGAGCGAAGCGAGTGAGCCTGGTCTAAAACCTCGGTGAGCTGAGCGGCCGTAAAGCACCGTATTGTCGCGCCACCTTGCACACGCACGTCACCAGCGCCGTCCTACGACAAGACAGTCCACGCATGCATACATGTAAATCATTTCATGACACAAGAAGGAATTCACGTACACGAAACAGAATACTGTCAGCACAAAACATCTTAAATATTAATGCACAAGGAGCTCAGCGTGAAGGCGGCGAGAATTCATTCTAGTGAGGCATCGAGGCATCCGAGAGTGAAAAGGGCACCTGCAGCAGTTTCACAGGTTTCCCATTGGCGAGCAGGTCTCGTGCTTGTCGCCCGCGCAGCTCAAACGCCGACACGTCTACTACAGTACCTTGCGGCAGACGGCAAGCTGGAGAAGGTACGATACTGCCACCCACGCTACCCTTATCCTCCTTGGCACTCTCCAAAAGGGGAGACTCCCTGAGGGGCGCCTCTGCCAGAGCAGAGGACGAATCATCGTCGATTTCGCCCCCTGAGGCTCTTTCTTCGAAACAATTGATTCTCTCACTGCAACGAGGAGAAGCACTGATAGAGGACGTGTCACTAAATAGCGCTGCTGCGATCGCCAGTTGCACGCCGTGCACCGTGTAGGTCTTCCCTGTACCGGTTTGCCCGAAACACACGAAGGTCGCGCGCCCCCCGCTGACCGCATGCGCCAGCAACGGTTCAACTTCCGAGTCAAAGACGTCTTGGTTGGTGGCAGAGTCGCTGTAGTGGCCGTCGAGCGAGTATCTATTGATTATGCATAAGAACACAGTGGCATGAGGCGGTGTGACAGAATGCATTGCGTTCAAACAACAAGCAAATCGTAGATATCCAAGAAGACTTACTCCCGATGAATGCAGAAAGTTTGGTGAGAGCGGTCGAGCCGAGCGTCGTGCAACACGCATCTCTTCAGCGGAGGAGCTACAGTAAGCGAGTCGAATGCGTCCACTCCGCTGCGTGAGACTTCCCACGCCCATAAGGGGCGTTTCCGTACCGCAATCCGAAATCGCGGATCTGATTCTAGTACCTAACCGATGAAGTTCAACTATTTAATTCTTGAGTAATTTGGCGAAAACACGAATACTAGGCAATCTCTATTCATAAATAATGATGCAGACCATCAGACATGATGACAGGATTTAACAAAAAAAAATAATTCGAAAAATACCGTCAAAGGGTTCCAACACACGTTCACCAAGTCACGGCTTTCAACAGACTTAGGTAGCACAAACGAAAGAATGTGCCACACAATTTCAGTGGGCATAGCCATCAGCGATGCACGGTTCGTCTTTGCGGCGGCCCGAAGCTGGTCGCAGAGGTCCGCGACAGATGCGTATTCGGAAATTGCATGCTCGTAACGCCCCTTAAATTCGCGTCGAGCACCTCTGATGGACCAATTGTTGGACGGCATATTTTGTTAGTAGGCTTATGAGTTGTGAGTTATTCACGATAGTGCGCTCGCTCCGTGCGCCCTACGCCACATTTAGTAGAACTTTACTCAGTCTTCAATTCTTCTGAAATGCTACTAGTCTACTTATTGTAAAGCAGTAGTAAATAGGGCCAGAGTTGAAACACGTCGGTAATGAAACAACAGAAACGAAACACGATTTTCGCCGGCGTTTCGTTTCTCGAAACAGACCAGCGTATTTCCCTGGGCGTTTCATGTTTCGAGAAACG
>Ga0307982_1001367_pt1 | contig 19831 bp, 19 predicted proteins | sample OrgLakmetagen989_FD_201847 | JGI IMG/M metagenome (GOLD analysis project Ga0307982, IMG submission 201847) | Saline water microbial communities from Organic Lake, Antarctica - #989 | ecosystem: Environmental > Aquatic > Non-marine Saline and Alkaline > Saline | place: Antarctica: Organic Lake... | reverse complement strand
ATTGGCCTTCTGGAGCGAATTCGCTAGCGCATTTGCAGCTCAAGTGCATTCTTTATGTGCCTCTGTGACTGCTGTGTACTTGTCTTTCTTTGTTTTTGGGAGAGTATTAACTAGACTAGACTAGAAAGTACTCCGCCTTGCTGTGCCGATGCACACCCTTCTATTTCTTGGTCAGGGCGCTCGGGTAGCACCGTCATCGAAGTGCTCCAACAACAGGGAAAATATCGCCGACGCACACACATACACGTGTCTTTCGCCATCTCAATCCACAGAGCTCACGTCCATGGCACTTCCAGATTGGCCCGTGGGGCCTTTGGAGCCATTGTCGGCGTCGTTTTCGTAGTGCTCCGCCGGGTGCGCCGACCGCTGGCCTTCTCCACCTCGACTGGTGGCACTCACGTCGCGGGCGCGGTAGTCGGCGCCACCCCCGCTTTTGCCGGAGTCGTCCTCGTCGGGGTTGCTGCTCCCGCTCACGGGGTTGGCTCGAGCATCGGCGCCGAAGTCCGGGGGCACTTCTTGGAACTGCACCGAGGGGGCGCCCTGGAGAGACTGCAAATTGCCCATGATGATCGACCGCATGTGCTCCAGCGACTCCTTGGTGTTCAAGTTGGACATTTCCGCCGGCTGCAAGTGCAGCTTGTAGTCGGGCCCTGAAGGGTGTGTTGAAACAAGTTGGAGAGGAGAAATGTCGCATAAAAGGTCCCGTTAGCTCGGCGACTGTCTTTCTTCCTCTGTTTCATTTCGTAGTAATTTAACGATGCAGGAATTTAAAGAACAAGTATTATTTTAAAAATAAACGAGACAATAGCAACGAGATGTGCGTGGAAGCACCCGCACACGCGTACCCACGCGCGCACAATTTCTCACCAAAGTAGTCGAAGTAGTCGTTGTACGGCACGTCGTCTGCCATGTCGCGGTGGCAGTCGAGGAGCACCCCGGTTTCGTAGGCCCAGCAGCGAGCCACGTTCCGAATGGTGTACCCCCCGCCGCCCAGCACCAGCAGCGGCACGTTGAACGACTACAACGATAAGAGCAGCAAGGTATGATAGGCAACGACGTCATTATCATACCAACGAATTAGAAATAGGAGAAGGAAAAGCAAAAAGCACTCGGCAGTAATGCAATATTGCTTGCCATATTTTCAAACGTGTACTATGGAGTGAGAGAAACAAAGTGTTTCAAAAGGAAGACAAATTCGGCATTGTTTTTAAGAAGAGCGTCGCACCTTCATGAACCGCACGCACTCGGCGTGTCCCTTGAGCGTGAGGTTGAAGCACCCGAGCCTATCCCCCGTAAGGGAGTCCGCCCCACACTGCAACACAACCGCCCCAGGCTGAAACACGTCCATGACCTGTGCAACGGAAAGAAGGAGAAACGTAAAAAGAAAAAACATTCAGCATGCACGCACGCATTTGAGATTTACGTAGTTCGAAAGAAGAAATCAGAAGTAATACTTGAGGTAAAAACAAGGCGCAATATTAGTAAATGGACGTTCCTAGCGTACTCTTTTACTGCACAACCTCTTCATTCCTCATACGTTCTCCATGTACGCATAGCTAACGGAATAAAAGTTGATAAAAACTCGTTTTCCATCCCGTCTACCTTTTGGAGCACGGGCTGAAAGACCATCCGGTAAGCCTTGTCGTCCATCCCCTCGCGCAACGGGCAGTTCACGCTGTAGTGCTTCCCCGCGCGCACCCCGACGTCCTTCACGTCGCCGGTGCCCGGGAAAAAGTCGCCGTACCTAAAAGTAAGAAGGAAAAATAGAGAGAGGCGACCAATTGAGGAAAAGTAAAAGAAGGCCTTAAAAAGGAGAAGAAAAAAAATAGATAGAGTTTACGAAAAAGAAAAATCCATCTCAATTTGTCACTTGATGATGTAAGGAGGAGAGAAAGCGAAAAATGTGCTTGTTGCTACTCACTTGTGGAACGACACGGTCATCACGCGGTCCGTCAAATAGAACGCTTCTTCTACGCCATCGCCGTGGTGAATGTCGATGTCAATGTACAGCACGCGGGCGTGGTGCTTCAGGAGCTCTAATATGGCCACCTGTCAAATAAATAGGACACGAAGGCTGAGAGAAGAAAATGGAAGAATGAAGGGTCTATGCATCTTTTTCAATTCCGTTCCATTCAACCATTTTAGTAGCATGGCTCATACCACGATGTCGTTCACGTAGCAGAACCCGCTCGCTTCGCCTTTTTTGGCGTGGTGCAGACCCCCCGACCAGTTGACCTGATTACAGGGGAGGAATCGGAAGTGAGGAACTGTTCAAGGTCTTGAAGCATTTTCCTCCTGTGGCGTTTGTATCCCAGCTGCTCTACCAAGATTGACAATCCAACATATCAAAGAATCAACGAGACCTTTAACAATGAAGTCACGCCACTTTCCTCCTTGATTCCGAAGTGTTCAATTCTGTTTTTTTTGTCGTTTCTTTTTTCCTACCGCCACGTCGCAGTTGCGCTGGTTGAGTTTCCGCGCGCCGTCAATAGAGGCCCCCGTGTAGATGGAGCAAAACTCGTATAGGCCGTCGAACACTGGGCAGTCCGTGAACTCGCCCACGTTGAATTTTTGCATCGAAGCCGCCGAGTCAACGGCTCGCCCACCAAGGGCCGCCTGCGCATTACCGGAATAACAAAGAGAACGGAGAATAAAACAACGAAACAGAAATCAGTATTTGCCCCGCAAGAGAAAAGAAACAAAAATTATTATCAAGAAGCATGGTCACGTCATTAAATGATGAATGCGCACGTCAGGGTGAAGACCTCTCTCTCCTCTATACAGTCATCGTAGTCTCCCACTTGTTACCTGCATCCCGGCATCGTGGCCACCCGTGAGCCGCCGCAAGAAGTCCACATATTCGGGCGAATGAAACCGGGCCATTTCCTCGGCATCGGCGCGGTGGGGGCGGTACACTTCCATCTTGCGGTACAGCCCTGTAATATCACATGGTATCACGCCGCGTTCAGAATACATTTACAAACAAAACGAAAAAGGGGGGCGAAAAAAAAGAAGGAGGAACAGGTCTCGAGCCAAAAAAGAAAAACAGAGCCGCCCCTCTCATCACGTGGTTACCGTAGGTTAAAATCAAGTGGTGCGCGAGCTTCAACCGGTGCGGCTTCATCGGGTGGCCTGGCCCGTAGTAATAGTGGCCCATGTCGCCTGGATCGCCGAGCGTGCCGAAACCGAAACACCATGCACACACACACATGCCAAGCCGCCGTGCCAATTCGAAGGGGGTGGAACAAAATGACAGGTCACCACAGAAATTGAAAAAAGGAAAGAGAAAAAAAGAAGTGACATTAGCAAAGGTCTTCAAAGAGACATGCGGATGTTTTCTTTAGAAGGGTGTTGATACTTGACATGAGAGAGCGCCCGCCTCTCTGAAAGATTTTTTTTTGCGAGCAGCGCTTGTGCGAATGTGTTTGTGGCTAAGGATACTACCAGGGCCCTTCACTCTGAACAACTCTCCTTCTATGGCCTCGTGGCGTAGCGCGCAATTGTTGCTCAAATAGATTCAATACAAAACGGAGATTCATCGTCGCGCACCATCGTAAAAGTAGGCGACTTTCCGGCCTCCGCCCCGCAGGCGCACCAAGCACTCCACGGTGCTGCCGGAGCCCAAACCGTACCCCTCCGCCCCCAAGCTTGCCTCGTTGCGGCATAGGCTGGAGCACGCGCCCGATTTCAGCCGAAAGTCGTCTTCGTGCAAGCCCGCCAACGACGCCACTTTCTGTTTTAAGCTGCCCACGGTGTCCTCTGGCGCCACGTTCAGGACTGAGGAGCCTACCGCACCCGGCAGCACCACAAAGAGCTGCATTTCGAAATTTGTTAAATCTAAGCTAAAGTGCGTATGCTCCCTCTAAAATAGACTTCCCAGTAAACCAAGACGTCGGTTGTACTCGGTGTACCCCGTTGCTAGGGCAAGACGGCCCTCACTCTATTCTAGATTAGCCCACGAGCCTGCTTGCTCGCTCTGCTTTTCTTTTCCTGGCTTTCAAAATGCTTTACCCGTATATGCCGTATATGAATACCCACATCCATTATATTAGGGCATACCACTCGCTTGCAGTCTTGCAGTAGTCTCTGCCGCTCTGTCGTCGCGCTCACGTTGAACTATGAAGCTCACCGCCCTCTTCCTCGTGGCCTCAGCCTATGTGGCGAACGCATTCATGCCTACGGTATGCTCTTTATATCTTTCATTTATCCTCAAATTTTATGGCGCCCATGCAATGGTGGGGTCTGAAGCATTTTCCTGTTTTTGCCTTTGTCCTCTCAGGGCATTAACAGCGTCGCCGTCGCTCCTACCGGTATGCACCTCCAGTCGAGCCTCCAACTGCAACAATCGTCAATCTCAATACTCTTTCATTTAACATAATATATGATAGCAGTCAAAGCGTAATTGTATGCTTGTTTGACCTCCCACCGGCCATTTACGTCTTTATATGCTCCTACCTCACTTCATACTCAACTATGGCACTGACTCACATATGCCATTTGGTTTTGCATTGTTTTTCAGTGGGCCGTACTGCCATTGTCTCCATGGCCTGCCGAGAAAATGCTAAGAAAATGAAGGTGCGCAAGGGATTTCTAGGCCAATGCATTCGAGGGGGGGAGGGGCAGGGAGAAGCATTAGGGCTGGACAGTTACTCGTCGAATCACAAATTACACCCCATGGTTATGCCCCGTCCTTGAGTGGGCACTTTATACAAGGCCTTGCAATTATTAAAAAGGTAAATTGACTAAGAGGCTCAAAAGTCGACTACTCTGCTGCGCTGTCCTTTGCCATCATTTTGAGCGTGGCTGGTTGTGATGATCAATATTTTGCATCACATTTGTGCTTTTTCTTTTCATCTTCTCCAACTCCCAGCGCCAGCGCAACCGCGACAACATGCGGAAGTTCCGCAAGCCCAAGGCAGTGGGCCGCTTCAAGAAGCCTTCCGACGCCACCGCCACCAAGCGCGCAGCTGCCAAGGCCGCAGAAACCGAATTTGTGGCCAAGGTTCGTCCAGAAAGAGAAGAGGGTTAGATAGGAAAAAAATGCCTTGTTTTGTTCCCTGCGTCACAGTGAATGAGACTTGCAAATTTGTACTTCTAATGCTCTGCTTTTTCGTCATCATCGTAACCTGCCTCCCCTGGCGAGCGATTTTTCTTTTTTCTTTCGATATGCCTTCCTTGATTCTCGCTTCTGAGGTGTGTTTTTTTGCTCATCGTGTATGGCTTACTCTCTGCCCTTCTTCTCCTTTGCTTTCCAACTTCCTACATCTGTCGGAATAACAGCTCTTCACGCACATTGCTGACGAGCCTGTGGAATCTTCGTGGTTCAACGCGGACAACAGGCGCTCGTAAACCACAAATTCAAAGAGATGCATCCAACAGGCAGCAGCTTTGCTTCTACAGCCGCTACAATGGCGGAATTTTACCGAACAAGCAGATGCGCAAGTGAATTCTGACCAGGATGCTTGATTTGCTGTGCAATTAGGCGGCTGTGTTCCTTTATGGCTGTGGGTTCAATGAAACGGCTATTATGAAATAATTTGTGAATATTTAAATATTTAATTCAAAAATTGGATCGTAAGGTACAGGGGATTCTTAGCTCTATTAAATGATACAATTAATTCCCATAATTTATAACCAAGAAAGGAAATAGCACGAGGGCAATTCCAAAAGCGAAGACAACGGCTGTGCAAACGCGTGCACGTCGCGCGAAGGGAGCTAAAGGGGTCGGCCTAAATTCGTCGAACACAGGGCATAGAGTGAGGGTGGTGGTAGTGATAGAGAAGAAGAGAAGGAGAAGCCATTTTAGAAGTATGAGTATGTGGGAGGTACTATGTGCTATGTTGTTGTGTTATTGAGGAATTTATTCGAACCTTCCCCACAAAGGGGGGTTCCTCGATATCATAATACCTCCCAAGTACATTGACAGCAAAAGTAAGAAGAAATAAGTCCGGGTTATGTACGTGTACGTAGCTGGCCGTTTGGTTGTCGGATTTCATTACCGCCCACCTACCAAAAACATATTTCTTCTTGATAGGAGCCGCATCGAGGTCGTTATCGCGACGATGGTGCCGCTTGCGCTTGTGTTGTGCTTCAAACTTCATAACGGCTGAAGTCGTGCACAATCACGTTGTTATCGCACCCGTCAGCCACCAGCCGCGTCCCGTCGGTGGTCACGCTCCCGAGCCACACTTTGTAGCCCCCGAACCCATACAAGCACCGGGGCTCTACATCGCCTTTCTTCCCTAAGCCTGATCCGGTCGCCACGGCGTCCCAGATGCGCAAGGTCCCGTCGTGCGCGCCGCTCACCAGTAGACCCCCTTGGCGCCCGCAGAGTGCCACGACCTGACCCCCGTGAGGGGGCATGAGCGTTTCTGCCGGAGCTGGAAACAGCGATGGCACCTCCTCCTCTGTCGTGGTCCCTGCTGTCTCTGCTACTTCATCGGCCGCAGGCTCGATCTCTGATAGTTCGGTCGTGTCTGCCGCCACTTTTGTTGCTCCTGCCTCTACACTTGCCGCCGCTGTCGAGGTGGCAGTAGGAGTGGAAGAGGAAGCCGTAGCGCTACTGGCCGCCGCAGCAGTCTTCTCGGTGGCACTGGAAGGCAACGGTGGGTTGCTCACCCAACGGCGCGAGATCGAACCGTCAGAGCCGCCGGTAAACACGGCTCCGTGCGCGACGCAGACGCTTCGCATCCGCACGTTGGCGCTGTGCGGAGCCCACTCCACGACTTGCGTGGATTCCTCCACGCTGTTGGACTGATCGGCAGGCACGAAGTTGCCACCGCTGCCACTGCCGCTGTCGTCGCCTCTGTCCGGAGCCACCATCGCGACACAACGTCCGTCCGCTAGACCAGCAACTAACAGACCTCCCCCCTGCTGCGTGCTCAAAGTGCGGTCCCCCATCGCTATACTCAAGATGGGTGAGCCCAAGTTCACGCTGGTGAGCTTGCCAATGTGTTGAAACGTGTATGAAGACGAAGAAGATGCACTACTGCTGCTACTGCTGCCATCACTATCCTGCTTGCGCTCGCCTTTTCGATCTACAGCTTTGGCCTCGAAATGCCGTAGTTTTCCGTCGGTGCTGGCGGCCCACAGGTCGCGCCCCTCGAGGACGATGGCGCTCACGACGCCACCGCATGGCACGACGCCTTCGAGCACGAGACTAGGCAATCGCCCTTTGGCTGCCTTCTTTGAGGAAGCGCCGCCTCGGTCAGACGGAAGCCGCCACACTTTCACCTTTTAGCATATCACCGACACATCCGACATCAGCATACAAAGCTGCGTTAAGCGTTCGCGTTACGGTGCAGACAAACCAGTCAAATTCCCACGAAGAAATCGATATCTTGCCCCAAAGTAAAATGTAGACAGCAGAAATGATAAACACTACAAGCTGCGAGGAAAAAGACAAACTGAAAGCAATTAGAGTGAAGGCTCAAACACACATACCACGCCGTCGCGTCCACCGGAAGCTACTCGAGTGCCGTCAAAGGCAATGGCCGTGATGCCCTGTTGTGGGACAGTCAATGATGAAGTAGAGGGAGCAGAAGCAGTCGAGTAAACATTGCCTAGTTTGAAAGCATTCACTCATTGACAAGCCAATGCGAAAGGTATGTACCGTGACAAAGAGTAGCTGGCAGATAGCAAAGCCAAACAACCATACGATGGGTGTGGTCTCTCCCTTTGAGCCTCACCCCGCCGTCGTAGTCGCCGTGAAGCAGCTCCAAAGCAATGGCTTGGTCTTCGTCACCCACCTCGGCGGGGTGCGACCCCTCCGGAGCTACTCCAACCACCACTTGCTGCGTGGAGTCGGGGGCCTCGGCCCCTAGCTTCGCGACGACGATGGCGCCTCCGGAAGTGCCCATGGCCACCAACGGCCAGCTGAGCGCTAACCGCCGCACGTAGTCGCCTAAGCTTACCCCAACATAGGACGAAGACCTCGCTGCCCGCCAATTGCCCTCCACTCGCAATTCTTCTTTCTCTAGCTCCTGGGGAGATCAATCAGCATCATAGGAAACAATCGAATCATGAACTATGTTTATATGCGTGATCAAGAAGCTGCGCCTACACATGTAAATTACCAGTTGCCTTTGTTTCAGGGCCGCAAAAAAGCCGACGTCGAGGCTGGCTGGCTTGTCATCTTCGTTGCTATTACTGCTACTGCTACTGTCGGCTGCTCGACATCTCGTCTTGAGGTTTGTGCGCTGGCGTCCACCACTAGGGTAGCTTAGCTTAACCCAACCTCTTGCAAGGGTTGATGAACTCAACAAGACTAGGAGCAATGTACTTGATGCACGGGGCATGGCTTCAGAGTGAAGTAGCTAGAGGCTCCCGGATAAATCAAGCTCAGCTAAATGCTTCGCTTGCGCTGACCAGTTGTTGAAGATTTAACCCTCTAAGCTAGGTCGTCGGGACTTCAGGGCACAGACTAGACCGTAGAAGTAAATCCGACGCAAGATCTAACAGATGTGTGTGTATGTAGCGGAGGACCCACCCGCACCCAGGATGACGTAAGACGCACTTTTTAGCAACTGTAGACGACTGACTACTTCTTTCTGTAGCTAAAATACAGGCAAAAGCAAGCAGGCAAGTAAACAAGTAAAGGTTTCCTACTTAGCATGAGTAGACCTTCAGTAGACTGCAATGCTCTATTTGCGTTAGTATTCAGGACTACTAGTGTAGGCATTTCGAGTCTGAAAATAATTTAGAAACGCATCCTAGCATGGCGATGTGGCGAAGTAATCGATCATTTTTGTCGCTCGTGCTTTGCCAGTTATTCTTGATATTCTGCCAAGTTGATGCCTTCAGTGTACACCAAAACTGGGTTCTACGGCGACGAGCTAGATTTGCACAATATGCACAACGTTTAGAAAATAATCCAAGCGAGGCGACCCCAATACTATCGTCCTTCTCGTTAGCGCGTGCGTCTTCGTTGCACGAAACTTTGCTGGCGCTCCGCACAGAACTTCCACGCACGGCCTTTGCTGTCGGTTCTACAGAGCTGTATGCAGACGACGTGATGCTTGTGGCGGAAACCGGTGAAGTTCTCGCTGAGGTAAACAATAGCATTTGCCAAACACGTCTCGGCTCTATTTCTAAGAGCATTTGTTGAATCAATTATAGAGGCTTACTTTTTAATAATATGATTGATGAATTTATCGAGTTATGCTTTTGTACAATATCTTGTTAGCGTCACATCTAAATCCTTGCGCCAATGTGCAGGGTGCTGAAGAGTACGCTCAACTAAGCATGCGCGTAGCCTCGGCGGTTGGAGCTGCGCAAGCCCTCGCCGGCATTGCGAAGCGTGCACTCGGGTCAGCTGGCGCTTCCGACACGAGTGTTCGCGAAGCTCAGCTCGTTCGCTGCGACCTCTTTCTTGACGATATTAGTCTTGATGCAGCGCTTGTACAGCCCTTAGCAGCATCCACAACGTCTTCGTCTACTGCGACAACCACTACCACAGGGCCACCTGTGCAGCTTGTGGTAAATTGGGCGATTGACTTGCCCGGGCTTGTGGCTGGCCGTGACGACAACTTCTTCAACATTCCTGGGGCGAGCCGCGATTTGGGTGCGCCTTTACGGCTAGAGGGTACCAGTGTGCTCGACCTCGCGCCTTTTACGCTCCCAGGTGACCAGACATCTAGAGGCGAGTCCGACTCTCAAGCCAGGAACCTACGCAATGAAGCAGCTGAGGCAGCAGCAGCAGTCCAATGGCGGGTGAAAGTGCACAAACTCACCAATGTGACCGTGAATGGCGCGCGGCTCACTGCACTGGGCACTGCCCTCGGAAACTTGCGCAGTGTAAGCCTTGGAGGCCGCACCACTGAGCCAACATCTCCCTCCTCCTCCTCCTCCTCGTCGTCGTCGTTTTCGTCGTCGTCAATGGGGCTGTCCCTGTGGAGTCAGCTGCAAGCGTCTGCCGAGCGCGCGTTGGACACGTCACTTGCGCTCGCGGTTGCGCAAACCCAGGTCGAGGCGTCTGAAAATGGCCATGAGCTCCTGAAACCTGCACCATTGGCCCGCTTGTTCGAATACAAACAGGCAGCAGCAGTGGGCCCAACTAGAATAGGAGAGCCCTCCGAGGAAAGCACGTTGCTTGCCTGGCCATGGGTATTGCCGGGCACTGAAGCCTGGGAAGAATTTGCAGCTGCCGAATTGGCGCTCTCTGATTGGTTGATTTATTTGCCTTGGCAGTTCCAGAGGCCTCCGCCATCCACTGCCGTAGCGCCTGATGTGGCCCTGATAGGCTTAGCTGGCGAAGCAGTGCTCACTGGCTCTGAAGCCTACGAAACGGCGATGTTAGGGCTAGGAAGCCTTCGGCAAGCTGGCAAGCAACAGCCCTTCTTGGCTTTGATAGACGCTGAAGACAGCGATGCTGAAGGTACTCGTGATGCCTCTTCGTTGTTGCCGCCTTGTGTAGAACTCCTAGCCGTGACGGTTACGGGAGAAAAAGCAACGAGCACGGAGGTCGAGCAGCAGAATCAGGAGCTGTACAGCCAAGACCCCCCAGCGATGGCTGCAAGTAAATTCGCCACAGCAGCATGGGCACTGTCAACCCTCAGCGGCCGCAGTAGTAACCACGCTAGTCCACAAGGGCCAGGCGCCTGGTTTGAAGTTGAAGTGAAGTGGCGCTATCGAGCCGATCTGAGAGTGGGCAGCAGCACCAGTACTGGCAGCGTCGGCTTCATTGGTGCCGCAATGCCGCCGGCGCCGCTCAACGTTGAAGGCCGTTGCATATACCGCTTTGACCGCAGTCTTGGCAGTACGAATAGCCGTGACACGGACAAGAGCCGCGCGGTCGAGCTCGTCGAGTATTTGCTGAGCAAGCACCGAGTGATGGCCGCCGCAGTGAACGGTATTGAAGTCGAGTCCTCTGCTGTAACGCAGTGGGTCTCGCGCCTCAGTACTGCCAGCGGGGCCTCCTCTTCCAGCGGCAGTGGAGCTGGATCAGCACAAGCATTGGCAGAGCTTGCATCTTGGCTGCAGCGCCAGTCCATTGTCAATGCGGCGAGCAGCGGTCGCTTCAGCAATGGTATCGAGACTAGCAGCAGCAGCAGCAGCAGCGGCAGTAGCAGAAGAAGAGTTGAGACAGGGCCTCCTTCAGCTTCACTGGGCAGAGCAAAGGATGGCAGTGCTTCTGCGCCTTTGTGGAGAGCAGCACAATTACCTGAAACAGCAGCCGGGCGCCTGACGCCGAAATCTACTGCTTCTTCGCAGATGCTACGATCACCTCCACCGCGCCGGCACTGGATGCCTCCTGTGGTTGATGCAGCACTTTCAGCCAACGGTACCGCTTCCACTTCTGCGGACGTTGCTGCTTCTACGGCGGCGGGAGCAGCAGCAGCTCGCCGATTCGAGCTCGCTTCGGTGGCAGCCTTTCTGGACGCGTTGCACTTGAGCACACCTCGAAGCTTAGCTGCACTGCTGCTGGCTGCTGGCTGGCTGCGACCAGACGCGCAGCTGAAAGGTCAGCTCGACGAGCCCTGGGCAGTAGGGAAGTCCGCGGTAGAAGCTCTCAGCAATGCGTTCGTGACTGTTACTGCGCGGCTTCTGGCTGACGGCACTCTGGTGCCAGTGGCATCACTGCAACCGCACAGCAAAACTTCTGAGGCTGGTGGCAGCAGCAGCAACCGCTTTGGATCTGCTGTGCAGGCAGCGGCAAGAGCAGAGGGCGCGAGCATGGCCGCCATGACGCACGCAGTTGAATACACGCCCGAAGGCCACGTGCTGTTGCGGTGGCGGGCCGACCTCGAAGCGCGCCCTCCCTTGGGCCTCGCTGGCCCTTCGTTGCCCTTGACCGTGGAGGGCACGTCTTTGCTCCTCCTCGACGCGAGCGCGATTGGAGCGGCCCCAGACTCCTCTGCTTCTGCCTCAGGCACTGCGAGCAACGTTGATGGAGACACACCAGTGCCGCTAGTGGCCGAGCACCGAGTGCTCGAAGTAGCCATCAACGGACAACCAAGTTTGTCGCAAGTCGCTGATTGGGCCCAGCAGTGGCGCCAAGGTGCGAGACCTTCTTCGACAACGTTAGCAACGGCTCCTTTCAAGATTTTTGAGTGGCTTACGCGGTACACTCGCTGATACCGTCATAAGTCCAATTAAGCCTTAGGCATGATTTTTAAAATATATTTATTAGTTATTTTTGTATTCATATTTCATTTTCTCATGCAGCATGGCTGAAAATTTTACTCAACTAGTTTTTCCATGGCACAAGAAAATTTCATACAAGCCACATCTAGCCGTCACCAAATACGAGCCAAGAAGGAAGATTTCTACTTCTAATTCAGTGCATTTGTGCTTCGATTAGATTGAACTCCCTAATCCAAATTAACATATGCAAATAGCAAATAGCTGCGTATTGTTAAATCCTTCAGAACAAGTCTGACTGGGCTGAGTGTCCTTTTACGTTTATGCACGATCGGCTGATGTATCAAAATTAAATTTATTCATAGATCGCCATGCCTAGATGCTCTGCAAAAAGATTTATAGATCATATCTGGCATTTATTCGCAATTCTTGCGCAGCACCAATAGAGAAGCACAAGTGAAGTTTTATGAAGAAGTGGCTTTAGATACCTTAACCCTAAATGCTTTCACTTTCACATGCCTCATGTGTCTCTCCCTGCTGGCTCACTGCTTCAGGATCCTGATCCTGACCAGACGACACCCCGTCGTTTTCGTCGATCGGCCCTGCTGCAGCTCTATTTTGCTGAAGAGGTAATTCACCTTCAGAAGCTACTTCTCGGGCCCATACTTCAGACAAGATCGCTTTAATGCTCAAGAGATCACTCCCTTTAAGCCTCTCACGAACGCCTTCAACTTCAGCGTCGAATGATGCCCGATCACGATAGCGCCGAGGCGATATCGGTGGTTGAGCTAAGAGCGCCGCGGGGACATCTAATTGAAGCTCATCGAAAGATGAAGATAATGGCGCCTCCTCGATCGAAGCAGAGCGCGATACTTCCGAGTCGCCTGCTGCCAAGAGTTGGCCATCGTTGGAAGTTGCACCAGGCAACATCTTGTCGTTCAATAACTGGAATTTTCGTGCTTTGAGCCTGTAAACTCAAGCCAAAAAAGAAAATAATGTTAACTTACTGCATAAAGTACACAAAATATACGCGGATTTATTCTCTTAGATTCGTACTTACCCAAGACTTTTGTATCCTCCATGCTGAAGGACTACACTTTCATTATGCACTACCTGAGCCCGTCCGCCAAAATGTAACTTGTCCTTCGGCTCGTCTTTCACTTTTGATGGCCCTCCTGACTCATCAGGATATACAAAGACCAATGCAACACCACCCGATAAACTGGGCACACTACTGTAAACCGATGAACTTGACCGCTTTCTCGGGGTGTAGAGCCACACGTCTGCCGTACCAGGCGAGTAATTTTTCAGACCCCCGTTCATTTTCGAGTATACATTGAGTGCAGGCGAGCCATTCAAAAGGTCTGGATGCAGTAAAATTGTGCAACAAATATCGTTGGATTCAACTGTAACATCTTTGGGTCTTAGGAGCCGTACAACAAGTTCCTCCAACGTCTGCGAATTTAAATCAATAAGTTCTGGTAATAACGAAGCAACGCCCGAATCTCTCCGAGAATTCATTGATGTTGCGGAATAAAGCAGCCCATGATCTTCTGATTGATTCTTGGCAGCTACAGAGGTCTGTAGTTTAACGTTGCCGTCGTCGTCATTTGGCCCGGAATGATGCGCGTGAAGAAAGTCCACTGCATCATAGAAGTTGTTTGAAAACTCCAAACCATCTTCTTCTTCTCGAATTTCTTCATCCGCATATGAACCGATCAAGAAGCACTCACCTTCGATCATCTCTTCTGAATCGCCATCCTTGTCATTATTTTGTATCTGTGCCCTTTCAGCGTCCATGATATCGAAGGATATATTTTCGGAGTCTCAGGCACGGGAAATGCACTCTTACTGATGAACGGAAACCAAAATGTACTTACAAATGAAAATTCTGAGAAAATTCTGCTCTCATCATGTTCTTCTTTTCGTCGCGTCGCACATGGCACATCTCACATCTCACTGATGATTTGTCAGTTTGTCAGTGGTTCAGAAAGCAAGCAGCAGTCCTTAAAGCAGTACTGTCAGACTGTAAGACTGTCAGTTTCAGTTGTTGTCAGCAACAAGTCTTTGGGAGCTTTGGATGCATCTACAATAGCGTCCACGGCCTGCCTTAATTTCAGAAAGTTACCTCTTTCACATCAGCGACATCTTACGATCGAACTCTTGCGTGCCAGCTGCTGTACTCTGAGCAAGAGTCAGTAGTGGTCTATACGCAGTGATCTTGTATGCAAACTTACATGAGCCACACCATGAATGCGTAATGCTCCAGTGACGATGTCACGCATGCCATCGATCTTAGTTGACACTGAACCTTCTTGCATGGTCATTTCGTCCAATACTATGAGTTGCTGTTGCAGTCACTTAGTAACTGCCTCGATATTGGCCCAGAAATCTTAACAAGAAAGCAGCCTATCAGGGATTTCTACTGGCAGATGGATCCCTGTCTCTATGTGATATTTTGCGTTCTGTTTCTTTTAAATTTGGATTATTGTAGCAGCAGCTCTCCTGGGCCACCTCCTCTTTGGGCGAGGTCTATGCCAAGCTGAATTCCTGATCTTAGCTCACTGCTCGCTAATTACTACTCCGCCCTGGCAATTTGTGCGAGCAAAATCGTGAACCAGATGTTGGTGGCACAAGCGCGTACGAAGGGTTGTTTTCTTGTATGGTAGAGTAAAAGTATAATGAAGGCTCACAAAGCTCAAGCGTGATCGACAACAGTGTTCAATGGCGAAAACCGAGTGCAAATTGCGAATGCGGCAGCCCAATTGCGGTAAACGATAATTAGACAAACAGACAAGAGGCAACAGCAACAGCCAGCAATTCGCAATGCACGCCGCTATTTTCTGGGGCTTACTTAGGGCTGGTTAACCCAAGGTTAGGATCGTTTTCTAAGTCAATCACCGGCGATTAGCCAGCCCGAAGTCATTGGTTGGATTGTCGATTATTTTGTTTTGTATGTTGTATGTTTTATCGCACTCGAAGAACGGAGAATATAGGAGAAGAAGCACAGCATAGCATATCGGATTATAGCTCCCTCAAGCAATTGGCCAGCGATAAATGGCTCTCGAGCTGGCGTTCGGCGTTCTATTTGTTTCAATATGAATTCAAATATTAAACCTGGTATCTGGTATATGTATTTATTAATACCAAATTGACGTTAGGAGTCGCGTGATTAAGAATTAAGAAAAGGGGAAGGGATAAAAAGAAAGGCCGAAGTGAAGGAGGGAAAACAGTGATAGCCAGCACATAAGCGCACCCGCCTTTGGCGTATGGGTTTGTGTGTAAAAAAGAGTAGGGTATTCGGTGTGCCTGGCGGCCTCGTTAAGGCGAATGAAGGCCGCCGGGCGGCTGCATACCGGCCGCTGAATGTGCTTTCCGTCTTGAACTGCTCGCGCAGTTCTTTCTCGGTCCTTGCGCGTGTGTGCTTGAAGCGGAAGAAAGTTTGTGGAGCACGAAAAGAAAGAAGGGCATGCCTTTGTCTCTCTCCGTGCGGTGTGTGTGTGTGTGCGTGAATGTGGAATCGAAACGAATCCGCCGGAAAAAAAATGAAGTGATAGCGAAGCGCGCGCTCGCCAGCTCGCACGCTCCGCCGCTGAAATATTCGAAAATTCGCCGGAAGAAGGAAGGAGAAGAAAGTGTGCTCTTCTATTTCGCTTCGTTCTCTCCAAGAAGAGAGTCGAGGAAAAGAAAGAAGAAGAGCCGGAAGGAGTGCAAAGATAGAAGTGCCGAAAGGAGGAGGATGGTTGTTGAAGGAGGTTTGTTTTGGGTGCACGATTCACCGGATGCCCAAGTGAGCTCGCGCAAAAGTCGTGTTCAGTTGATTGCAAACTGCATTGTTGAATCAGACGTCAATTTGACTTATTCAATCATCATGTTCTGGGCGCCTTCCTTGGTGAACATTTCGTAGTACTGGTAAATGATGGTGACCGCCAGCAGAATGCCCGTGCCGCTGCCAATGGCGCCCAAAAAGTCCGCAATCACCGTCAGGGCGCCGATGCACGCGCCGCCGAAGCCCGCCGCCACGGGGATGTAGCGCTGCAAGTGCTGCACGGTGGACGTGTCGCGGTGGCCCTTGATGACCATGCCGCCGTCGCGCAGCTGCCGCGCCACGTCCTTGGGCGACGAGCCGCTGATTTCGATCCACAGCGTGGAAAACCACGCGCAGGTGAGGATGGTGAACACCACGTAGAAAATGGTCTTGTGCGGCATGACCAGGCAGTCCCAGAGCGATTCGGGCGCGGTCACCAGCCAGGCGAGGCCCCAGGTGGGCTTGTGGGTGGTTTGGTCCCAGGTGCCCAACAGGCGGAACAGCACGTTGGCGGGGTACTTGGTGCTCAGCATGTTCGACAGAAAGTACACGTTGGAGACCATGGCGCTCTGCAAAATCACCGGCATGTTGGAGGTGTAAAACAGCTTGATCGGGTACGACGCCTGTTGGCCGCGGTACTTTTGGTACTTGATTTGGAGGTCCACGCGCCAGCCTTGGAAGTACACCACGAGGCAGAACACCAGCACCGTCGCCAAAAGCTGAGACAAGTTCGGCAAGTTTTCGCGGCCAAACGCCGACCGGAGCGCGGAAACTTTGTTGGACTTGGTGATGATGAAGTGGAAGAACGCCACCACTGCGCCTTCGAATTCCGGGCCGCTGCCCGTGTTGAGAGTGGTAGGGGAAAACGCTTTCCAAATAATGTTTTCGCAGCTGTTGGTGGCAATGAACAAGGAAATGCCGCTGCCCAAACCGTAGCCCTTGGTCATCAGTTCGTCGAGGGTGATGATGATGAGGCCCGCCATGAAAAGCTGGAAGATGATGAGGATCGCGTTGCCCGCGCCAATCGTGGACACGGGGCCGTACATGCCCGCAAACACGTACATGATCGCTTCGCCGAGGGTGCTGTGTCGAAGAAGGAGACCAGGTAAAGGCGAAGGAGGTAACAGAGTCAGTGGAGAGAAGCAACGCATTAATTATAAAAAAAAACACCAGAGGGCAGATGTAACAGGAGAATGGTGGAAGTATAAATATCTTGCGAAAGGTCCAAGATGGGTCTCATCTGTTCCAACTTCGAGGAACAAGGTCGAGTTCCAACTCCACAGGACAAATATATGCTTACGTCACCAGCCATCATGTGGCCATGATTTGGGCAAAAGCAGATTGATTGCAAAGAATAGGAGTGGTTACGATTAAAAGGGTCCTTACATCACGATGCCGAAGAGCTTTTGCGCGCCCTGGAAGAGGGCGCGGTCTTGCTTGAGGTTTTGGTTCACTTCAATGAGGCGGCTGCCCGCCAGCAGCTGCATCACCAGGCCGGACGTAATCACCGGCGAAATGCCGAGCTCCATCAGCGAGCCTAATGGAAGAAAGTAGAAAAGGGAAATGCAAGACCACGTAAGCATAGATGCACCCGTTAAGCAAAATTCGAGGGACAGCAGCCCCTGGAAAAGTGAACGTAAAGGGAAGAAGGAAGATAAGCGCGCTTTTGCCTTAACAGAGGGCCCAAATTGAGGCCGCGAGCTGCAAAACAAACTGCAGTAATTGAAGCAGTGCCTATAGAGTTCTGAAGGGTTTTTAAGTATTCATAGTTGGCTCGCAGTGAGAGGTCTTGTGAAGAGTGAGCAGCAACATACCACGGTTGGAGGCGAGCAGGACGCGCATGAAAAAGAGCGGGTCAGAACTCTTGGTTGTCTCCGCGCCGTAGATGGGAATTTGGCAGCACACCTAAACAAAAGAATCAAGGTAAAGGTTAAGTCAAGAGCGAAAGTACTTTCATAGCGCACCACATGAGTAGTCAGCTTGTACATCAAAGCTGCAAGCCACACTGAGTGCAGAAGTGCTACGTACATACCAGGAAGATGAAGAGGACAACGATGGTCCAGAGGCATCGCTCCCGAAATGGCACCTGCAAAATAGCACGAGCATATTCAGGCATACGTGTTATAGTGAGGACATTTTCAATACTGCACCATCCTCATTGAACATGAAGGACTGAAACTTTCTACAAAGAGTTGAAGGCGGCAAAAATATAGCTGACAAAATCGCACCTTGCGCTCCGGCATGGCAACCTCCGGCAGGATCTGGAGCGCAGGCTCGACGAGTTTGAGAAAGCGGACCATGACAGCACTTCAACGAGCCCTCTCTTCGCTCAATCAATGCCTCAACGTGTGGCTAAACACGACCAACAATCAGCCAGCAACAAGAAGCGGCGGCATCTGTCTCTTCGGCTTTCACCGTAGGTTTACGAAATAATTCCAATGCTGGATTTCGGGTGATTAAGTACAGGGCGGGTTCGCAGGAGGGTTATTCTGTGTTATTCCGAGTTCTTTGGTTCTGTTTCAGAGTAGTTCTTGATTCTTGATCCCCCCTTCATATCTGGAGTTTCGAGAATCCAGAGGTGAAAGAGTGAAAGAAAGCCGACGACAGCACATACATAGCGTAGCGCGCAATCAACCAACGGCGTAGAGCTGGGGTTGGGGTAACAAAGCTTTGGAAAGGGTTGTCATATGGCTGACGTCCAGAATCCGGTGAGTACGGTCCCACATTATTTCGTGACCGATGTATCATCGTGCGGTAATCGCCGAGACCTTCCCACAACTTATCAAGATTTGCTTTACTCTCCCACTGCTGTCCTTGCGATTAGGCCAATGCCATAGCTCGAAGGCCTGAGACACCGGGTGACTTGAAGAATGGTGTCTACTTTGCGGTAATTCAGCCTCAAGGTGGATTTGTGAACCCTTTCACGGGCGCCAGCATGGGGCGGACGCTAGTAGGGGAATTGCCGATGAAGTCCAAGACCACAGGCAACACGCAGCGGCGACCTGTGAGTGGCGGTGGGCAAGCCAGCCGCGTGCGCGACTTGCAGTTGCGCATCAACGAACTCGAGCGATCAGCAACATCGATGTATTCTCAGGTTAGTGTTGCGCGCTCTTTGCAAACATACAAGTTTGTTTTCAGCTTCTTCCAAGAGGTGCACACCTGTCACTACCATCTACTAGTATGTATCTTGGCATGCTACATCGACCATTACCACCATCGTGGTCATTTCGTTCTTCAATTGACTAGTACTTTTTATTTTTGCCTTTCACATTTCACAGCGACTTGTATTTTTCCTTGTATAAATTTCTAAATTGTGCCGTTGTTGGTTGTTCGTTATGGGGTGATTCTGTCTCCATTAAACAGCACGCTGGCGCCGCGCTAGCCCTCGAGCGAGAAGTCGCGCAGCTGCGCGAAGAGCGGCTCCGTTTAACGGCCGCTAGTGGTGGAGCCGCCGGCACAGCAGGAGCTGCTGCTTCTTCGAAACGGCATTCAAGTGCACCTGGCAAAGCGCGCAACACCTGGCTGCTGCCGGCGAGCCCGAAAATGAAGCAGTCGAGCGACGCCCACCGCCTCAGCCAGGCACCTTCTCACCGCCAGCCGCCGCAAGCGCGGCCTTCAAGCAGCCCCGGACGCCCGAGAACGTCGCCTGCTGCCGGCGGCGGTGGTGGAGGCGGTGGGGACGGTCTTGACGACCTCCGTGGGCCCACTACCAAGGTGATTTCCGCCAGGGAGCAGCGCGAAGCAGCTAGCCGAATGTCCTCGGGTGGGCAAGCGCAGCCCCTCGCCATGGAAGCTTTCTTGCCGAACGCGACGGACAGCGGCAGTAGGTCGCAGCAGCGGCCGCGCACCCCGCTCTCGGGTGCTGGGCCGGGCGTGCAGTCGGCGCTGCTGAAAGTGAAAACCGCGAAGGGCACGCCGGTCGCCGCCGGCGGGTCGCGCTCG
>Ga0307982_1001366_pt1 | contig 19832 bp, 13 predicted proteins | sample OrgLakmetagen989_FD_201847 | JGI IMG/M metagenome (GOLD analysis project Ga0307982, IMG submission 201847) | Saline water microbial communities from Organic Lake, Antarctica - #989 | ecosystem: Environmental > Aquatic > Non-marine Saline and Alkaline > Saline | place: Antarctica: Organic Lake... | reverse complement strand
GCTAGGTCGTGCGTGGACTTGACACGTAGTGTTGAGAAAGTAGAGCTTCATTGAAGTCGTGCATGGTCTTCACAGGTTGTGTTGAGAGCATCAGAGGCAAGGTCTAGTCTAGTCTAGTTAATTCTCTCCCAATAACAAAGAAAAACAAGCACAGAGTAGTCACAGAGGCACCAAAAAAAGTACATGTGCTGCTTTCGCGCTAGCAAGGTGTGACCAGAAGTGTCAGAAGAAGCCTACAAGAGGAGTGACAGAAGAAGCACATGGCATCAACAAGATTCACATGTGGGAGTGTTGTTAAGAGCATGGCAAACTTCATGCGGGACTAAGTACAACAATCACACACTTCACACGTACTTAGTGTTATGAATGTAGAGTTTCGCAGACTACGCGCAGACCACTCAGAGCACGGCAGACTTCATGCGAGACTAAGTACAACATTCACTCGTTTGCAGAATGTGCTGCGCAAGGCCGTGCATGGACTTCAGACGTAGTGTTGAGAATGTAGAGCTTGTTCGCAGAGTACGCGTTGACCAATGAGGCCGTTGATAATTTAGAGTTTCGCAGAGTACGCGTAAACGACCACGAATCGTTGGAGACGCAACAAATCCAATAGCGGAGATACACTTGACAGCGTTACAGTTCGTCAGATGACAGAAGCAGGCGAGGTAACTGCAGCGGCGCACACTGTTCCTGAGAGCATGGCAGACTTTAGGCGGCGAGGCTAAATGTAACATTTTTACGTTTGTATAGTTCGCTGCGCAAGGTCGTGCGTGGACTTTAGACGCAGTGTTGGTAGAGCTTCGTAAGGTACGCGTAGACGACGAAGCGCCGTGTTGAGAAGGTAGAGTACGTCTTTCGGTACGAGCTGAACCCGTTTGCGTCTAAACTTGTAAGGGCAGCTTGAGCAAGGTCGTGCATGTACTTTAGACTACGAAGTGTTGAGACAGAGTACTCGTAGACCGCGACGAAGCGTTGTTCGAAATGTCTTTCGGTACGAGCTGAACCCGTTTGCGTCTAAACTTTTTATAACTGCTGGCTTCTACTGCCTTCGAAATTGGTCTGAACCTGAGTGGCAAGGTGTCAGAAGTTACCAATAGCACTGTGATGTGACAGAGACACTTAATTAGTTACACACAATAATCTTTGCTAATGACTTTTTGACACTGTGATGTGACAGAGACACTTACTTACTTATTTACACACAAAAATCTTTGCTAATGGCTTTTTCTGAGCACCCCCCCCCCGAGGGGGAGACTGAATTTAGTTACTAACAGGCAGGGTGCCATCTAATCGGCGTCTACGGAGTCCCCCGGGCCGGACTGGAAGCCCGGCTCGGGGTTCATATAACTTTCGTAAGCGGTCTCTTCGTCGTAGTCGTTGCGAGCACGGGGGTGTTGGCTTTTTGACCCCACACGGCGGTAAACATCTATTTTGCTCATTCGACTTCTTATCGAGAAGGACCAAAATTGACCAAAATCAAAAATCAAGAACATGCGTGTGCTTCGGCCGGCTAGTCTTCTGGCCGCCATTGTAGCACAGGCGAATGCGTTCGCGGTGTCTAGGATCATCTTTTCTCCTGCTTTTACACGCTCATCACATGTGCTCCACGCTGCTTCGCAGCTCGAACAATTAGCTAGCATGACGGTAGGACTTGATGACTTCAACTCAAAGATCCTTAGTATTCTCTTCGTAGCTGGCCTGTCCTGTTAGTATTGTTGCCATCCCGCTTTTGAGTTGACACAAAACCAATACCAACGCGAACATCAATGTACCTTTACATTGTCAAGTAGCATGCTTGCTTTTGTATTGACAGCCTCATGAAGTACCAAATTGTCAGGTGCTCTCGGTGGACACGGGGGATTTGGCAGTGGTAGAAGAAATGGCAGCGACAGGCTTTATTACCGACGCTACGACCAACCCTCTTTTCGTCAGCCAGGTACACAATACTCTTCGCCTTTTCTTGAAGTGCATTCCAAATAAATAGCTGCCCACGAACTCATTTTGTTTGTGCCTACTGCTTCCATTTCGCCCACGCCGTGCATATGCGACCTATTCTTGAACGATCATCAATACTCAACACGACCGACGCGTTTCATTTCTAACTTCATCTATCGTTCTAGTACTTTTCGTGTGTAGATCAAAGTCGTGTTATTCATCAACGTGCACCTTTCGTTTTTTCCTTCATTCAGGCGGGGTTAAGTGGTGACCCTAGGTATGCAGCCTTACTGGATGCAGCCGTAAATTATGCCGTTGAAAACAAAGAGATTCAAGGCAGCAGCGAAGCTGATGTAGTGGCACTAGCCATGGATCGACTTGCGGTGCGACTTTAAGGACGATTCAAGGATGAGACACAATCTCATCCCAGGACGTGACTTGATCAAGAAACTCATAGCACGATTCTCAACCGTTCAACTCATCATGACGTATTCCTATCCTTGCTTGGCGATGTTGGCTCGGGGTTGTAAAATTATCCTTGCAGGTGAATCTCGGGCTGGAGATTGCGTCCTTGGTGCCTGGCTACGTGAGCACTGAAGTAGACCCGCGCTTATCCTTTGACACCAATGAGTCGCTGGTTCGAGCTCGCCGCATCATTGCCATGTAAGCATCGATACATCGTTACGAGATCAGTTGCCCATACGAGATTATGATCGTCTTGGCCGGTCAAGTCAGTTTTCTTCTTACTCTGTTACCTATGTAAGTATGCATTTCATTCCTGCATTCGTTACGCTACATGTACGCGCACATATTGTCTTGCGTTCAGGTACGAAGCAGCGGGCGTGCCTCGGAGCCGGGTGCTCATCAAACTCGCAGCGACTTGGGAGGGCATTCAAGCGTGCCGGGTGCTGGAGCTCGAAGGCATCACTTGCAATTTGACCCTCATCTTTGGGGAGGTGCAGGTGAAAATGCAGCTGACCTCCTTCGTACACGCTATCTATACATACACAGAAATTGCAGCTTTGATTAGAAGCACCTTGGGGAGGTATAACGTTTCAGTGAGCGAGTTTGAGTACTCGGCTTCAACGCAATTTTTGGATGCTGATTGAGCTTAACACTAATTTGATACCACGTGCGTACTTGCAGGCGGTGGCGTGCGCACAAGCTGGCGCTCGGCTGATTTCCCCCTTTACGGGGCGCATTTTGGACTGGCACAAGGCCAAGCACGGGTAGGGAGTAATACTTTGTAGTACCAGGCAAACTTGCATTTGCACGTATTGACAAATGGCATAACGCACGAAAGATACAAGAACACCCTTGCGTGTTCTTTCTGGAAGGAGGAGCCACCTGTCATTGACATTCTCGCCTGACGAGACATGCTGCCTGCACTGTTTGCCTACGGCAGGTACTCGAGCATTGAGCCAGAAAAGGACCCGGGCGTGGTGGCGGTGTCGACCATGCACCACTACTTCAAGAAGTTCGGCCACGGGAACACCATCGTGATGCCCGCGAGCTGGCGGCCGAGCCGAGGCGGCGCTGGGTACGACCTCGACGAGGTTCGAAGCATTCGCATGTGGGCGTGTGTGGGAAGGAAAAGCTCCTCGTTGAAATGGAGCACCGTTTTGTAGATGTATTCATTTCTTCGCTGCCCAAGAGCGTTGACCCATTTGAGCACGTATGCGTGCTCTTAATTCTCGGCGTGTGTTGCACATGTATGTAGATTCTGGAATTGGCGGGCGCGGATCGGATGACGGTGCCACCGAATTTGCTAAAGCAACTCCAGGTTCTTGTCTCTACTTGCAACTGCTCTATATTTTTCTGTATGATCTTCTGATGAATTGGTCTCTGATGCGCACACCATAACGCTTCCTTCGCAATATAAAAGGCCTCAACGGAACCGGTGGAGCGCAAATTGGTCTCTGAGACCATGAGCGCAGCCTGCACCTATGCCGCGCCGCTTGGGAGTGGGCCGCACGGTTTGACCGAGTCCGAGTTTCGATTGCTGCTGAACCAAGACCTGTGCGCCACGACGAAACTAGCGGAGGGTTTACAGGCGTTCGTTGAAGACACCAACAAGCTGGAAGCCGCCGTGCTGGGGAAAGTCCGAGAGAAAATTTAGGCCCTATGGATGGTGTGGACTGACTTATGGGCTTTCACAGCGCAGTAAGATATTTAATGTGTGAATGAAGTACACTGAATTCCTATATAGTCCTATATAAGGACAAAAGGGCCGATTGCCCTACTGTTTAATTCATGAATTATCAAAATATACCCCCCCATCTGCTGGCTGCTGGCTGTCTAGTCTTGTCTATTTAATACTCTCCCAATAACAAAGAAAAACAAGTACACAGTAGTCACAGAGGCACATAAAGAAAGTACTTGTGCAGCTTCTGCGCTAGCAAATATGCGCCAGAAGGCCAATTCAGGCTCCAACTGGCGTCTTTCCTCCGAAAAAGTCGCTATATTTTGTACGATCCACGATGCTTCTATGTTTAGCAAGGTGTGTACGTAATTGCTATTCCCTGAAGGTCCTTAAGTGGTCCGTATTGTATTCCAACTGGCTGTCGATACCTGCGGCGCAGCTGTACATGAGAGGCAAGAGACAGCGCGCCAATTGAATTAGGTCAAAACGCAAGGCGTAGACATCGCATTTGCTTGTGCCGTTTTTGAAAGACCTCCCGGTCTCTTAACGCGGGTTTATAATTTCACTGCATTTCCTATACCTTTGAGGGCCGTCTTCCTTCACGCAGGCTTCTAAAAGTCCTTGTCCCAGTCCCCCTTGTCCTTGTACGACTTGTCGATGGTGTTGTCGACGTCGAACGGGTCGAAGTTGGATGCGTCGGCATCGCCCTTGACGGGGGGCAGCCACGGCGCGGGCATGGTTTTCTTGGTGTACGCTGCGAAGTCGAACTTCTCGAAGTACGGGTGCTCCAGCACCCCTTGAGACCCTTGCTGGCCCATGCCCGGCCGGTCCGATGACGACATGCTGAGCAGCTGCTTGCACAAGTCCCTGGCCGGCTGGTCGAAAGCATTGCCCCGAGGAAAGCGGAGCTTGCCCGCTACAATGTTTTGGCAAATCACCTGAGGATGAATCAGGAGGAAGAAGAAGAAATAGAAGAAGAAAGAAGTTAGGCCTTAAAGGAAATAAGTGCATGAAATGACCGTGCTAAAAATTCAAAAGAAATCAAATAACACGAGGAAGTAAAGAAGAGTGATACGCAAAAAGACGCTAAATTACGAACCTGCTGGGATCCTCCAACAGGGTCACAGAAAGGGCTGTAGCCGGCTAAGCACTCGTAGAGCAGCACCCCAAATGCCCACCAATCGACACCTTTGTCGTAGCCCCGGCCCAAGATGATTTCCGGGGCCATGTATTCGGGGGTGCCGCACAAAGTGAAAGTTTTGGTGCTGCACACTTTCGCAAACCCGAAATCAATCACCTGCAAGGAAGAGGAGGAAGAAGAAGAAGATGAAGAAAGAAAGAAAAGTGATTGTGGTGAAAGGAATGCAAAAACGAGTGCATATACACCGACGTTCTTATAAACAAGCATTCAATCAACTTAGCCGCGGCAGCATACTAAACATGGCATCAATTTTGCCTTCTCGTCGTCATACCTTCGGGTAGCCTGCGCGGTCAATCAGCATGTTCTCGGGCTTTAAATCGCGGTACATGATGTCCCGGTCGCTCAAGTAGCCCAGCGCCATGGCTACGCCCGCGCAGTAAAACTTGCCCTGCGCGGGTGGGACGCCGTCTCGTGTGGGGGTGTGCAGCACCGTGAACAGCTCGCCGCCCGGGCAGAACTCCAGGAGCATGAAGAGGCGGTGGGGGTCTTTGTAGGTGTCAAACAGGCGCAAAATGAACGGGTGGTTGCACATGATCATGATGTTCTTTTCGTTCATCACGTTGGCTTCTTGCTTGTGCTGCACGATTTCCGACTTGTGCAGCGCTTTGAGGGCGAAAATTTGCTTCTCGTTTTTGGCGTTTTGCACCAGGGACACCCGGCCAAAGGTGCCCGCTCCCAGCACGGCTACAGTCTTGAGGGAGTCGAAAGGAATGCGCTCGTGCTTGCCCCCACCGCCTGTGGTGTTGTCGGCGTCGCCGCCAGCGGCCGCCGCCACCGACGCCGCGCGCTCCTCGGCCGTCTTTTTGATGACGTCACCCAATTCGCCGACCACCACCTGAAGGGGGGTGAGTGTTTTGAAAACAAATGGAAGTTAAGATTTGCTTCATGAGCAAGTGAAGTATTTCCAGCTCGTAGAAAGAAGAAAAGAGCTCAATCGAAAGGTTGCACTCCTCTGCTGCAACTTTTTGTTTCGATACGAGTTGCCTTTTCTTCAACCCTTGATAACGATAGTGAAACTATAAACTAGAATGCATCGGTCACCTGGGCAAACGCATCGCGAGTCAAGAAATACGCCGTCACGTCAGTCTTGGCCGTGACCGTCGCTGCCCTACGGTCCCCCGCGTTCAGCAGCGCTAGTTCTCCGAAGAAGGCCCCCGCACCCATTTCGGCCGCGAAGTCTTTCACCGAGGATTTGGTGACGGTGACTTTCCCGGCGCCAAGCACAAAGAATCGGTCTCCGGGCGCGCCCTCCTTGATGAGCACCTGCAAGTAGAAATGTGAAAAGTAACCAAGGTGAGCAAAAGAAAAGGAAGACATAAAGAAATAGCAGAGTTCTGAACTTACAGCATTTCGCTCTTCAGGAACTCTCGTAAGTAAAAATAGAAGGAAAAAAACGCCCATACACCCATAGACCCCACACGCCTACAACCTCTCACCGCGCCCTTTTTGAAAGTGGCGAGTTTGAACCGCCGCACGGCGTTCAAGCGCTCGAGCTCGCTCAGGTTTTTCAGCACCGAAATGTTGGTGAGCATGCTTCGCTGCTCGGCCATTTCCACGAGCCGCTTCAGCGGCCCCACCACTCGATCAAAGGCCGCTTTCTCGAGCGCCAAACATTTGCCGGCGGTTTGCGCGACCACGGTGGCGTTGCGAGGCGCGCCTGTCAAGAGCGCCATTTCGCCGAAGAAATCGCCCACGCCCTGTAAGTGCGCACAGAGGGGAGTGGGGGATGAACGGTGGGTTTATGTAAAAGGCACTTCGAGAGATTGCACTGATCAACTAGATGAAGAAGTTGGCAAAATTGCACATACTACTCCGAAGGCCACAGATTGCACATGTAAGTGCAGGTACGAACGTCTACTTTCTTTTCGCTCTCACCTTGGTAACCGGCGCCGATTGGCCGTCAATGTCTCGCATTTCAAAGGTGCCCTCGATGATGAGGTGAAACACGTCGCCTTTCATGCCCTTCTTGAACACTTCTGTGTTGGCCTTGAACGCCTGTTGTAACAAAATAGTAGATAAAGTGTGCGTGAAGCCTACTGTACACGTTGAAGTTTGAGGCTCGGTGACCAATGAACTGAATGTTCACTACAGTAACTATATCTCCACCTCCACACACACACACCGACCCTCTCTCTAACCCATCGGAAGCAATCAATAAACGAGCCAGATAGAAGAGCCCCCCCCTCCTACCCCCACTCCTTTCTTTCATCTCTACTGTATCACACCCACCCACCCACCCACCCACCTGGGGGTGCACCACGTCCGCCAGGTCTTCGTACTGCATTTGCGACAGCGACTCGAGGAGCTTCACTTTCTTCAGAGCGGCTACCTGTGCAAATATGAGCAAACATCCAGGTCAAGGAGATGTCATGGTGGTCGGTATGCGTTGATAGGCCACCGGGATAACATAAAGCAAAAAGAAGCAAGGGTGACGAAGTATTATTGAAGGGCCGCCAGCTATAACTTATTAAGAGGATCTAGAAGAAGAAGAAGAAGAACGACCAGGCAGGCGCGACTTCCTCTCTGGAAAGGCTACTTATCACAGCCGCGTCCAAACGGATACAATAATATACATATGTACCGTTTCCCCGCGGCGTTTTTCTGCCGAAGACCTGACGCCGTTCCGGAAGGTGTTGCGGTCCAGGACCCAGAGCTTGGCGTCGGTGTACGCGGTGATGGTGGCGGCGCGCGGCGCGTTGAAGAGCAGAGCGAGCTCCCCGAAGGACTCGGACTCCAGCGGCGCTGGCTCCGATCCGTTGACCTAAGAGGAGAGAGATAGAGAGAGGAAGAAAGCATGCGCAATCGTAAGAAAGTGATAAAAATTTCACGTCAGAACCGGTTCTAATGGCTCAGTCGACAGTGCATTGGGAGAGCGGTCTGTTCACCCCTACCTCTTGCCAACACCTTTACTCTAGCAGCAGCAGCAGCAGCAGCTCAACTAACAACTTACCGAAAAGTTGAAGCCGCCGGATTCGGCGATGAAGAACTCGTGGCCCATGTCGCCTTGCTGAATCACCACCGTGCCCGCGCTCACTTCTCGGAGCTCCGCGTACTCCACGAAGAACGCGATCGCTTCCTCGGAGAGGCCCGCGAGCAGCTGGCTCTTTTGCAAAATGCGCCCTGCAAAAAAGATTGGAAGATTTTGTAGGTAAGTGGTGTGCTCAGGTTTTAGCACAAGGAGCGAAGAAAGAGTAAAGCGGGCACTCCGCAGTACTGGCACTGGCTGGGGCCGGGCTTCCCAGAAGAAAAGAAAAGCCAAGGCAAGCATCTATCTAAACCAAAAAGCGATTGGCAGCTCATACTGAATCCAGCTTTCTGAGCGATAAGAACTTAGAGTCGATTAAAAAAAGGAATGGAATTGTTGAATCTCAATACTATGTAGCTGCGTCGTTAATGCACGTATTGCGGGAAAGATATCGCTAATCTGCATTTGGTGACATCTAGCAGAGAGCTAGGAGATAATAAAGGAAACTTACGGATGAGAGCTTCTTGCTTCTCCGTCTTCTCCATGGCAGCATTCTTTTCCTTAGGCCCACTCGATTCGTGAAATTGGGAATCCATCACCTGCAGTCGACACCAAAAAAGGCGCAAACAAATGAGAGACCAATACCAACACAACTTTGAGGGCAAAGCAAATTCTATAAATGGTTGGCACCGGTCAAACGTGCTGCTTGATTTACTTACGTTCTTCATGCGGCGCGCGGTCTTAACGTTGCCCACCACCATGCTGACATCGTCAGCCGGGACACTCTGCGTACAGCCCATTTTTAGGATGAATGGCCGAAAATGAGTCCTGATTGGCTGGTTTCCGCATCGTACTTTTTGAGGATGCCTGAAAATTTTGAAACAACAACAGAGCTCCCAGCGCCCAGAAAAGAAGATGGCTGATGGATGATGGCTGCAAATTAGGGACGGAGGCTATACTGCCTATACTGCCATCATTCTAGCATGCTCTCACGGATCACCATTGAGAGAGCTCACTCAGTCAAATTCCTTGACTGAACTCGTAATGGTCGACGATTTATTATGCTCGCTGCACTCTCCGTAGGAGGTTTGTGTTGCGCAGAGTGATGTTTCTGATAAGTCGCGTTCGACCTCTCTATGCACGGTGAAGCTAGCCTCAGCCGAAGGACCCTAGGTAGTGACATTGAAGTCGTTCGAGAGTACCAGTACCGCACACGTCACACTGGCAGCAGAAGAAAAGCATGCACGCCAACATTTGTGCTGTTTCGCATTGCCTTACCCACCGTGACTTTCATTGCAGCTATGAGCGCGTTTTGGCTTCCGAATTCATCTCTATTCACGGACGTAATGGGAGCACAGTCGGGCTTATGGAAGCCTCACCCAAGCGCTTCAGCATCACTGCACGGTAGCGGTGATGAATACGTTGGCTTCGATACCATTTACGGCGTGGGCACGCTTGCGATTGGACCGTTTTACCATGGTCTTTTCCTTGCATGGTTGCATGCATTGAGGCACCATGCAGGCTACCGAGGGCCAGTATTCGTGGGCTGTGACGATTGTGAAATCCTTCATCGTCGCCTGGCGGCATCCCCTCACGCACACCCTGTAATCTTCTTGCCTTTGTCTCGAGAGCGGGTCCAAAGTAAGCCAACTGCGACTGCAGAAGTAGCTAGTCCCTCTTCCCATAGGCCAGTAGAGCCTACTAGTGCTACTGGCATTTCACTCGGCAATGCTGCCAACGACAATATTGGGGGAAGCACGGGTCGATTCCAGAAGGATGATGTACTCCTACGAAATGGCACTTCCACAAGTTCATCATCGTCGTCCTTCGGAGGTAAAGGATCCTCTCGTGCTGCAAAAGCAAGCAAATGGCACCATGTGCTCTCAGTAGCGGAGCGCGTACTGCGCGATGATAGAAGTAGGAACACTTTTAACGGAACGAACGCCGACTCAACAGCAATGAAAGCGGCTACCTCGACGAAGGCCATCCGACTTTTATTCTTGGATGTGGACAGCTTGGCGACTCGCCACCTCGGCCGATGGCTGCAGGTTTCGTTCAACCAACTCGTTGGCGATACCACGAAAGAACCTTCGTTGCCAAGCACTCACAACGGACCGGGAGCAAGGGAGCAGATTGAGAAGGTGACAATGGCTCTGCCGCATTTGCTAGTCGGCAGTGGGCGTCGTATCCTCGGCGAGCCTTTTAACCTCGGCGCTTTTATAGTAATCCTCGATCGGTTACCCAATTTGTCGAGTCTGATGACAGCGAGCAGTCACGACGACTCAAGAAAGAGTAACGCTTTCAGCAACAGTAGTACCAGTCGAACTACCGTGAGCCGCGCGAGCACTCACGACCCAAGCAGTCTTACTAGCAGCGTCAGCGGCACAGCTTCGGAAGAGCCAATAGCTTTAGCGTGCTTGCGTGCTGCTGCTTCTGCTGCCGAAGCGTCTTCTATTGGCACAGCCCGTTTTCGGCCGCGAATCAATGACCAAGAAGCCTTGAGTCGAGTATTAGCTTCTGCAGGAGAGGCACACCATGATGGCAACAAGCACGGTGCAAATGTTCACAACCCGCAAAATAGAACAAGAGGAAGATTAAGACACCACTTTCGCAGAAGAGGGAAAGCACTAGGAACTGACGCGACGGCAGCAAGTGCCGACTCTTCTTCAACGTTTTGTGCTGTGAATACTCTGCCAGCAGGAATGCAGCAATTCGCAGCCAGTGAGTTCGCAACCTGGCCTTCAGCTGAATTGTTTCTGCCAAAGTTTGAGCCTCCTGGCCTAGTACATTACACACGCGCGGAGCAGCGGCTGGCTGGTTGCACTAACGAACGATTCAAATCGCTGACACCGTCATCATCACAATTTGAGTTGTCGCCGTCGCCTTCGGACAGCCTTATTGAGTCATCAGTTGAAAGCCACCAAGTTGAATATCAACAGAAAAATGAGCAGGACATTCGTAGTGACGATGCATCAATGGAGTGGAAAAGCGAATCAGACCACACGTCGGGTCGTCGCGCGCGCTCTTGGTGGATGGTGCTATGGCAGCACACGAAGGCATTTCTAGGTTTGAATTCTCAGCCTCGAAGCGAGTGCTGGAGCTCTTATAAACCACTTCTGACAGCTATCCTGAACTCAGACGAATGAAGAATCCACATGATTTATCGATTTTGCGCGCCCTGATCGATTTGGGAAACCTTGTTTAAATAATTAAAAGTCGAAATTATGTGCCGTGCACGTATACTAACTACCCCTCACATACATCGCACTACTCGGATCTTGCTGAAGTTCTAATGCATAATTCTATTTGCGATTTGCTTGGCTGTACGAGACCTCGCCCCTATTACCCTATTGAGCTATTGAGCTGCCTTTGTAATCCTTGGTGGTTGGAAATAAAACCATATTTTAGCACCCAGACCTAGAACCCAGAATCCCTCGGGTTTTTGAGTTTACGGTTTAATTTTCCAATTGTAGAACTATGGAAGAAACAAGCGGGCTGGGCCTTGATTTCCCATGGATATATACTTGTACTTGAGGAAAAGGGAAGATTGCTAAAACCTAAAACCCCCTCACTTGCGCTTGGTTGTTCTCTCTTGGATTTCTTCGCACTTCGATTGCACTTCCGAGCCTCGAATCTTCTTTCATCGGCCTTAAGGAACGCCGCTGTTTGACGGAGGCATCCGGTGGTGCGCAGTGCTGCTGCTGCTGTTGCTGTGCAACGATGCCCTGCCTGCTCCGGTGCCAGCGTAGGCTTCCTCCATCTCAGAAACTGGCCCTTCGTTGAGATGGCCCATTTCTAAATCATCATCGCCAGTTGCTTCTGCACAATTTTCGTTTGTCGAACTTTTGTCCCAATCCAGTTTCGAAATCGGCGTCTTCGTTCTCGTGTGGCGAGGCGAGTTCACTGGCGACGAAGCAAAGATTTCCTTGTCGGCGCTCAGAGCGCGATTATAGAGAAAGACCCCCAGCACCGCAATGCACATACCGCACACGTTCAGGCGGCTTACAGGGTTGCGGAAATACATGATGGAGAGCACGATCACCACGATGCGCTTCCCGCTGTTCACGATGCTGTGCGTCACGGGCGAGACCATGGCCAAGAGCGAAATGCTGACGAAGTGCTGCAGCACCATGGGCACCGTGTTGAGCAGCGCGAGCACCACTACTTTCATTGGCGGCAAACCGCCCGCCGCAGCGGCTCCTGCTGCTGCTCCGCTGCCGAATAAACGCCAGCCGTCGAAGTGCCACCACAACGGCGCCATCAGCGCAAACGAGCAAGCATTGGTTACGAAGAAGAGGTCGTTAGACGAAAACTTGGCGGCTGAAGGCGCACTCCCGCTGCCACTGCTGCTACAACTGGCAGAATTGCTCATGAGATGTCGCCCAGATGCATTTGCTGGAGCATCACGACCTTCATCATGCGAGGAAGTGTGCGACTGTGGAAACGTGGCAGAGAGCACGCGCTTTGAGCAAGCGGCCACAACGATGAGAGAAACCGAAAAACTTGCAGCAACACTGGAACACTTCTAAAACAAGCAACAACTTCATTGTATTCAAAAATAACTAGCACGCCTTAACCAAGTTATCGTGGCTAGCTCGTATACATTTACCTTGGCCATGAAGCGTTTCTGGTAAGTGTTCGCCACACTCATAAAAAAAGCAGACCCCATAGCAGCGAAAAAGCCGAGCCAATGAAATTGAAACTCGTTGAAAGCACTCAGCGCGACGCCCACCGTGATGATGAAGAGCGCGAGCAGCGTGTTCCCAGAAAACTGCTGGCGCAGGAGCACTGCCGAGAGCGCCGCCGACCATAACGGTTGCGTGGCTTTCACGGTGTGCTCGAAGCTCACAGTAATGTACAGCAGCGCCAAACGATGCAGCAAGTTGCTGCCAACGCCCGTAACCCCAAGCAAGAGTGCACGATGGAAGAAATTTCTCACTAGTAACACAAGGTAGCCCACGGGCCGACCACGGACAAGCAAGTACAGTGGCACCGAGCTCGCACCAATAAAAAACTGCATCAGCGACAGAGTAAACGGATAGGGAAAGAGTGGCAGGACTTCCTTGCCCGCGTTGTTGCCAACGATGCTGCACAAGTACCACAAGGTCACCATAGTGGGGACTCCCAGCCGCTCCACCATAGTCCTACCCGGCTTTTCGCCCATGTGGACAATGACTGGGCGACTAGATGCAGACTCCGCAAGTCCCTTCACCTAGACTAGACCTGCGCCTATTAAGTTGCTATACGAAGATACCGACGCGTTTTGGACGCCTCACTGATACCTTTGAAGACTTAAATGATGCAGACTCCTTCAATAACTAGATTATTCGACTATTTATAGTCCACCATGTTCGTCTAGCTTTACTTTGCGGGCATTGACTACTTGGTCGTGGTCTCTCCTTGAAATGTGTTGTTTTTTAGGGTTTCGTCTTCATTCATGCCGCGACGACGTGTCGAAATCTTTCGCTCCACCGCATGATAATAATTCGTATTTACTATCTGAAATGTATCGTAAACCAAACAAATTATCTTTTGTTTTCGCCTTTTCGGTAAAAAAAATATAGCAAAGCAAACATCGTCACGAGATAGGAGGGAGCAAAAGTTAATTTTGATAATACTGCCCACTCATGGCACCCGGGGCTAAGGCCAGTGATGGCGGCCGTCGCCGTGCAGCTTTGGCTGCTACCGAAGTGAAGAATGAGACCATGGATAAAGCCCGTTGCGAATCCGACCACCCGCTCGCTCGCTTCCAAACGTGAGTTTCAAGCCCCGGTGAATGCCGAAGGCCATTACATATAAGAAAAAAATGCCTGGCCTCCGCAGATGCGTTGCATTCTCTTTTTATATCTCTTTAATGCTTTCTCAAAGCTGGGTGTGTTTTTAGCGATCATCTTTCCATGGCGCCATCGCTTGAGCTTCTGTCTCAGACTCCCTCTTTGTCCAGTGAGCACGCCCTCGGCGAATTTTTATTGTCTGAAGCGATTATGCCGATTTTTTTTCTGAGTAGAGTGTAGCAAAAGCTTCCATTTGTCTGCTTTTCCTTTGTAGTTGCCTTTAATTATTCGATGCTGCATTCCCTGTGCCTCTCGCATTCTCAATCGTGCTGTCGGCAATTTTTCCTTGTTCTTTTGGCTCTCCTCCGTTGTTGTTATAGGCCGTACGACAACTACTCGTGCTCGAGCTGCAACCGGCCTTTTCCGTGGAACACCACGCTGTATTGCTGCCGGGAATGCGACTACGACTTGTGCGGCCGCTGCATCAACGTAATGTTTGGCGACAAAAAGTCGACTCCTAAGGCCAACACCCAGGCCGTGGCGGACAAGGTCTCGGCTCGGAAAGAAGGCATTTCCTCGCCCGGATCGCCGATGGACTTGGACAGCATGAAGTCGGAGAAGAAAGACCCAAAGAACAAAGCGTCCAAAGACTTCTACGCGTCGCTGGACGAAGACCCGGAAGAGCGCAAATTGAAGCAGCAGCTGCGCCGGGCCGAGGAAGAAGAGGCCAAGGCCAAGCGCGAAGAGTTTTACGCCAAGCGGGAAGCCGAAAAAGCCCGGCTGGCCGCCGAGCGCGTCGAAGAGCTGGCGTGGTCGAAAGTGGAGCGCCAGGAGCGGAAAGCGGTGAAAGATCAGCTCAAGCAGATCGAGCAAGAGCGCAAGGCGGACGAAGCCAAAAAGGAGAAGTTTAACAAGGAACAGGAGAAAATGCATAAAGCCCGCGAGGCCCGTGGTGTGAAGGACAACCGCGGCGCCGCGAAGATTGAAGCGAAAGCCGACAAGGCCAAGGCGAAGATGGCGTCTGGTGGGAAGCTTCCCAGCAGCGACAAACTGAGCAAGCTCGAAGCGGGCGAGCTGCAAGACTTGCTTACGGAGGGGGGCTGGACCAAGAACGACGAAAAGAAAATTCGCCAAGCCCTGGAGGTGGCCCGGAAGCGCACGGGCAAGAGCGACGAGAAGAAGGCCAAAGGAGACGCGTGGCAGCAGCAGCAAGAGGCCAAGGCCAAGGCGTTGCAGCGCGAACTGCAGGCGGCAGAGGTGCGTGGAATCTGTGTGCATGTAGTACTGATGGTGTGTGCACTGTGTGTGTGTGAGCATCAAACTTGAAGTAGACTGTAAGGAGGAATGGAAATTTGCCGGGCAAATGCATGTTCAGAGATAGAGAACGCGTTAGGAGAAAATTGAGAGATATTGTAGAGAGCTTTCGCTTTGAAAATTGCCTTTAGCCACCCTGGTGTGATTGCCCACCGCGTCTCATTCCTTGCCTTTTTTTTTAAATCTCCTTTCTTCTTTTCGTCTGCTGTTTTCAAAAAAAACTCCCTCCACACTTTTACTAGGTGGCCCGCAAGAAGCGCGCCGAAGAAATCGAAAAGAAGTACGCGGCCGAGCGGCAAGCGCGCATCGACGAGCTGAACAAGTTGCGCGAAGAAGTGGGCACCGACGCGGCCAAAGACACGGAAGAAATTGCCCGGGCCAAGCACACGAAAGAAGAGGCCCGCCAAGAAGTGCGCGCGGAGAAGAAGCAGCACAAAGACATCGCCCACTTGTCCAAGGTGGAAGCCAAAGCCGAGCTCAAGGCCATGAAAGACGACAAGGAGCTCGCGAAAGCCAAAGAGAAGGGCCGCAAGCTGGAGCGCGAAAAGCAGGAAGCGGACCGCAAGGCGGCGGAAGAAGAGGCGATGAAGAAGACCCAAGAAGACCTGCAGAAGGGCAAGGGCATGAACTTCAACTACTTGTCGCAGATGGGCTCGTGGGCCATCACCCAAATCATGGGCACCGACATGCTGACCGAGCAAGAGAAGAAGGATGCGCTCGAGGAGAAAAAGCGTGCCGAGGCGGTGGAAGTGCGCGAAAAAGCCAAGTTGGCGGCCTTGGAAAAAGGCGAAAAAGTGCTGCAAAAGCAGATTGCCAAGGACGACGCTGCAGAGAAAAAGCGGCTGGCGAAGATCGACAAAGAAGAGACCGCGGCCGAAAAGAAGCTAGAAGCGGACACCAAGAAGTACGAGGCCGAAGAGGCAGCGGCACAGAAAAAACTCGAGGGTGCCGAGAAGAAGCGCGCAGCGAAGGCCACCAAACACATTGAAAAGCTCAAGAAACAGGCGGAAAAGAACGAGGAGAAGCGGGAAGCCGAACAGCAGCGCGTGGAGAAGGACGTCGAGAACAAGGCGACCGAAGAGACCGCGGTGCTGGCGGTGGTCGAGAAGGACATCAAGGCCGGCGTGCTGCTGACCCAAGAAATGCTGGGCCTCCTCTCGGCGAAGGCGCTCAAGGACCTCAAGGCGGGGACCTACGGCGAACTGAAGCCCAACGAGATCGAGCTGGTGGACGCCGCCATGGACGTGGCCAAAATGAACGAAGACATGGAGACCGCGGAGTGGGAGCGCCGCGCCAAGCGGTTCGAGCGGGAGCGCGAGTCGGAGAAAGAGCAACTGGAGCTGGCCCACGAGCGCGCGGCGCAGGCGGAGAAGCGCTCCGCGGAGAAAAAGATCCGGGACGAGGCGAACCGCAGCTTCAAGGACCTGCAGCTCAAGCGCCGGGCCCGGGAAAAGAAGGAGCGCGACGACAAGCGCGCGGAGAAAATGGAAGCCTGTAAGGCGCGCAACGAGCTCCAGGTGCAGACTTACAAGGAGCTCGAGAAGCAGGCCCTCGCCGAGAAGAAGGTAGACCACGACAAGCTGGCGAGCCTCAGCGCCATGCAGCTGGGCGACTTGTACGCGATCTTGGTGCTGCCTAAGTCGGAGCGCACGGCCATCAGCGACCAGATGATGGTGGCGGTCGAGCGCGAGCGGGTGGAAGCGAAGGACTTGGCCGACGAGCTGGCGGACGAACGGAAGCGCCTGAAGCGAGTGAAGGCCCGGCTGATGGCCGAGAACAAGGCCGCCGCGCAGATGGCGAAGCGCGAGGAGCGGGCCGAGCAGCGGCACGCGATCGCCGAAGAAAAAGAAGAAAAGCTGCACGAAAAACGCCTGGTTGCAGCCGAGCGCTTCGCGGCCGCGGAGGCGGACGAGGAGGACACGCACATCAAGGAGGTGACCATCATCCGGGACGTGGAAATGAAAAAGAAGGCTTTCGGCGAAGAGCAGGCGGAGCGCGTCAAGACGGAAACGGCCGCCCGGCTGGAGGCGCACCAGGCCGAGGTGGAAGCTGTCGAGGGCAAGCTGAAGGAGAAGAGCGATGCTGCCAAAACCGCCCTCGAAGAGGCCCTCGCCAACGGAAAAAAGGCCAAAACCTCCATGTTGAACTTGATGGCGTCAGCCGACCTCGAGGAGCTGATCAACGGCGGCAAGCTGAAAGAAGGCGACGTGCTGAAAGCCAAGTCCGCGAAGCAAGTGGCGCTGGCCCGCGAGCGCGAGGCCAAGGCCTACTTCAAGCGCAAGCTCGACAACGCCGAAGCGTCAGCCTTCGCGTGGGAGAAGAAGCTGCGCGCGGAGAACGACAAGAAGCTGGACCCCCCCGCCACGAAAGCCAAGAAGGTGGCGGACGTGGCGGCGGACAAGAAGCGCAAGGAAGAGGCCCTGTATAACATGGCAGTGAAAGCCCACGAAATGGCGATTCGCCGGGTAGAGGCGTATACTCGACTCAAGGAGAAGCAGCTGGCCGAGTCGGCGGCGCTGCAGGAAGTGCTCAAGAAGTCCATGGCCGAAGCCAAGGAGATGCAAGCGAAGGAAATGGCCGAAATGCAGGAGATGCGCGAGCAAGAAAAGGCCGCGGACGCGGCGGCCATCGCCGAAAAGTGGGCGAAGATCAAGGAAGTGCGCGAGCGCCAAGAGCAAGACGCGGAGAACATGCTTCAGTGCGACTTGCTGCTGCAGGCCGGCAAGTCCCTGGACTTCACCTTGTTGCCTCCGATGGGCAGCAAGAACTTGTCCGAGCTCCTGCAGTCGGGCATCATTTCGCTGGAAGAGCAGAAGACTGTGGAAGCGGCGCGGGACAGCTCTCTGGCGCGCGAGAAAGAAGAGCGCGAGTACTTCGACCGGGTCGAAGCCGAAGAAGAAGAAAAGATCATCAAGCGTCGCAAGGAGGCCGAGAAAGCCCGCTTGGCGGAAGAGCAACGGCTCCAGAAGGACGCCCGCGAAGCCGACCGCCTCGAGCAGAAAATGGCCGACGCTCAGCGGGCCGAAGAGGCAGGGATGGAAGAGATGTACCTAGCCGAGGAGACCGCGGTGAGCGCCCGCATCTTGGCGGACGAAGCGAAGCTGGAGGCCGACCAAGAGGCTCTGGTGGCGGCCGAGCGCAAGCTGGCGGCTCGGGAAGAGCTTCGGGAGCAAGAAGTGCAAGAAAAAGAGAAAGCCCGGGCCACTTATGAAGAGTTTTTGGCGCAGTACACCGCGGACAAGGAAACCAAGGCGGCGGAAGCGCTGGACGTGGTGACCAACGACTTCAAGCTGGGCAAGCCGCTGACGGAGGACTACCAAATGCTGGTGGACATGGGCGCGGCCAACTTGGCGGACCTTCTGGAGAGCGACATGGCGGAGAAAATGACCAAAGGGGACATTTCGAAGCTGGAGAAAGCCAAGAAGGAAGCCATCAAGAAAGACGAAGACGAGCCCAAATTTTTGGCGAAGAAAGCCGAGAACGTGATGGTCGACGCCACCGCCAAAGCCCGGGTGGTGGAGCGCAACGAGCGGATGGCGGCCGACGCGGCGTTCGCGAAGAAGGACGCGGTCTACAACACGTTGGCCGAGAAGGCCATGCGTCTGGAGGCCAAGCACAAGAAAGTCAGCGACAAGCACGCCGCCCTGGTGGCCAAGTCGGAAGCTCTCAAAGGGCGCATGGGCACTCGGGGCCAAGCCCAGGAGGCGGTGGCCAAACTGGAACAGCTGGCGTCGGAGGGAGAGCCGTTGGACCCGGAATTGGTGCAATTCGTGAAGGACAACAAGGTGCAGTTGGGCCCGGAAGCCACCGTGGCATTGGCTGAAGAGGGGGACATCAAGACCTTGGGGAAGCGGTTGACCAAGCGCATCACGCAGCAGGAAAAGAAGCAAGTGAAGCGCGAGAAGGCCTACAAGGAAGCCAAGTACAAGGCGGACAAGGCGGAAGAAGAAAAGAAGAAAGGCGAAGCGGACATTCAGGCCCTCAAGGACAAGCTGTCAAAGCACGAAGAGAAAATGGCGGCGGACGAGGCGACCATCAAGGCGGGGCGAGAAGCAGCAGCGGCAGACGCTGCGGCCAAGGCCCCCGAAGAGCCGAAGAAAGCCGAGAAGGCGAAGACGCCGAAAGCCGAAGCTAAACCGAAGACTCCGAAAGAAACCAAGCCCAAGACGCCTAAGGCCGAAGAGGCGCCAGCTGCTCCTGAAGCGACCGACTAAGCGAAGTAAGAGACTTCTTCATTTTGAACAACGGAAGAGAGAGGCGAGCAGCAGAGAAGAAGTCTGATGTGAGGGCGCTCTGAAGTGAAGTAGAGCTGGAGTTCACGGCGCGCCAAACGAACGCACACGCACACGCACACACCCCAGAAGAAAAATAAAGTGAGCGATTAAGAGAGGGAAGGGCAAATACCACCCGCAAAATTTATAGAAACTAATTCCGAAATCGAACGGGGCTTCGTTCTTAGATCCTGATAAATAGTAGGTTGGGTAATATTTGATATTACAC
>Ga0307982_1001362_pt1 | contig 19874 bp, 9 predicted proteins | sample OrgLakmetagen989_FD_201847 | JGI IMG/M metagenome (GOLD analysis project Ga0307982, IMG submission 201847) | Saline water microbial communities from Organic Lake, Antarctica - #989 | ecosystem: Environmental > Aquatic > Non-marine Saline and Alkaline > Saline | place: Antarctica: Organic Lake... | reverse complement strand
CCTCTGCACGTGCCTCGGCAGCAGCCAGCTGCTCAGTCAGTGCAGCTGCCTCGCCAGCACTGCCCTCTGCACGTGCCTCGGCAGCAGCCAGCTGCTCAGTCAGTGCAGCTGCCTCGCCAGCACTGCCCTCTGCACGTGCCTCGGCAGCAGCCAGCTGCTCAGTCAGTGCAGCTGCCTCGCCAGCACTGCCGCTGCGCAGGGCTGTGATTTGCTGCTGCAGGTCAGCATTGATCTGGTGTGATTCTGCCAATTCAGCCTCCAAGTGGCTTGTCCCGGACTCGGCAGTGGCTACTTGGGCATGCAGGGAAACTGCTTCGTCCTCAGCTGCAGTCAGACTAATCTCAGCTTCACCCAAAGCGTCTTGCAGCCGTGATTTGTTCTGGGTGGTGTTCCTTGCATCCCGTGCCGCCAGCTGTGCCCAGGACAGCAACTGTTGCACGTCAGAGTCACAAGAGGGCGGGGAGGTATGCAGAGCACTGGTTGCAGATGCGATGCCCAGGGCGGAAAGCGATGCTTGCAATGACAGCAATGTGTTCCATGTTTGCAGCGTGTTGTGTTCCGCCTGCTGCTGCTTCAACTTCAACTCTCCGAGGGCGTCCCTGGAAGCCGACAGTTCAAGGGCAGCGGATGCTGCGATGCTGTGTTCCTCTTTGTATCGCTGCTGTGCTGCGTGCTGTTCGTGTTGAACATGTGCAAGTTCAACCCGCAGCAGCTCGATTTCAGCGGCAGCCTGTGGGCTGGAGGCGTCCTCGCCTGCACGGGCCTCCGCCTGAGCAGTGCGCAGGGCTGCATTGCACGCCTGCAGGTCGGCTCGCAGAGCAGCCTCGGTGGACGAGGTGTCTGAAAGCTTTTGCTGTAGACTGCGCGCTGCTGTTTGGTGTTCAGCTTCAAGTGCAACCACCTGTGCTTGCAGTTGGTCACGTTGCAGTTGCAGGCTGGCCACCTCAGCCCTGGCACTGGCAGCGTCTGCCTGGGTCGTCTTCAGTAGATTAGCAAGGGAGGGATCTCCATTGTGCGTCTCTGGTGCATCCTCCCCCCGTAATGCTTCAACTTGCGCTTGGCTTTGTTGCAGCGCCGCACGCAGGTGCTTTCTCTCCTGAAGCAGCGACTCCATGCGATCTGCAGCTGCTGCAGTGGCGGCGCTGTGTTCTTTTCGCTTGGCGTGTTCCGCCAACAGCGCCTTCTTCAACCGCTTGCACCTGGAGCGCCAAGTGCGCATTTCCATCCTGTAGTCTCGCCCAGCCACCGAGCCTGCAGTGCTGGGGGCGACACTGGTGGCAGCACTGCCCATGCCCAGCACTGATGCTGGGATGCTCTGGCCCCCAGCGGTGTCAGCTGGGGAAGCGGTGCTGGGGGGAAGGGGGGGCTCAGCGGTGTGCCGGGGGGGGGTTGTGGCGCCGGCAGATGGCCCCCCCCCTGCCCCCCAAGCAGCAGATGCAGCCACACCATCCTGAGAGGATGCGGGCGCAGTCGTGGCACTGCTGTCGCTGTCTGTGTCCAGCCCTGTGGCAGAGTGTGCCTGGCCATGGAAGGAGGCTGAGGATGGCACAGCCTCCAAATCAGCCCTGGGAGCATGGCTGCTGGAATGCGCCTTGGCACGTGCTTTCAAGGTTTGCAGTCGAGACGAGGAGGATGTCGCCTTCCGCAGCTCATGACGTTGCACTCGCTGCAGTAGAGAGGCAGTGGCTGACGACAGCTGGACACCTGCGGAATTTGACTGCCCGCTGGGGGGCAGACTAGCAGCAGACAGAGCTGCTGAATTGCCGGAGAACGATCTCATGGAGTGCATGGATAACGACGTTGCACTGATTGTGGAGGCCGTGTCGCCTTGTTTGGGTTGTATTGCACTACCGCTGGCCGTACCGGCGGCAGGCAGAGAAGGCGGCAATGCCGTTACGGAAGGGCGGCCCCCGCCTGCAGAGTACGCGCCATAGCCTGCAGAGCTGGCAGATGAGACAACAGGTATATATGATGAGAACAATTGAGCTGAAGATGCACTGAGCATAGCATCTGAGCTTTGTGGATGCCTCGGCGCAGCACTCCCATTTCCTGCAAAGCCGGCAGACAAGTCCAGTAAAGCAAACAGGCTGGCCAAAACTTGATGAAGGGGTCAAGTGCACAGAAACGATAGCACTTGAGCGAAATCCAATTCATAAATACGCACTAGTTTGGCTTGTGTGGCTGGATTGAGACGCGCTGGAAGTATTGACCGCATCTTGTGCGAAACCGCGGCGGCCGTACTGCTGCTGCCCAGTCACAGTGATGCGCAGGGAGCCGTCTGGAGAAACGTCAATACGAGCAGGAGAACGCCCGTAGCTTGACATAGTGTTGGTGCAAGACGCTTCAAAACTGGAGCCGTTTTGGATCACTTCCGCGCCTTTGTGCAAAAGTTATCAGCAAAGCCGGGAGCTGCCGTTGGCGTTTGAAACATTCACGGGCCTGTGCTTCGCCACAGCAACGAGGACAAGCGTACCTCACAAGTTTATATGGAACGAATACAGTGGACTGTTCTTCACGTGGTGAACGAAAGCACGATCTAGCACAATGATAAATTGTGCAACGAAAATTGCATGTTGGCACGTGACGTCGACACGAGGCTGCCAATGCCGATGGACTCCCCCCTCACAGCCCCCCTCCCTCCATCTCCCAAACCCAACGGCGGGCCTCCGGGCGGGGTAACGATGTTGGGAGACCCCTTCGCCACACTTGACTGAAGTGCGGGCATGCAAATGCAAAATCTGCAGCCGTTGTTGAGGCATCGCCCCCCCCCCGGAGTGCAGCACCCAGGGCAGCCACCCCCCCCCACGGCGCTGGAGACAGTGCGCCCAGACGGGCACTGTGCCTGATGTGCACTGCTGCCAAGCCATCCACTGCCGCCTGCATCTGGGGAGGGGCGAGGCAGGTGGGCCCATCCTTCGCCCACACTTTGTCCTGGGGGGGGGTGGCACCCAGACTGGTCCCCAGCGCCAGCACCTGCTCCAGAGGGGGGGTGCACGCATGTCCAGGGGGGGGCTTCACTGCCTCCCTGGGCAAGTGCGTCATGAGGGCCAGCTCTGTCGCCAGCAGCAGCAGCGGGGGGGCGGCCTTGCCTGAGGCGGCAGGCGTCAAGCAGGCGGCGGCGGCGGCAGCAGCGTACAGGTGGCGGTGGGTGGCAATGCCGGCACAAATGCTGGGTAGTGCTCGCTGCAAGATAGCTGCAGGAGGGTCAGCTGGATGGTGTCGGAAGTGGCTCCACAGCAGGCCGTAGTTCGGCTGGGAGGGGCTCAGCCATGTGGCCCAGTGGCTAACCCTGTCAAGGGGGGTACCTAATGCGTGCTGCAGCCACTCTGCATGCGAGCTGCCCAGCACAGGCGGTCCAGTGAGGGGGGTTCTAGCAGGTTCTACCCCCCCCTCCACCAGCTGTGTGGCTGCAACCACCGCAGCAGCACCAGTGCCGGCTTCAGTGCCCAGACCGCACCACCGCAGGACATCCAGCCGCAGCCACTCGATGAAGCAGTCGCCATACTGGGGAGTAAATAACGTCGCTAGGGCGAGACACTGCGCTGCCCGGGCAGTGCTGTAGGCCCCCCTGACAGGGTTAAGGTGCAGGCGCGCCGCCTCAAGCCACACCTCCCCGCCTTTCGGAACATGCGACAGCGCTTCCGCCAACGCGTGTTCTGGTGTATGTTCCGGTTTGGCTGCTTGTACGCTCCCCGCAAGGCACTGCAGGCGCAGTGCCTGCAGCCGCCCTGCCACGGGGGAATGGCGTAGGGACCACTGCAGCAGAAGCAGGGCGTGGGGCATGTCGCCGCTGCGGATGGCGTGATACGCCGCATGCATGTGCATCTTCCAGTCGGTGTTCCGAGTACCCTCAACCACTGTGCGGTTCCATTGTGCAGCTGCACTGCCGTGCTTGGCTTTCTGTTCCAAATGCTGTTCCGTTAACGCCCGGTACTCGTGCACCTTGGCCAGCTCAAGCAGGATGCCCCGCTGGTACTTGGCACTGATGAGGGCACCGCTGCGACGCAGAATATGTTCCGCCCTGTCCCCCCCGCCGCTGCCTTGGGCAGTGGGAAGCAGCGTCGCCTCCAGCCGTGCCCCGAGACACCAAACTCGCCAACGGCTGGCTGGTGCGGCGCACTGCAGGGCCCGGCCCAAGGCGGAACGCGCAGCACCAATGCAGTCGGAACACCGCTCCCAACATGCGGCAGCCACTGTCCGCCATGCACATGCCACAGCTAGCCCCCCTGCCCCCCCTTCAGCTGCTGCCTGGGCCCGAGCAGCCAGCTGTGCCGTCAGCAGAGCACTGGCGTCCTCGGCTGCTGCAATGGCGTGGTGCAGCTTCCACGCCACTTCACTTCCCTCCCACACGGCGCCGCCTGGGCCCACCCTCATGCGGGTCATGTCGGGCACCAGTCGAGTGTTCCGCGCGAACACCACTAGTTGCACAGGGGGGGGGGCTGCCCCGGTAGCAACTCCCGCCAGCTGTGCGGGGGGGGTGCTGGCATGCATGGCGTGGGCGAGGTTAAGCAGGTCAGGGGGGGTGTCCCCTTCCCCCCCCCAGGCGGCGTGTGTGGCTGCGAGCATGCGGGCTGCCTCCGCCGCCAGCAGCGCTTGCCAAAGGGGTGTGTGTTTGGGGCAGGCACGCATGCCCTCCGCCAGCAGCTCGCATGCGACCTCGTGGCGACCAGCTGCAGTCATCACCTGTGCTGCCTGGATGTGACCCATTCCTGTGTCCCACTGGGAACGCTGCCACGTGTCGTGCAAAAAAACTCTCAGAATCTGTTCCGCTGTGTCAACATGCCCCGCCCGTGCCTCCAGGTTGGCGAGCTGCAGCACAGCTGGCCAAGCGTCAGGGGGGGGTGCGTACAGCATGACCCCCCCCAGGGTGCGGCGTGCCTCCTGCAGACTGCCCCCCTGCTCCCACAAGCGCACCCCCTTACTCAACAGGGCGTCAGATTCGGGGCAGAACACCAGCGCGGAACGCAGAACACACAGTGCCGCATGCGTTTCGCCGTCTTCTTCTTCCTGCTTGGCGCGCTCCAGCCAGGCAGCGGACGCCCAGGGATTGTCCCGGGTGGCCCGGCGATACACGGCGCGAGCCAGCTGCCCATCGAAGCGCCGCTTGGCGATGTCAGCGCTATCGATCAGCACTCGCTGGTGGGCGGAGGGCGGCAACTCGGGCAGGATATCCCTGCTCACCTGTGTCAAGATGGCTCGAGGAGTGAGCCCTGCGGCGTCCAGTGCTCGCAGTGTGTCTGCTGCCCGTCGTGTGGCAGGCTTGCTGCCGTGGGCGGCGGCGGCGGGGACAATCTGGGGGGGCGGCGCGTTGCCTGAGGACGCACCGCTGGGCAACACAGGACGCACATCGTGCCATAAGTGCTTTGGAGTGGGGGTTTCAGCAGCCAAGTGCACCCCCCCCACCAGCGCCCGCCAGGGGGCCCACGGCAGGGGGGCGTGCATGACCAGCGCATGCAAGAACCAAGCCAGCAGCGGCAGACGGCCAGCAGGAATGCTGCCCTCCGCCCACTGCTGCAGCTGTCCCCGGCGAGCCATGTGGGGGAGGGGGCTCACAATGTCCCCTCCCACCACCCGCAATGCCATGGGGGAGATGACGGCGTGCGGGGCCGCCCCCCCTGGCGCCGGCTTGGGTGCAAGGGGTCCAGTGGGGTGGGGGGGGGCGTGTTGACTGGGGGGGAGCGGCTGCTGCAATGTGCCCTGCAGCACCTGCAGACACTGCATGGTGCTGCCCAGCATCCCAGCTGCCTGCTGTCGGGCTGAAGACACCATGGAAGCGTCGGGGCTGGAGGGGCCGGCCGCATGTTGCACTTGCTGCGCCAGCATGTTCAACTGCAACTGCAACTGTTGCAGGGCATGCAGCTGCTGCTGTTGCACCTGCACCATGTACACGGCTTGTGCAGGGGGGGCACCAGCTACCTGCTGGGGTGTCAAGGGGGGGCCTCGATACGGCAGCTGTGCGAAGAAAGAGTGCAGATGACTTGCCAAGGCCCCCCCCGGCAGAGCCCCCCCCGGCAGGCCCCCACCACAGTGCACCCCCTGACTTGTAGCATACCCTTGAAGTGCACCTGGGTGGGTGAGGTGTTGGGTGGGTGGCGTCGCCATGGGGGCCGCTTGGGGCAGGGAAGGGGGGGGCTGCACTGCGGAGAAGGCCCCCCCCTGGGAGGTCCCAGGCAAGGGTGCAGTCGCGGATGCCCCGGGAGCGGAGCCTTGGAAGGAGGACCAGGCGCTGGATGCCGCGGGGGCAATGATGTGGCTATCTGGGGCCCCTTGAAGGAGGGGTGCTTGAGCCCCCCTCCATGGGGCAGGGTCCCCAGCTGACCCCGTTGCTGGCTGCGGAGAGTTGCTCCATATGGCGCCACGCACGGGGGTGGAGACCTGTCGGAACTCAGGTTGCCGCGTCATGCCCCTGGGACCCCCACCGACCCCCTTAAGCCTGGATGCGTGGGTGGGTGAGTTGGCGTACAGCAGCCCCTCCAGAAATTGGGGGGTGGCGATGCCGGGGGAACACGAGGAAGTGCTTCCGGGGGCAGTGTATGCTGGGACCCCCCCTGAAAAGTCAGGGGACCCCCCCTCTCCTGTGAGGGGTGATGCCGGGGTGCGCGCACGGCGTGCGGGGGGGGTCATTGCGGTGAGCGCACCCCCCCCCTCTCTGGGAGCAGCCTGATGCGTTTCATGGGAGATCTCTGTATCGTCCAAAACGGGAGTCTGGGGATGTGGCCGCCCAGGTGAAAAGCCGGATGCCGCTGCGTCGGATGTGAGACTCCCGCCTGACGCCCGTAGGCTGGCCAGGCCTGTGCGGGGGGGGGTTGAGGGGGGGGGTCCATCGCAAGAGTGCACACCAGGAGGGGTATGCGGTCGATGCGTGGGCGGTGGGGGGCTGACCAACCCCGCGCGTGTCACTTGCGGTGCAAGGTATTGTGGAGGGGGCAGTTGTGGCGTGTGGGGGCCCCCTCCAAACGGGAACAGCCCCCCCGCGATGGGCGCATCTCCCAGCTGCGGGTGGTAGTACGGGATGCCCCCCCCAATGAGGGACCCCATGAGGGGAGTGCTGGAGGGGCCCCTAGAAGAGGACCCCCCCCTGCCCGAACCAGTTGAGGCTCGGGAGAGGGAGCCAACGGAGCCCCCCCCCAAGATGGGCGGCAGCCCCCCCCCCGGGAGCAGAAAATGTACCGTGCCTGTGTTATCTTGAAAAGCCGGCGAGGGCGATGACGCGGCAGTGAGAGCTGGAGAGGCGCGAGGGGAGGCCTCTCGAACCCCCCCTGCAGCCCCCCCCCCAGCTCCCCCGATCGCCAGAGCGGAGTGTGCATCCTCCATAGTGGCGGCGTCCCCATGCAAGGCGCCGCCGCTGCCCCCGAAGAATGGTTGGCGTGTTGGGGTGGGGAGCAGCGCCACCCCCAAGGGACGCCCTGCAAGGGGGGTGTGAAATGCCGTGGGGGGGTGCCCAGGGGTGCGGTGGGGGCCCAGCTCGCCGCCCTGGCGGGGGGCAGTGTGGGCTGTGGGGGTGTTCATGGGGGCAATGCCCACAAAGGGCGTGGAGGCGGTGATGTGGGCGGCGCCCCATTGGTCGCCTGGCGTTGCCGGCGTGGCAGGGGCGGCTGCCGGCGCAGGCGTCTTGGAGGCCGGAGTGGATTGGGGTGCAATGCTGGACATTTTGCGCAAAATTCAGCCTGCAAATATGTCGTTGGGTGACAAGGGGGGCTAATTCGCGGTGTGAGCTTGCTCAGCGTGCAGGACGCCCCAGTCAATGCAGCGATGTCTGGGCTGCCGTTGACAGTTGTGGGTGGTTTAGAAACTCATGCTGCAGCGGCACGCCGGCACTTCCGCACGAAAAACAGCAAACGAAATACATGAATAATACAGCTGATGATGCTCAGCAAGACTCTTATAAGAGCTGGGTTTCCATGCCAGCGGCATCACTCAAAGTGATGGACGGGTTCTACAGTGCAGTGCCCATGACCGAAGAGCTTGCCCAAGCAAAAACGTCGTGCAGCACCTAAACAGCATACAAGAAACTCACGACTGAAAGCAGCTACCCGCTTGACGTATGCCGGCTCAGTGTCCTGCAGCCACCTGCAATTCAGCGGCGCACGTCTGAACTCGCACCGAAGTGAGCTGATGACCAAAAAAGGAGCGACTTGCTAATGAAACAGAATTACTACAGATGCACCACAGGAACAGTGGACACTTGTTTCAAAGTTTTGTTTTTTTCGCCAACGCTCTGGCAGGCTTCACGGCCCTGACTCCAGAAGCGCCAAAGCAAAGCTGCCCAAGAAGAGGGCCCTTGTCAAGCGTCATCATTTCGCCCCTGCGGTGATTGTGCTGATGGCAATCCAGTCAATCAACGCAACCAAGTGTTTTACATTGGTATTTTGCACATGTTGGCTGTGCCACGGGGAAAAATCCATCATCAAAGCATGGCAGGCAACTTGGTGAAGCCAGCTGCTGCTTTCTGTGCTGCATTGGTCACCTGCCAATCGCAGAATGCACATATTGAGCTGCCTCAGTGTGTGGGTCTGACGCATTCTGCTCAAATTCAATGGCCTGTATCGTGTGGGCACCAGCTGGCTGACATCCAAGCCGTGCATGCCTCCGGAGCTCTTTGTGCCGTGCTCACAGGCTTGTGTGAAGCGCCATACACTGCACAGCGCCAGGTAGTTGTCCCACGCCAGCTGAAGGCTACTGAAGCAGAGGACCATGAAGTTGGAACTGAACATTGGTGGTTAAGTCTTGGTGCTGTAGCAGCTCTTGTGACTGTGTCAGGAATGATGGCTGGTACGTGCGGAAATTGTTGAGCACCGGAGATTTCCACGCACCCTGTTTCGCGATGCGCAGGGCTTACAATGGGATTCGTGTCAATGGATCCAACCTACATTGAAATTTTGCAAAGATCAGGAACCGATGAACAAAAGAAGCACGCTGCTCGTGTCAAGCCTTTTGTCCTTCGGCACCATTTGACCCTGGTAAGCAATTTTGGGTCGTTGTGCTGCGCGCTGACGAACTGCCCAAGGACGTTCCCCACGCATTTGCCGCAGGTCACACTGCTATTGGCCAACAGTGCTGCCAACGAAGCGCTGCCGCTGATCACTGACCAGCTGCTGCCCCCTTGGGCTGCTGTGGTGTTGTCCGTCACCTTGGTGCTGCTGTTTGCGGAGATCCTGCCCAGCTCCATTTTCACGGGGCCCTCCCAGCTGCGTATCGCCAGCAACCTCACCCCCCTCATGTGGGTGGTTATCGTGCTGTTCTACCCCTTCGCGGCGCCCATCGCCGCCCTGCTGGATTACTGCCTGGGGCACGACCATGGCCTGCGATTCCAGCGGCATGAACTGAAGGAGTTCATCAAACTGCACGCCGCCACAAGCGCTGCCGCTGTTGCAGGGGACGGGGGCTCCGTGAACAGCGCCCCCGTGCCTCTGGTGCGCTCCGGCTCCAGTAAGGCCCTAGGGGGGGCAGGGGGGGGGTACGCCCCCCTTGTGCCCCCCTACTCCGTGAACATGGGCAGCGGCTCCATGCTGCGAGCACTGTCGGACCCAGCACTGTCGGAGGGGGGAGAAGTGCCCCCCCCTGTGTCCACTGGTGTCGCCCTCACGGTAGGGGGGCAGGGGGGGGGTGACGCCGTCGCCGTCGCCGGCAGCGCCATCACCCGGCAGACCTCCCTGCCTAACGCCCGCCTCATGGCCCATGCTAGGGGGGATACTGTGCAGCCCTGGGGCAGCCGTGATGGGGGGGCGGCGGTATCACGTGACGACCTTCTGCTCTCCCCCCACTCCAGGGGGGGGGTGGTATATGGGGTGCACCGGGTGCAGGGGCGGGACCTGCACGCCAACTTGGCCCACATTGCCTCACGAGCGGGACAGTTTATGTCTGCAACACATGAGGGGGGGTTATCCGGCGCAGTGCCCCCCCCCTCCCCTGGGCAAGGGGGCCCCTTCACCCGCTCCTCCTCCACGCCTGCTGCCAGAGCGGGCAGTCAGCCCACTGCAGCCATGCTTGTTCTTGCAAAGAACACGGGCAGCAGCTTGAAGAAGCACACGCGGCAGCGCAGCGCCAGCGGTGCCCTGCGCGGGGCGGCCCACAGCACACCCACCTCCAACGGGGGCATCTTGGTGAAGGACTCGGTGTACATTCCCGCAGGGCTGGCGCAGACCGGCGCATCGGCGTTGAGGACGCCCTTGCTGGAGGGGGGTATATATGAAGATTTGGAGGGGGGGTACGGGGGGGTGCCTGAGCTGGACGGCATCCCGGAGGGGGGTCTTGAGGAGGAGGACGACGGCGAGACGCACATGGAGAGCCATATGCTGAGCCTGGATGAAGTCACCATCATCAGCAGCACCCTGGACCTGAAGGACAAAACGGTCATGTACCGAGCCATGCCCGCTGAAAAGGTGTTCATGCTGTCCACATCGGATGTTCTCAGTGCAGAGATGGTTGGTCGCCCCCTGTGCTGTGCCTGCTGTCTGCTTTCACACCCACTGTTCCCACTTGCAGATGAAGAACATTGTTCGCAGCACACACAGCAGAATCCCCGTGTTCGCAAATGGCAACCGGAACAACATCGTTGGCATTCTGTTCGTCAAGCTGCTCATCACAGTGGACCCAGATGGTATGTGTCCCCCGGCCCCCGCCCCTCTTCTCTCGCTGTTTATCCCCCCCCCCCTCTCCCTATTGCAGATGACTTGTCCGTGAGCAACGTCGCCCTGGGGCGTCCCCTGGTGATGCACCCCGCCACCCCCATGTTCGATGCCCTGAACGCATTCCAGATTGGCCGCTCCCACATGGCAGTCATCACGGAACAAGTGGACGAAATGAACACCGCACTGGACAGCAGCACCCCCGCGCCGGAACACGTGCGCATCGTGGGGCTGCTGACGATGGAGGACGTCATCGAGGAGCTCATTGGGGAACCCATTGAAGACGAAATGGACTTCATGGCGGCCAGCGGAGAAATCAGCAGGATGAAGTCGTGGAAGATGACCCCCCCTGTACCCATTACGCCAGCCGCTGGGGCGTCGGCTGCAGAGGTGCTGCAGTCAGCAGGCGGCGTGGGCGGCGTCATCACCAAGGACTAGTCGTGCGCGCGCAATGCATTCAATTAGAAACTACAGAAAGTACCTAAAGCTCTTGAGTGTGTCCGTTGTTCCACTTGGGCTTATTCCGCACCGCTGTCAAGTACAGTGTTGAAGCCGCTCATCGCGAGAGCGTCTTGGGCAGCCCTCCCAGCAGCGAACAGCGACCGCGCACGCTCCAAGGCGTTCCGAGCTGGTTCAAGCGGAACACCGAACCATGCACAGAGCTGTGCACACTCTACATCTGACGGCGGGGGGCTTGCGCCGGGGATGGACACATTGAATAAAAACCGCCGTCGCAACTGCTGCACGCGCTCAGGCTCCATTCCGCTGGGGCTCTGCTGGAATGCTTGCCGATCCGAGTGCCCCGAGCCCTCCAAGATGGTGGAGGCCCCCTTGACACGCTTAGCGCGGGAGTGCTCTAGGTGCAAGGGGGGGGTGGCCACGTTGGCAGGGGGGGACAGGGGGTTGTCTGTGATATGTGTTCCTGCGCCCTGTGATCTGCCTGTTCCGTCTTGTGACTCCAGATCCTCCTCCGTCACTGAGGCTGCGGTGGCTGACACAGTGAGCGGGGCACTGGCACTGCCTGGCGCCACCTCAGCCGCAGGGCGATGCTCCGCTGCTGGGTGTGGGACAGCGGCCGCCACATGCAGTATGGTACCATGCGGTTGCAGGTTTAACTGTGGCTGTGGCGGTGGCTTGGTGGGGGTTGGCGAGTCCCCTCCAAGGGCGACCGCCTGTGGGTTGCGGCGCTTGAACAAGGAACGCGAGGTCGACGGCGCGAACACGCGTGTGGCAGGCACCATCAGGAAATTCAACAACGACCGGTCAAGTGTTTCGGCGTCGAGTTCCTCGCGCAGCCTGCGAACGTGGGGAAGCCATCGGCGGTGCCACGCCAGCGTCACCCGCAGGCGATTGTACAGCATTCGGGCATTTTCGAAGTTGCCGCTGTGTAGGGCGGTGTACATGACAGAGTGGTCCAGCTCACCCAGCACAGTGAACTTCAACGCTGTGAGGAAGTACCGGCGCTGGTGGCGCGTCAGCAAGAAGTCTTCCCCGAACACGGTGCCGCGTGTTTTCACCAGGCCCTCCGACACCACCACGCCGGCGAACACAGCGTACATGCGATCAGCGATGCTGCCGGGGCGCACAATCACCTCGTAGGGTGCGTAGCTGGTGACACGCACACTGGACACCAGCATGGCTAGCAGTGCCTCGCTCTCACTGGCCAGGCTGTTCTGCACCGTCATGGCCGGCGGCGAGGCCAGCTGCAAGGTGCTCAAGCCGGAACGCACGTACTGTTCCACAAGGGGCCCGAACAGCTTGCTCTCCAGGAGCCAGTCGCCGTGCAGCTGTAGCATGGCCTTGGCGCGCAGGGCGGGCGAGAGGCCCATCAGCATGCTCATGCGCCACTCGTGGGCACGGGCGCCGCGGCTGTTGAACAAGAAATGGCGCAGGAACACGCGGTCGCCGCGGTTGAACTGTGTCAGCTTCACCAGCGAACCCAATGTGTCCATTTGGTTCTCAAACTCCGTCCGGGACCGCCGCATCCAGCTGATGAGCGTGGTGACTTCTCCCACAATGTACGCGTAAAGCGAAACGCCAACCAGCATGGCCAAAATGGAGAACCACAGCTCTGCGTCAGTCTGCATGACGACATCACCGTAGCCAACAGTAGACAGGGTCATGATGCTGTGGTACAGTGCGAGAATATACTGGCGGCGCGGGTGGGAATTCTCCACTTCGTACGTGCCAAGCCACGACCGGCTCAGGTCAGCGTCGGGCCCAAACTCAAACACCGGAATGAGGCGCAAAATGCACGCCATATAGTGCCCACTGAAAAGAATCATGACAATGAAGCGCAGTAAGTTGATCCAGGCATACGGCACAAACACCTGGCGCTCCCAGAGCCGCAGCACACGGTTACTGCGAAGCGTGCGCAGTAACCGCAATATGCCCAGGAAATTGAAGCCAGCTGCACTTCGGCAGCCTGTGGCGTCGCACACATTGTCCCAAGGCAAGGTAGAAATAATATCTATGATGAGCCAAGACGTGGCGTATTTGTACGCGATGACTCGTGGGTCTTTGATCCAAGTGCCAGTGGCTTCCACAAACACTGGAGTGAAAAAGCGCACAACGATGTCAATGGCGAAGCACACAACCACCAGGTACTCCATGGTGCCGAGGAACCCCACAGAGCTGTTGAAGGGGCTTTCAGGGGGGAGAGTTGTTTGGTATGCGATGTCATAAGGTGTGCTCCTGCGCAAGCACGGGAAATGCGTGAAGGCGACGTAGCGAGGGAAAAGTTTCAGGCCGCACCAAATTGTGTAAATCACGAGCCAGAAAACAAGCACGTCCCACAATCCCTTGAGCCTTGACGTTGGTTCAATGAGCATTGTTCTGTGCCAAGCAGGGTAATTTGTGTGCTCTGCTGCTGGATATAAACTGCAGCCACATACTGCATCAGCTCAACCAAACTGCCGCTCTTGATTGCTTCTTTCATTCGAGCTGACCTGGACTCGGCAGTCCCTGAAATACTTTGCTTAATCACTGAAGTATCCATAGAGTCATCTTTGGCAGCCATAGTGCTTGCTTGACCAACCACTGCAGAGTGCATTAGTGGATTGTCCTGAACTGAAGAAAAGTTGTAGGACGCTGACTGCCCGGTGCACAGGCACATCAGCGGCAGTGTACCCGAATCAACGCTGAAATTTGCACGTGACTAGACTTCATGCTCGCGCACCATCATGCAGTGACGCTTTCACTTGCAGGGCATTCTCTTTCAGTGCAGCAAAGGGGGGCCTTGCATTGCACGCAACAAGTTTCTACTGTCCTACATCGCCCACGGCCTTGCACGGAGCTTGACAGCAATGGCATTGTGCTACAGGCGTGAAGTGACAACTATGAGAGAATGTAACTCGCCTGCCGGGTCAGGCCTCCCCTCCGATTAAAGTTTACCCGTATGCTGCTGGCCGGGGAAGACCCAGACATAGGTGACAGGGCTGCAGGCAGGGGAGGGCAGGCTCTGCACGCAAGGTGCTGCCCAGCGAGGCAAACCCGCACATGTAACGCCTTGTGACCTATAGTACTGCATGCTCCTTGCTTTCAGTGCCTTCGGGGGGGGGGGGCAAACAGCCCTCAAACAGGGCAGCCTGTCACCACCACGCCGCTGAACTGTGCGCCCGCTCTGCGCAGGGCAGCACCAGCTGCATGTGTTTCCTTCACAATTATTGCAGGGGCACACACGAATGCGTGGCAGCGGTCTCCAGCGGCGGCCCTGTCGCCCCACGCCCCGCGCAGCACGGAGCGCAGGCATGGGTGCCGGAAGTGCACGTGGGCACAGGTAGGGTCCAGACCCAGCAGGGAGGGGAGCCACTCCTGCAGCGGCTTGGCGGCAGGGCTGCCTGCAGAGCCTGTGATGAAGATGTCCACCGTCAGGCGGCCGCCTGAGGCATGTGTGTCCGGCAGCTGCTCCTGCAGCCATCGCAGCTCAGCCTCACTGTCAGCCAGCCAGCACACGTGCATGGACGCGGTGTGGAACTGGCGGTGGGGGGTGCCGGCTGCTGCCGCTTGCAGGCGCAGGGCGTAGTCCCGTGCAGTGGCTAGCATGGGTACAATGCCGATGCCCTCTCCCACAAGCAGCACGTGGCGAGCGCGAGGCCAAGCTGCAGTCTGGGGCAAGTAGGGCCCCCGAATGTGCACGCCTTTTGGAAACGCATCAGCGCCCGGGCGCCCCCTGGCTTGCATGGCCTGCACTGCACTCAGCACTCGACCAGTCCACTCCCCCCTGCGTTTTAACACCAGGCACAGGTGGTGCTCTTGAGGGGCAGACATGATTGTGAAGGGGTGCCATGTGGAGCTGCCTGCGTCTGGCAGCTTGATTTGTACAAATGCACCAGATTGGAACTCCACGCCCTGGCTGCGTGTTACGTTGAGTTGCACTGCGTCGTTGCCAACACACTTGGCTGAGAGCACAGGCACGGACTGCCCCGACACGCGCCCCTGCAGCAACTGGTCCACGCAGTAGATGCATGCTGGCAGCAGCACATATGCCCATAGGTGTGAGTTACCTTGGCTGCTGTGAAACAAAGCTCCCACCAAGCACGCGTCGAACGCCATGTGTGCTAGCCGCCGTACCTGGCGGCGGAAGTGAAGATGAGACGCAGCTAGCAGCACTGCAGCTGCAACTACAAGAGCAAACAGGGCGACGCCTGATGCGCCTACCCATGAATCGAGCAACATCGCCCATGTTGCGGTGCGCCTGCCAGGGCTTTCCTCCAGCGCGGGCTTGCCTAGGGCAAGGGCCGCCTGTTGATGTGACACGGACACAGAGCCATCAAAAGCGAAGAAGTAGGCACCCGTATGTCCAAGGGAAGCAGCAACAAAAATTGTAGTGAACATGGTGTGCAGCTGGCGCATGCATGTGACTGGTACCAGCGCCCGCGCCGGTGAGCCCTGCACAAATGCCCACAGGGATCGAGCCCGGACAAGCAGCATGCTGCCAGCAAAGAAGGACACCAAGTGCCCGAACATACGGCCAATGGTGAAGCTGCGGCCTAATCCCACACCCAGGGAAGACCACTCTGCCGCGCTTTGTACCACGCTCAGCGCGATGCCAAAGATAGCGGCCAGGACTGCAAACACCCACGCTGACAGCGCCGTGTCGCGTGCTAGAGTGTGGTAGAAGTCGGACACGAGTGTGCCAATGCAAGAGCATATACACGAGACGCCTTCTGAACACCTTGGTTTGCGGCTCGTACCCCCTAGGTCTGCAATTTGGTTCAGGGGGTTTTCGTCCAGGGGCAGGTTCAAGCGCAGTTGCCCCTGCAGCAGCTTGCCCCCCGAGAGGTTCTTGGACAGCAAACCGTACACAAATAGCCTGAACTCATTCGGGTCCAGTGTTTCCAGTGTGGCAGCACTTGTTTTACAGCGCGGCAGTGCTGGAGGAAAAAAGACTGGAGTACCCAACGCCCCAGTCGGGGCGGATGCAGCTCGCAACAGCCGTGGGGGCGCAGCAGAGGCTTCAAATGAGAAGACGTTAAACTTGTTGATGAGCAGATTCACTGTGTAGTCCAAGTCTTCGCTTTTTACGTCCAGGCTGAGCTCCCGCACTGCTGCACTGAGCATGAAGCGCACCTCGTCGAAGCTGATGGTGCCGTCGTGGTCCAGATCCAACACTGAGAAAAGCCACAGCATCTGCACTTCTTTAGGGGCGCTGCCTGTGAGGATGGCAATCAGCGCTATGAACGCGAGGGGCCCCAAGTGGTTGTGGCTGGTACTTAGTTCTGCGACCAAGCGGCAGTCATCAAACTCCACTTGGTCGCCTGGAGAGGGCATATCACCCCCACACACAGACAAAAACTTCAGCACCCGACCGCGCTTCTCATTGGACGTCATCACCCGTATTGTTGCAGCCCCAATGCCATGCTGCTTCCAGATTACGTCCAGCAGGGGAGAGTCCAGGGGTGTGCCAGTCAAGTGCGCAAAGGCTGCTGCACTGAGACCTGCACCCCCCGTGATCTGCAGACTCTCAGTGTACGCTGCAAGTATACGCTTGACATCACGTGATGTCAGGTTCAGGCACTTGCCGACTGCACTCGGCTCCACACAAGACAGGGCATACGTGTTGACTTCAGCGATGCTGGCGCAGCGCTCAGCGCCATTCAGCAGCAGCGCCGGGGCGTTGCTGGGGCTTTCATACTTGACTGGGATGCCTGCAGCCTCCAGAACTGTCTTGGCTGGGCTGCCGAATCCAAACATGTCCTGCGTCGCACCGCTGAACACAAGTACCTGCCCCGCCTTCATTTCCAACATGAGGCCAGCATTGTCCAGATTTGTCAAGTGAACGCAGCTGATGTCATCAAATGGCGCCAAAGCTGCTACTCGTGCAAGTTCTTTGTCGATGCAGATGATTGCTGCATGGGTAACGATTGCAAGCACCTCGCATGTCGCGGCATGCTCACTGTCCTCCTTTAAAAGATGCAGCCGCAGCAGGCGGGCAGAGACAACAGGAACATCACCTGGGATGCCTTGTTGACATGTCAGAATCAAGCTTGCGTTTGCTTTCAAGGTGGCCACCACAGATGGGTGCACTGAGCGATTGACCTTCCACAGCAGGCGGCGACGTGAAGCATCCTGCTGCGCCTGCTCCAGCTTTGAGCGAAAGCACGACCTGCACAACTGCACAATACCACCTGGTGATACCAGGTGCAGGAATAGTACACCCATGATGGCCACCCAGCCTGCCATGAGGACTGGCACCAGCCACGCATGGCCCTGCTGTTCATCGGTGGCCACACCTGAGCACCCAGTATTGCTGGAAAGCATGCCACTGCAAGTAGGGACACAAACCGACGAATTGGGATGGAATGTGTGGCAACCTGCAGTGGTGTGAATAGCGAGTGGCTTTGCGGGTAGAGCGGCTATGGCAGTTGTCATGCGCAGCACCTGCTGCATGGTCAAGTTGGCCACCCACTCCCGCTGCTCAGATGAGAGACACCAAGACACCTCCCGCTCAAACCAACAATCATCTGCGTGTATCACAGCGTCAATGTGACGGGCCAGCAAGGACGAGAATAAGCCGCCCATGTGCGGGGGGCGTGCTGCTTCGGCCAGGGCTCCCACCAGCGCAGGGGCACCATCTGGCGTGCCATAGGCTTCAGAGAGGACTGCAGCATGAGAGCTGCCGGCTACTTGGCTCCAGTTCTGCCATTGTTGAAGCCCGAGCTGCCGCCTGGCTTCGTTGAACTTAAGGCCCGGGTACGCTGTAGCCTGCTGCAGGGCCGCGAGCCCGGCAGCATGCGCCGCAGGATCCCCAATAACAAGGCTCAGTGGCGCTGCATGAGTCAAAATCATGCCAGCTATAATGCTGTCCACTGCACCAGCCTGCGCTGATTCGACACCGCTACCAGCAGCAGCGCACTGCGTGAACTGGGCCAAGCTGGAGGTCACTGGCACACATCCAAGTGCAGGGGGAATGGCGACGATTGCGGTGGCAGTCTGTGGAAGCACCATATTTGAAAGAATGAGCAAGTCAGCTTCATCGGGGACTGCTATGCCCTTTCTAGAGTAGCCCCTATAAAGAGGCCTGGGGACTCCCAGCACTGGAAGCAGCTCCTGTGTGACGATTCGCTGCCACGTCGCCACAACTACCTTGCGTGCAAATTCAAAAATTGTTTCGTCAGGTGCATCCTTGTTTTTGGAGTTAAAATCGCTTGCGATGAGGTTGTGCAAACGAACCCATACTTGATGCAAAGCAGCTGAGTTGATACTTGCAGCCGTTCCACTTGCGGTGGTTGCGGGCACTGCCGCATTGATGCATAATTGTCCAGCATGGAATGTTCGGAGCCGGTACAAATCCCCTTGGCTCCTTCCATACACGTGCTCGGCGTCCATGCGGGCGCTGAGAGCTCGAAAAAGCGAGGGTGGGGCCCCAAGCAGATGCCTGCAAAAAGTTCGTGGTATGTGACAAATGATGGCAGTCCAGCACACATGGTTCGTACCGTCTTCTGTTTTTCAAATGGCTGGTATGGCTGTCAACGCTGTTTGTCGCTCTCAGGATGTCAGTGACTAGCATGCGGCTTGTCACAACGCTTAATTGCGATCTCTGGAGCTCTCTGGCTGCTTCGGGCACATTTCTATCGACTTCAATACCAACAGCAGCAATAGATGAGGGCCCTGTGATGCCTGCCATTTTGTGCCAGGTTGCTGGCTGGCGTAACTCATGTTGTTGAGAGGCTGGCACAGCACAGCAACAGAAATTGCTTCCAGCTAGGAGCGATGCCACCAGCATACACGAAACAGAGGCGTAGCTAGCACGAGCAAAGTTTGCCTTTTGCTTGCTGAGATGCATAATGAGGGCTCTTCGGTTATTATACAATAAAAAAGGTATCACGCAGCGTCAATGTTTCGCAACATAGACTTTCGCTTGGGTCAATGCTGGCATTCGAGGCTGGAACTCAAAGCCGACTAGTGGATCAAAGCGTCGGTGCTTGAAACAACAACAAAAAATCTGCCAAAATCACCGAGCACATGCTCTTGTGCGATGCAAGAAATGGCTGCACAACAGTGAGGCCAACGGATGCGTGAACTATTCGCCAGTTGCTGAATTGTGCTGCTCGCCCGCCTGTACAGACTTCAAAGCAAAGGCCCAGGTTCCTGCCACACAAAAGGAATTTGATCTTGGTGAGCAACAACAGCAAAGCGCACGCATGCCATGCAATTGTGGGCATGGATTCGGCAACCCCCCCTATCGGTAGTATGCTGTGACCCCGTTCAGCGTTGCTGGCTTTCGCATGTATCCTGCCATAGAACACGACATATGCATGATACAACACCAACCCAGATGCCAGGGTCCCTCACAATAGTTGGCACTTGCAATTGACGACAACTGTCAGCCATGCAAGTAAGAGTTCGGTCATATGAACCCCCGGTGACGGCGCTTCTCGCAGTCAGGCTGTCCACTCGTACACGAACTGAAGATATGGCAATACAATTTGCGCGTACCCAGCGCACCGAGGGGTGGGAGGGTGGGAATCAAAACTTGAGTACTCCTCTACAATATGAGGGGTACTCTAGCTCGGGCAACATTGTCCCGTTCTCTGACAAATCTACTCATGGTGCTGCACTACCTGCAGGTAGGCACCAGTCTTCCTTGGCGGGGTGGCTAGTTGGGGGCCTCAGGCCTCTCAAACCAGGGCCTCGGTTGTCCACTTGGAGTGTTGCCCGGCATTAGTGCCCAGGTGGACCACTCCAACACAAAGGCTCCCTGCAGCCGTTGGGAATGTATACAGCTGGGAATCAGCTACTTTC